>SESF01029638.1_pt1 | contig 37629 bp, 30 predicted proteins | sample 3171521 | NCBI WGS metagenome assembly SESF01 (sample SAMN10866945, study PRJNA518727) | freshwater metagenome | biome: subpolar coniferous forest; feature: holomictic lake; material: water; isolation source: holomictic Lake 227, 6 m and 8 m depth | place: Canada: near Kenora, Ontario | collected...
AGAGACTACTTGGCTAACTGACCCAGTCTCGTACCCACGGTGGGTTTTTCTGCTAATGTTACTAGTGTTTATTGCTGGTCAGATTTGGGGGTTTTAAATGAATTCAAAACATAAGAGTGACTCCATTGGTAGGGTTGGAAGAAGTTCAGGAAGGGTGTACTTAGATGAGGAGTTTCGCACGGCCCTAGTAGAAGCCACTTCCCCCCACCCCTCTGTAGAAAACAGTCAGCGGTTTGGGACGCGAGGGTCGTAGGTTCAAATCCTATCACCCCGACCATAACCTTTTAAGTAGAAGGTTAAATATGCAAACTCTCATAGTTCTTCTACTTGTCACAGCAGCCCTCTGGTTCTTCCTGGGCAAGAAGAAGAAAGTAGGGTGTGAATCCTGCTCCTCAAGTTGTAACGATAAGCCGCAATAGCTCAGTGGTAGAGCCCTGGTTTTGTAAACCAGTTGTCGGGAGTTCAATCCTCTCTTGCGGCTCCAAATCTAGGTGACCCATGATTAAAACTTCCAGCATTTTCACTGAGAAGGGAACCCCCATACGGCGCAGCCGTCTAGGGGTTGGTAAGGATATGGGTGGGTCCATCTATCTGCACAAGATGTACGCAGATGCGCTCCCTGACCAAGGGGGTCTCAAGAAGGCCCAGGATAGTATTGGGGACTTTTCCTACAATGTCATCAAGGCGTCCAAGGATGGAGCCTATACGTTCTTTGACTCGGTGGACTTCGATTACTCAGATGAGCCCACAGGTGGAGACTATGTCCGTGTCAGCCCCGAAGGGGCCATCAAGCACGGGTATTCCAACAAGATCTGGCACCACAAGTGGCTCTGGGTCAAGGATGACTACACTGGTTTCGATGTAGAAGCATCAAAAGCCAGGAGTGCAGCTTGGCTGAAAGTCCCCGGAGTGGATTTCTGCAGAATAGGTGATAAGGACTTCTTTGACGCTCAGGTAGTTAGCCGTATTCCTCAGGCCTAGATAGGTTTCTAAAGTGCCTATCCTTACAGCGGGGGCAAATCCCGTGTGAGACCTTAAAGGGTGCTAGCTTGATGAGAGGTACCACGGGTTTGATGATCAGAGGTACCACGGGCTTGACTAGCTGTTTCATCACCTCTAGTGGTTTTTGAACGATCAAAAGTATTTCAGGTGGGAGTATCTCTCTAAGTGCTACTGCTGGATGTGGGATCCATACTGTCCCTAACCTTGTGGCTTTACACCACGCACACCTAATGATAATCCTTAGCATAAGACACTTCAAGAGGAAGGCCATGCATTGCCGCGAACTCAGTGATGGAGTTGGTGTTAGTGAAGGGTCCATAGACAGCATGGATCTTCTTGGAGTATTTGTCTACATCAAGTAGAAACAGGTGGTCCTTTGGAGTGTCGCTCTTAGTAGTAGCAACTTTCTTTACTTCAATGATTCCAAAGTGTGTCATGAGGCCACCTCACAGGGATCGTTGGCTAGGATGGCTTCCGCCAAATCTAGTGGATCAAAATAATATTGATTTCGGTAAACCCATTCCCATGTATCTGCGGTGAAGAATAGGGTGAACACGTGTTTACCTATCCGGCACGGTGCTCCATTAAGAGCCTTGGAGCTTAGCTCCAGAACGATCCCCTCAATAGTAGTGAGGTTGTTCCTGTCGGGTCTTCTGCGTTCGTGGCGCATGGCACCTCCTACCACCAAATTTAGTCTGGCATGGACTCCAAGTCAATATGAATAAAACGGCAATCTTAAACCCAGCTTAATGATTTAATCATTTGTAATTGTTAGTGGTTATGCCCTACTAGTTATTCCGGACTAATGACTCTGCATAATTGCTTTTAGGTAGTTGTCTCTAGCGAGAGATCACTGGACCTTGTAGCCCTAAATGGAGTCTCAAATGATCGTATACCAGCATTATAAAACCGTAAAACCGGGGCAAACTATTAGTGAGATCCCTACTATAGATTTATACGAACTTCTCACGGAGGGGGTATTAGAAGCTACCCTATGCCCCATGGTAGCCTATCGTAATCTAGGGACAGGTAAGGTCTGGTTTAGACGCCGAGATTCATTCTTTGAGTACGTAGAGGTGGCGGGGGGACTGGTTCCCAGGTTCCAGGCTCACCAAGTAGCCGATAGGTCTATCGTTGATATTTCTGTTGATGCGTATGCGTGGGGATTGACCCACCATACCGTGTAATGCCCTGGGGGTTGTAGCTCAGTTGGTTAGAGTGCCAGCCTGTCACGCTGGATGTCGCGGGTTCGAGTCCCGTCAACCCCGCCAGTTTTTTGTAGTGTATGTATTAGAAATGCCCAGATGGGTTCCCCCCACCCATGACCTGAATTTACAGGCTCTTCAGGGCTAATCTGCTGGGAGAACCAGAAAATTGACAAACAGCCCCGTTCCGGTCAATCCGAGCGTCTGACACGTAGGGCGTTCATCTTTTAAGCGGGAGTAACTCAGTGGTAGAGTGTCATCCTTCCAAGTTGAAAGTCGCGGGTTCGAGCCCCGTCTCCCGCTCCACCACTAGGCCACTTCGGTGGCCCTTTTTTGTATAGAAACTATTTTTATGCTTTATGTAGGGGAGACGATTTAACACGCATCTACATAAAAACGCCCACCTTGTAAAATACTCAAAAGTCGTCTTTTCCCCACCCCCTCAAATAGTGACACAAATAGATTTAGGCACAAAGAGCCAAGACACAAAACGAAGGGGAGGCTTGAAACCTCCCCTTCTCATTTAGTAGGAGTGACTCATGAGCCGAAACACCGCGAAAGATAATAAGAACAAGAGACGCCGTCAGGCCAGCCAAATCCGTTGGGAAGCCAAGAAAGCCCTCAAAGAGGCTAAGAAAAATGCTTAAAGTCTCCAAAATTCTTTCCACGGTTACTTGTTACCGTGGGGAACCCATAGACAGCCAGAGACTCCAGGAGCTACGAGATAGCATTGGTGGCCCCTATCCAATCTTACGTAAGAAAGGTTCAGATAAAAATATTGGAACCTACGTTAGTTTGGATCTGAAAAAGAGTATGGAGTATGTTGAGGCCAATCTTGCAAACAAGGATTCTATAGGTGGAGCCCTTGTCACCCTAGAGATAGATCAGAATAGTTTTCAGGATGGTGATGGGGGCGTGGATGAAGCAGTCTTTCAGACCAACATTGCTAACCTAGTTTCTGAGAAACCTCCCACTAAGGGGGATTCTCTCAGAATTCAGGATCGTAAAGAAGCCTTGATAAAAACTTTTGGCCCTGGGATTGAGAAATTTCTCAAGGATCCTCTGTTAAACGATCCCAAGCTAGTTGCCAAGTGGTACAACCCAGAATATGCCGAGAAAACATGGAAGGTCATTAATTCCGGGGAGTCCGCTGTAGGGGGTCCAGAGGATGATGATGTCCTTGAGATAGTTGTGGACACCTTGGCCCCACTAGCAGAGAAGATCAGGAGAGATCCCGAGGTTATCGCTTACTTTATTATGCATGAACCGGAAGGATGGGTGGAGCGCAATCTTCGGATGAACAGCGATGGGTCTGGAACTAAAGTGGTTAGCGTAAAGTTTTTTGACAAAGACGGCAAAAAACAAAAGTAACCCTGTATGATAGTTCATGAAGGGGGAACTCTTATGTCCCATAATATCAAGGTTGATATCCGAGCCGCTATGGAAAAGGCTGCACAGGATGTTATGACGAGTCAGATCAATCATCTTATGAAAAAGATGAGTCCAGAAGAACAGGCTGAATATGTTAAGAAGTTGGACACAGAGAATGGTATCATTGTGACTCCCAACGAGGTTCCAGAGGAGATTGACTCAAGCTGGGCTACTTCTCAGGAAGAAAAAGTTGAGATTGATGCCATGGAAGAAAAACTAGAAATCTCTGGATCTGTGTAGTTGCTTTTATTGTGTGTATACTTACAATAGATGGTGAGTCTCGGCTCATATCTAGATCTTAGATAATTCAGCAGCGAGGTAGTCGGTTCCTTCGATCAAAGCTTGCTTTGATTACTCCCAGTGGTGGGTCTTGGTTACTCACCAATATGATGCGTAGAACTGATGCTGGTCACCCAAGTAAATCAGGTGGAAGATTTAAACCTTCCATGTTATCGTGCTTTCTACGGCGATGGCAATGGGTGAACCCCGACCCCGAATTTCTCTGAATTATCTAATAGAAAGCCCCTCGTGAGAGGGGCTTTCTATTTTTGCTGTAAAAGGACAGAGCCACCCCCGATATCTTTGGTGCTGCAAAAAATAAATGTGTTCATACCCGTCCGTGACTGTCCGCTACAATTTTTTAGTGCTTTTTAAGAATTGTGGCTGACTTTTTTCATCTAAAAAATGAGTTTCTAAAAAAAGCACACGTATCTTAGGTGTCGGGCATCGTCCCACCTAAAAAAGGAACCGCTATGGCAAATGCCACCACAACTAAGTCTAGGTCAAGTTTCACCACGAAAGGTCTCGGGAAGAATATCCTCCCTATGATGACCACGGGTGCCGTAATCCCTACCTATCATATTAGGACCGCCCAGGATTTGCGTGACTTGGCGGCAGCAGGTTGGCCCGGTCTCTCGAAGGATCAGCGTGTCGCTTACATCAAGCTCGTCAATGGGCTTCAGACCCTTATTGATATCAAAAGCCTTAATTTCGACCACAATAGACCGCTCAATAAAGCCAACTTGGTCAAGATGGATGCATCTCTTCGGAAGTTTGGTTGGGTCAATCAGGTGGGAGACATCGCATTCTGCTATGAAACTGCAGACCTTGCAGATGCGAATCACAAGGTGACTAAGTATATCCAACTGATTGAGGACAAGGTCTTAACCTGCGCGGATAAAATCCGGATCTCGGTAGTGGATAAGAAGTTTATCAACCTTAAGGACCACGGGATGTCTAGAACCTTATTCCAGGCGGCTCACATTAATGAAGAGACTACTGGTTTGGCAAATGGTGCCATTAGCGCCCTTGGGATGGCCTGCCACATTGGCCTTTCCATAGATGCAAAGAACACGTTTCTCTTATCTACCAAGACTGGGGTCAAGTCTATAAATTTGGCTTCTGATATTGAAGACTTCTTGAAGGTACAGAAGTTAACCCCTGAGCAATTCAAGGATGCCTATAAGACTTTGCACAAGGCTGTGTCCAAGATCTACGCGCACCAAGATTTCATCGGATTCCCGCTTACCAAGCAGGTTCTTCTGTCCTCTATGGTGCCCCTGATCTTCTCAGGTCATGGCCCTGAGTGCTTGGTCTTCTTAGAGGAACTCACCCGCCTTAATAGCCGTTTCCGTGCTGGATTTATTCGGGCTATGGATAATATCTATGGTTACAAAATGAAGAATATCCACAGTATCGAGAAAACTGAGGGGATGTCGATTGCCATCATGGCCTACACACTCAGCCTCAACCTCAACCGTAAAGCTTTCGTGTGGCCTGAAGGTGGTGGATTCTCAGACTTTGGGGATACTACTCCCTTGGTATACCCTGGAGTCAAGGTTTCCATGGTAGACAACTTCCCCAAGTTTTACAAGTAGGGTACTATGACGTATGCCCTCATAATACCGTCTTACACGCTTCGCAATAGGATGACCTTTGCCGCGCAGAAACACCTCTCAGGGAAGTTTCGTACTCACCCAGGGACTGTCTCAAAGCGTTCAGGTAATGGGCTCGCAATGGTCACCTTAGAGGGTGAGCCTCTTCGTCTACCTAATAAGCTTGCCGTATCATGGAGGGATGATCGCTCCACCAGTTCTCTGGTGGAGCAAGCGGAGCCCCTAATCGCAGACGCTGAGGCTAGTCTTTCGGAGTATCTGGCTACCACACTGGTTCCTCTGAAGAATCCCACAGAGGGGATGCACGCCATTCTTTGTCTTGCTTCCCCTTTGTACAAGCCCAACCCATTCTTATTTAATAGACCCTATCAGGTTCAGGTGAATGGCTGTATCCAGCACGGAACCTACAAGGGTAAGTATTCGATTAGCTACGAGTATGTTCTAACGCTAGGCTCCGGCACTGAGCAGGTTGAAAGAGCGAAGACCTTTGAGGCTACCGTAGATTTGGACTCTCTATTTGAGGACTCCTGTAATAAAGAGGTCATCGAATTCACCCATAATGCTGAGGAAGCACTGCGTAAGTCCATATACACACTCACCACGGGTGGGGAGCCTGAGGTAGAAGGCTATTTCGTTGAAGAGGTTCTAAAGCCTGCCCGGACCATTCGTCCTAAACAATCATCTGTGGCGGAACCTGGAGAGGTGGGATTCTGGCGGGATAAGTGCATTGCTTTGTTGGAATCTCAGGCTCAAGACATGCGAATGGAAATTTCTGATCTAAAGAATCAAAATAAAGCGCTCCAGGATCGTATCCTGGTTATAGGTAGGGCACTTCACAACTAATTATTGGAACCCTTAAAAATCCCCTCATGAGGGGATTTTTCTTCTTGACCACAAAATATTTCTAGTGTATATTCTTTAACTGAGGCTACATCATAGTCTCCAGCGTCTCTCCCTCACGCATAGAAAGAGGGTAGCACATAGAAGGAGTCCGTCATGGCTCGTTTCGCTCAGAAGGCCACCACAGTGGCCATTCTCCCCACGACCATCAACGCCGCTGGTGGTGAAGCTTTCAAGCAGACCCCCAAGTTGGAGTTTGCCTCAGCGTTGCTTACCTGCCTGACCACCGATACCTATTACAAGACTGCTGGGGATCAGGTAGAGCGCATTGCTGGCCTCACGAGATCTACCGAGGATCCAATCTTTGCAGCAAAGGCGGCTATCTTCACCCGTAAGCGGAACGGACTCCGTTCCGTCAGCCACATTGTGGCTGGTGAACTATCACAGCGTCTGGACATCAAGGGTAAGGAGTGGACGAAGAATTTCTACCGTCAGGTAGTGAACCGTCCCGATGACATCACCGAGACTCTCTCGTACTTGAAGGCTGCTGGCAACGGAAAGTTGCGTGGTCTGAGCAACGCTCTCAAGAAGGGTTTTGGGGCTGCTCTGGCTAGCTTTGACGAGTATCAGCTTGGGAAGTATTTAGGTTCCGGCAAGGAGGTCAACCTCTATGATGCCGTTAATCTTCTACACCCTAAGGAGACCCCTGCGCTGAAGAAGCTCATGACGGGAACCTTGAAGGCTCCAGACACCTGGGAGGTCAAGATGACCCAGGCTGGGCAGAAGTCTACCTCAGATGAGGACAAGGCTGCGAAGAAGGGTCAGGTCTGGAAGGATTTGCTGACTCAGAACAAGCTGGGTTATTTGGCTTGTCTCCGTAACCTACGGAACATCTCTGCCCAGGCTCCTGAGGTTCTTCCCCTCGCGTTAAATTTCATCACGGACCCCAGGCAGGTTGATAAGTCCATGGTGCTTCCTTTCCAGATCCTTACTGCCGCCGAGAATGTGGACGGTAATCGGGATATCAAGTTGGCTCTCGATAAGGCGATGGAGTTGTCTCTCATTAATGTCCCCAAGTTTGAGGGTAAGACCCTTCTGGCTGTGGATGTTTCTGGTTCCATGAGTGGGCGTCCCGTCCAGATTGCGGCCTTGATGGCATCCGTGCTGTTCAAGACCAATGATTCGGATATACTATTGTTCGATACAGAGGTCCGTCACTTGAATCTCCATCCCGGTGATAGCCTTGCTTCTCTCACGCACACCATCCAGACGAATGCTACTGGAGGTGGGACTGACTTTAACGCCATCTTCACGGGTGCCACTCAGGGGTATGACCGCATCATCATCTTGTCCGATATGCAAGCCTGGGTGAAGGGTAGCTGGGGTTGGGGATCTAATGTCCCCACGGAAGCCTTCAAGGCTTACAAGAAGAAGTACCAGACCAACCCCCGGATATTCTCTTTCGACCTGACGGGTGAGGGGTCCATGCAGTTCCCTGAGGATCGGGTCTATGCATTGGCTGGGTTCAGCGATGCTGTCTTGAAGGTCATGCAGAACTTGGAGCAGGATCCTCAGGCGCTCGTTCACGAGATCGAGCAGGTAAGTCTCAATAATATACAGGCATCAATTCTAGAACATAAGCGCCTTCCTATGGGGGGTGCTTAATATGGTCAAGAAACTAGATAAACCCTATAAGTGGCAAGTTCCTACTATGATCGAAGTCAGAGAGGCTTTGAAGGTCCATAGGGAAGTTGTCCTAGCGGCGTGTCCCTCTGCGGGTAAGACAACCATGAGCATGAACCTTGCTGCCGAGGATATGGCTACGGGGGGTCTCGTGGTCGTTCTAGCTCATGGTACCAATGTACTTAAGAATCAATGGACTGCTAAATGTGATGAATGGGGGATTCCTCATGGTGAGGGGACTAACCTTATTATTGTTATCCCTCAGATGAGTCGTAAGAAGCTTCTGAAGCTCATCAATGGGCGTAAGGTTTCGTTCCTTATCATTGATGAGGCCCATGAATTTTACCACGCCAAGATGGTTCAGGATATTCTAAAAGCCCTTAATCCTGAGCGTGTTCTACTTCTAACAGGAACTCCCAGTCGATTTGTGCTGGATAACCAGTTGAAGAAGGCAGATAGACCCATCATTATTCTTTCCGGGGTTGAAGCCTACCAGTATGGTCAGCTTCAGAATACCTATATGGCTCTAGTTAAGTCATCGTATAGCTTTGCCTCAGAAGATACTCAAGAAGAGTATGATGATGACTCAGAAGAGGAAGATGATCCCTATGAGGATGTTGAAGAATATGGGGCTTATAATACTCAAGGTGACTTGAAGCAGTCTGTTGTATTGCATGCAACGGAGACTGAAGCCTCTCTTGAAGATGTTGTCAAGGAAATGATTCAGCGTCTGACCCTCCCAGTAGGTGGTACCAATGCAAATGTGGCTAATACACGCCTGCTGACTTGGGCTAGCGTCTTTGGTAAGCTCAAAAAGACCATGATTGCCGCCCATTCCATTAAACAGGCGCATGATATTGGGGATGCACTAAAGAAGCATGATGTTAACTATGTTATCTCTGAAAGTGAATCTGATGCTGATAACCTTAACATTGCTAAGTTTAAGAATGTTGTGGGTATTGCTCAAGAAGGAGTCCTTTAGAGAGGAGATCAACACTAGATTGGTATGACTGGATAAAAAGCCCTGATAATCCTGATGAAGAAATGAGGGTTTGCAAAAAGATAACTGTTAAGGCGGGACAGGAAGATCTTCTCACTCGACTGTGTGAAAATAATTTCGCCAAAGTCATCGCTACGGAAAACTCCGGGTGTGTCGTTTTAAGCCTAACGCCTCTAGGTAGAGATCTTTTTAGTTATACTTGGCATACTTTTATGAATGAAAATGGGCGCAATCTTCTGGATCAAATGAACTTGCGAAAAACAATTTACAAAGCTTAAGGAATTTCACCCATGACTGAATACACAAACCCCATCCCCACATCCGATCCCGATGACGCGGATTACAAAGCCTTCCTCCTGGAGAAGAACAAGTCCATGGGGAAGGAACCCTTAGATACCAGGAAGATGATTATGTCTCTGAACCCCGTTTTAGGTAGTCATCTTATAGATGCTAGGCCCTCCTCCTTCTAAACCGTAGGACCGCCGAAAAGTTTTTAAGAAAACCATCCGGCCATAGACCAGAACTATACTTAGGAGTAGCATGATCTGCCCTTACTACTGCTTTCATACAGACAAGATAAATGATACTATTCTGTACTCTCTTCGCTTTTACCGTCACCCTATAGATATGGTTCAAGAGGATGCTAGTGGTGGCACCACCAGTCTCTACGCCTGTCCTAAATGCGGTAAGACTTTTATTTTGGCTATCATGTGAATATCTGGCGCTTAATTCCACGCAAATTAATGGCGAAGCATATCCACCCGCTGATTCAGAAAACCCTGAAGAAGTCTTCCATGATTAGAGTATCCAAAATATTGCTCGCGGCAGAGAGTGGTCAGAATATTGATGGGTCTTTCAAGACGCAGACTCAGGGAGATATGTCGGCGGAACAGGCTGCAGTTTTCAAGGATCGGGGCGAGGAAATTAAACCCCATTAAAAAAGCCCCGTTATGGGGCTTTTTCTCATTAGGACTGGCTAGGAGCGCGAGTCTCGAATGATTCGTCTACTAAAAGGGTATCTTGATTTAGGTATACTTGTTTTAATAGGGGGCATGTCTGCGTGAAACGGTCTATCAAAAAGCAAGTATCCATGACCGTAGTGGCAACGTGTATTGCCTCAGCATTATTAACCATAGTTATATTTTTGAGCTATAGATACTACAAGGATCGTAAGGATCTCATAGAGCACTCGCAGCAACAAGTGGAGATCATCAACCAACTTGTAGAACGTGAGACTCCCGAGCAAGCTTATATAATTTTATCCACTATGGCTAAGCGCACCGAACATATTGAGGTTGCGGCTATCTATCGTGGCACCACATTATTTGCTAAATACCCGGCTGATGCCGAGGTTCCCCTAATTCTAAAAACTATTTCCGATCCCTACGGTTTTTATGGTAATAAATTATATGTGTCAGTAGTAAATCAGCACCCACTTGGTGAGACTCATATCGTTTTGAACCTGGATGCGTTTTATCAGGAGATGCGGATCACCATCATAGCTTTGATGATCATCTCGGGTATCGCAGTAGGCATCGCCAGTATATTTGCGTTCAGGATGACACAGTCCATTATAGCACCCCTGAAAGAACTAGTGCGTCTAACTAGACATATACGTAAGAATCAGGATTATTCTATTAGATCTACCAATGTGGCCCATGATGAAGTGGGTGTCTTGGCGGATTCCATCAATAATTTATTGTCTCAGATTCAGGAGCGAGATCAGGCTCTACTAGATAAGAATGCGGACCTAGAGAATCAGGTTAAGGAAAGAACTGAAGAATTACGTGAAGCGGTAGTAAAGGCTGAGTATGCTTCACACGCCAAGTCTGCCTTCCTGGCAAATATGAGTCATGAGCTTAGAACTCCCTTGACGGCCATTCAAATGTACACTGAACTGGTCATAGAAGATCTCATGGATGGCTCTGGAACCCCCGAGATTCATACCCAGGATCTCAATAATGTCATTACCTCTAGCCAGCATCTTCTGAGCTTGATCGAGGATGTCCTGGACTTGGCTAAGATTGAGGCTGGGAAGACCGATCTATTACTTGAGAAAGTTAGTATCCAGACACTTCTTGCTGATGTAATGATGCAGGCAAATCCCCTGATGGTTCAGAATGAAAATCAATTCATCCTAGAATCAGATGTTCCCAAGAAGTTCACCCTGGGAACGGATCGTAAACGTATCAGTCAGATCTTGCTAAACCTGCTTAGTAACTCAGCCAAGTTTACCTCGATGGGAACAGTCACCTTAAAGGCCATGGCTGATATAGATTCTCTTGTATTTCAAGTAGAGGATAACGGAATCGGCATGACGCAAGAACAAACAGAGCGAGTTTGGGAAGGATTTGAACAGGCAGACTCATCTACTTCTAAAAAATACGGTGGGTCGGGCTTAGGGCTCGCGCTTTCAAAAAAGTTGGTGAAATTATTGGGTGGGAAAATATCTATGACTTCTAGCCCAGGTGTTGGTACCACGGTTACCTTACAACTCCCGCTTGTACGCTGACACAGTGAAATTGCTTTATTTGAAGCACGTTTGATTCGAGGTCACCTTGTCTACTACCCCATATCTTACCCTTGCCCGAGTAAACGCCAGAACAGGTGTTCCTGGTGACGCGACCACCTACGGTCTAACTACTACTTTTGGCCCCTCCCAGCCAATCACCTCCGTAAATCTTAATAATTTGGCTAAGTCCCTCATTCTACTGGATGCGAATAAACATAATACGGATGGGGCTGAAACTCATACAGGTAGCTTTGCCGTAACGAGTGCTCCTACTGCTAACAATGATGTAATGCGTCTTATTGATATAACAGGTAAGTATGCCACGTTGGTGAGTGGTAAAGTTCCCACAGATCAGTTGCCTTCCTTTGGAAGTGGGGACGTTGCCAGTGTCAACACTAAGACTGGGACTGTGGTTCTTTCCGGAACAGATCTTACCGTAGGTACGTATACTTCCCAAAATAGTACAATCGTTTCAGCCGTGGATACCATCAGTGTGGCTCTGGCTAAGCTAGACTATCACATAGCTAATGTTTCTGTGGGTGTTGGTCAGGTTGGCCCCACAGGCCCCCAGGGTCCCATAGGCCCAACTGGTCCAGCCGGACCTCCAGGTTCGGCTAGTACGGTTCAAGGCCCCACTGGAGCCACAGGCCCCACGGGGGCAGGTCAGGGTCCAACTGGACCAACTGGACCAACTGGTAATAATAGTACTGTTGCAGGTCCCACAGGACCAACAGGTTCAAGTGTCACTGGACCCGCAGGTCCCGCAGGTCCCGCAGGTCCCGCAGGTCCCGCAGGTCCCGCAGGACTGACAGGACTGACAGGACTGACCGGGAGCCCAGGTGGAGTAGGTGCAACCGGACCCGCTGGACCGCAGCACATCTATTCCACTGGTCTACCTTGGGATGATGTCAATGGCGGAACCTACACTCTAAAAATTATTTCAGGGATTCTAACCCAATCATAATGAAAATTGATGCTCAAGAACAGCAGTATCTAACGCATCTGGCGCTAGATCTATACCTTTTCGAGACAGTGGAGCTTGATGTAGCCCCGCTCGTATGGACTGTAGACGCAGATGAGGACCCTGAAACTGCCACGGAAAGAATCTGGCATTTCCAGGCCCAGGGTCACGCAAGAGTTGGTGCCTGGGTGACGCGTAGCTTGCTTGGAGTTCCGTCCAAGAGCTTCCGCGTTGCTCCGGATAGCCCCTACGAGGCTACATGGGATGGTGCAATAAGATCCCTTATGTCCTTCTCTAAGTCGATCCTAACCCCCGTGGCGGATCTAGAGACCGGGTTTAACGCTACCCTTGTGGCAGCGGTGTCAGCACGTAGACTTCAAGAGTACATTGTAACAAAACCCTCCTTGCTTGATGATATTAGGTTGAAGATCACCTTGAATACCTATACTCATATGCACTCAATGATGCTTATGTATAGGAATCACCCAACTTTTATGGATAAGGTTGCGGCCCAAAAACTAGAGAAAATGTTAATTCAGTTTAAGCGTAACTTTGAGAACTATGCACATAAGTCAGTAGCCTCGGATGTGTTTGAGCAGGGTGCACTTCTAGCCAACACTGGATTCTCTCAACTGCTAGGGGCCACCAGACAGAACTGATAGTGTATCTATCTATACAGTCTGGAGATCACGTGGCTAAGAAGCAACCTGTTGAGAAACCGTTTCTTTTTGTGGACTTGTCTAATCTGGTCTACAAAAACGCATCTTCACTTCATTTCCTGAGAACCAAGGATGGAGAACCCACGGGTGGAATATTCGGAACCGTGCGTAACCTGCTAACGTGGTCTAAGTCCTTCCGAGTTTGGGTCTTTGCAGATGGTCGTAGCACGCACCGCAAGGATCTTCTCTCCACCTACAAGGCGGGACGGTCTGATACTCAGTTGCCAACGGGTCAACGGCCCGTTGAACAGACACACATGGACGTTGGTGAAGAGGAAGTTCTCGCCGTCTATGAACCACAGGCTGAATCTCTCAAGAAGGTTGTTTACAGTAACATTGATGCTTTGGTGGAGTTTCTACCCAAGTTTGGCTTCCCTATTATTAGGCACCCAGACTGGGAGGCAGATGATCTCATCGGAGCCTGTGTATATTTGCGGGAAAGATATAGCCCAGGATCAGAGTTGCCTGAGGTCTATATCATTTCTACGGATAAGGATTTTGACCAGCTACCTGCACACCGCCTATCCACCCTTAAAGCACACGCCAAGATAGCCACAGGTAAAAGTCCCATCAAGGACACCCACCTCTTTGAAGCCAAGAGTCTGCTGGCCTTCCCTGAGATCCCACGAGACTCGTTCTTGTTTGAAAACCCCCACCTATTGGTAATTTACCGTGCCATCACGGGTGATGTTTCCGACAAAATCAAGGGTATCTACACTCCGTCTAAGCTCTGGAAGAAGAAGGACGAGGCTTACTGGGGGGATACCCTCATCCAGTCCGTGTGTCAGGTTCTTCCCGGTGCTACAACATACCTGGGACTGGTTTGGGATTTGGAAAGAGCCCTTAACTATGTGGAGAAGCCTTTGCTTGAATCTCTTGACAGTAGGCTGTGGTCTCAGGAGTTGGCTGAAAAGCTCATCCTTAATCTTCGCCTGACTAAGATTCCCTTTGATCTTCTCAAGGCTGTTGAGACTCCACTTCTAGTCTATCAGTCTGACGGCAACCCCGACTTTGCTTCCCTGGCTAGTTTCTTCATTCCTGGGAAGCTACCCTTTGAGTTCACTGGATGGCACCCAGAGATGGGAACAGTCCGAGAAATCTGTGATAAATACCAGATGCCTAGCTTGATAGAGAAGATTGCGGCCCGTCCACTCATGACAGAGTCACATCTAAAACAAACGGTACCAACACTTACGTAGTTTGTGTTTTTATCTTTTAGTAACACCAGGGTAACTTGGAGCAAATGCGATCCACATTTGGGTCTTTCTCAACATCATAGCGTATATTAGTAGTAGGAGTATGGGTAAACCGTAGCCCAGATTGTAAAATACGGATTATGGAGGTAACGTGTATTCATTTCGTATGAGTTCTTATTCTCATATAAAACAACCACGGATTGCAATTCGTAAGAACGATCTTAAAAAGTCACCGATCAATCTCAAAGCTTGGTTCATTGGAATTTTTTCTACACTTGGGGTTTCTGGGTTAGCTACTATATTTTTGGGGGTGAGTCTTTATATTGTCACTCTGCGTAGAGAGCACGTGAAACTGCAAGAAGAAATTGTAGAGTTGAAAGAAACTGGTGAGACTAATAACCAAATTGTGAAATGGTTAAATAAAGCCGTTGGTAAGACCACCATCACTTCCTATGTTCCATACCTAGGTGGAATCAACGGCGGCGGCAAAAATTATGCGAATGGTGAGCCTGTTCTCCCTATAGCCGCATCTAGAGCCGCACTTAAAAATGGATCGCTGGTCATGGGAGACTATGTTCTCCTCGTAGGTCAAATAAAAGACCTGAAGTCTGCCACAGTCGAGGGGCACTCCTTTGACGTTCAATCTCCAGATCTAAAAACTGCAACCCTCATTGGTAAGAGGCCGTTTTCATACGTCAATCTAACCGGAAGGGGTTCTCCCTACAGAGAGCAAAAATAAATTAAAATGTGCATAAAAGAGAAGGGTCGCCAAAAGCGACCCTTTTTTGTTTTATGTAGATGGGAGTTCTCTGTGAAACACAATAAGAACTTAAACTTTGTTGAGGCGTATGGAGATGCTGGAAATCCAGGCGCGGTCTTTGATACGAAGACGGGCACTAAGTTCAGTGTTACCCCCATATCAGAAACCCCTAGGTCAGGAATCCCCGAAGCCGAGCGTCACAGCGATCTATCTGGCTATAAACTTTTGGTAACCTATGCGGGGGGTCCTGTGCAACCCCTCAAGGATATTTACCTGAACCTACAAATTACCACTGTAGGGGAGAGAAACTTTGCCCTGGATCTTACCAGTGACCTAGCCCTGACCCTGAATGGCCTTACATGCCCGTTCACCTATGTATCCAAATGGTCAAATAACGCGGCAATAATTAAACTCCAGGCCCCTGCTGAGGCCGGGATTTATCAAGTCAGCTTAAGAACCGCCTACCTTATTAATACTCACAATGCATCGGTATCCTTTCAGGTTATTGAGTTCTCTAACGGAGGTATGCACTTAGACGCCAGAAATATCACTCCAGCTAGCGTCCGAGATGTGACCATCATATACATTACCGCTAGGGATTCCGAGAATAGACTACTGACTGATTTTGACCCCAACCCAACTATTTCAACTTCTACTATGGGGCCTGCTACGAGCCCATTCGTAGGAACCACACAAGTGTTTGAGATCAGTAACCCAGCCCCGGTAATCACTGATCCTGTATGGCTCTCATTTTATGTCAAGGCACTGCACCCCAATAATTTTATCGGTGTGAGCCTAGATCTACGGTTTACCATAAACGGGGAATCGGGCGCAGAAATCCTATGGGAAATGCCCATCAAGCTCGAGCCTATTAATAATATGGTGGAGATCAAGCTCCCCCTACCGGATTGGGATGACTCATATACCTTCATGCTGGACCTATTTGAGGTAGGTTCAACCCCCGGAACTTTCTCTCTCATTTGGAATCATGCATCAGGTCTTGATCCAGTATCACTAGATACCTTTACCGTATCAGGAGCCGACCCTTCTAGGCACGAGACAAATGTGTCCGCACTAGCACAGGGAGCATCTTCCTCAACAAGTATCCAACCTATTCTGCCTGTAGTTTGGGTGAATGGGGCCACCTACCTAGTCTTCTGGGCTGACTGGGAGGGTGGTCTATGAGCATTGTTTACAGAAAGAGTCCCGTAGCCCCTTACCACGATCTGGGACGAGATTTACTTCCATCCGAGGTTGACAATAACTTCTTTGAATTAGCGGGTAATCTGGATTCCATCAGTCAATCCTTACAAGAAACTATTACTAGTTCGAGCCTGATTGATCTGGAAACCTGGGATTCTCAGAAGAACGGAGTTTACTATGTAGACATGTGGGATAGAGCAATTCTCACATATCTTAGAACTAAGTTGGCTGAGATCCCAGATGTTCGAGGAATCATCAGAGTATTGGTTGGGTCAAGAAATCCAGGTATTGTGGATGTGGACTCCTCCGGTAGTATCCTACGTGGATACTTCTATGTAAACGATGTAGACCACACCATGTGGGTGGCTCAGTTTGATACAGGACCCCTACAATATCCATTCTGGGTGAATGACGAGAATCTTACAGTATCCGTCACCATAGATCCTACTGTATTCCGTGCTAAGTGGATGGCTTATTACAACTCGAAGATTAGTCTCCTTACCGCCATCCTGAACGAGAGCGAGGTTCAAGGGAACGCGGCCAAGAAGACTGCTGCTCAAGATGCTTTAAGTCAGGCCGTTACTACCTCCGCTACCATGGATACCGCACTTACAGGGATCGCTTCAAACCTCATCCTAAGTCCGGGGGATAAGGCTACGCTACGGCTTATCTGGGCTTCACTTATTAATGATAAACTTTTTGATGATGAAAAAGCAGACTATTTCTCGGATCTATCCACCCAGAAGACCGAGTATGATGATACGTATCAAGAGCTTGGGACCTATCTAAACGGAGGAGATCCTTGGGGAGTGGAGGCTACCCTAAACCCTTGGATTCGTATTCTTGATCCAACTATTCCTAGCATGGTTGAAAAAGAAAACTGTGTTCTAAGCAATGATGGGACCCATGCAACGTGGAAACTATTGCGAGCTTCTGACCTCCACCCTGAGTTTACAGTTCAGGTGGATTCAGACCATAACCTACTTGAGGTGGGTCAAATTGTATCTCCAACCATTACCGTGAGCTATTCAGAACCTGTAACTCAGGTTAGGTTTAAAGACTCGGAGCCTATGACCACATGGACCCAGGTGAGCCTACCCGCCACCTCTATAGTGGCAGGTACCTATGCAAAGACCAGCCCCAGCACGGTAGAGCTTAGTGTCGAGGCACACTCTAGTTCTGGTTACACCGTGGTGGATACCATGACACTCCAGTGGGCTGTTAAGAAATTCTGGGGCGTTGGGTCCTACACTAACTCGGTATCGTTCTTAGCCACACTCTCGAATGAACTTGGTACTACACATGATTTAGCCGTGGATGTAACTGCTGGTGCAGGCCAAAAAATATACTATTCACACCCAATTTCTATTGGATCCCCTACTTTCCATATCAATGGCTTTACTGGGGGGTTCCAAATGATTGATGAATTTAATGTTCTAAATGCACATGGATTCACTCAGACGTATCAATTATGGGAAAGTGATGCGGCTAATTTGGGATCCCTGAAGTTGATAGTTTCTTAGATCGGGGAATTAAATGAAAAGAATTGTAATCAGTGCTACGAATGGCGAGCTTCAGCTACCTTTTTCACATGGTGATAGCACCAGCTTAACCTACAACAGCACCCTTAACTTTGTCATGACCTGTACACCCAATCATCTGCCTAAGGTTGGGTGGCATGCGCTAGTATCCTCGGATGGATTCTGTCTTCCAGGGGAGAGCTTCCCCGCGTGCTCCATACAAGCCGTGGATGGTTCTGGCAACCCCATAGATGACTTTGCATCTAGGCACACCGTTTCAGTTACCCTGACTTCCTATAATCATGAGGGAAGAATTTCGTTAGCACCCATTGTCCCACTCCACAGTATGGTCGCCACCGCTATCTCCACCAATACTTATAGTATTTCTGGGTCTCTTCCAGGAAGAGCATCCTGGGTACAACTGACGATTGTTGTAGATGATGAGCAAGTGTTTAACCTTCCCCTGTGGCCCGTGGGCTTCCCGGTGTACTTGCTACACGATAATGTGTCCCTGATTAATGATTACTCTGAAGAGGTGTTGACCAACTCTATCCAGTTAACACCTTACTTAGCAAAATCCTTATCTGATCAGGTATATGCTGCAAACCTAGTAGTTAACATGGATACACTACTTGCAAAAGTAGATCCGGCTTCGTTCTTCACGGCTATTGAGTCTGATAGACCCCGCTTCAATGCGGTAAAGCTATATCAGGGATCCTCCTTAAGAGCCCACTTAGAGCCTAAAATCTCATCCAGTACACTTCATTTCTCGGCCATTCCAGGTGACTGCGGTAAGTTGACACCGAACTATCCAGCCTACATACAAACTTTCACCACCACCCCCTTTATGAAGTTGACTGGGACAGCCATAAGTTCCTATGGAGTGCACCACTACTCTGTAGCATCAAAAGTATGGGACAGCGAACTAATTGTTGATGGGGTTGCAAGTGCATTGTTACTTCCACAAGTTCATTCTAATTTCCACATGAGTGGAACCCCTCTAAGTCTCGCCACGAAATCTTCTGTAATCTCCATAGTTGCGTCAAACCCCGCCAGACTCATAAACTTGGCCGATCTATCCCACCCCGCAGTGGGTGACCTAGCGTTGGTTGCTTTCAATCCAGCACCGTCTCAAAACAAGTGGCTTCTCGACATCTCTAACAATCCACATAATTGGTTCTTCTATAAACCACTCCAATTGTCGGGGGTTGGTGGGTTACAGACCCAGGTAACTCTCCAGACAAGCTTTGTTGGGCAGCAAGTCCTACCCCTATGGGGGACAGGACCGAGCCTGCCTATCTACTTGGTGGAATACACAGGAACGCACTGGATCCCACTTGACACGATCAATGGTATCCAGACTGTAAATACCTATGACCCTATCAGTGTAACCAACCCAATCATTATAGCGAGTTCATTTAAGCAAGCTGACCCGCTAGATCTTACGCGGCCATTCAGACCCTTCTCAGTAAGTGGATCCCCCGTTAAAGCCTAAGGAGTTACTATCATGGGTTGTGGCATTACAGTCCCACCATATACAGCACCTCTAACCATAAGTACCCCTACCACATTCAACTGGTGGTCGGCTGAATCTGCGGATTTGGTTACCTGGGCAGAACCATGGGTTGTAAGTATTCTGCTCAAGTTACCAGAAGCACGCTTGCACGGGGATCATTCTAGTGTGCTGACTTCTAGTGGTTCAAAGTGGAAGCACAATCTAGCTTCCGAGGGTTTGAATCTTCAGATAGGGCCCATTCAAGTCAATCTGGATACAGCCACCGAGCTAGCTTTAGCGGACCCGTCTTCGGCAAGCTTACAGTATGAGCCTAGTTATGGTCGCGGTGTTTCCCTATCAACACCATACACTCCAGTGGGAACTGCACTCAAGTCTGCCTACATCACTACTCTGGACTCATCTAACAATAGTGCTGCAGATCTATTGGTATGTGTTCGTTACACACCCGCAACCTCTGATAGCCCCGCCTGGGTTGACTTAATCATCAATGGAGTTGCTCTATTCCAGAACCCCATGTCGGCACCTGGATCCGGTTTAGTCATGGCTGACTTCAGTGTTTCACCAAAGCCTGTCCACGACTCTATTGGAGAGATTGCACTTACACAAGCATGGATAAACGATGGGGTCACGGAGCCTAACTACACAGTTATACCACATAGTATCCCCTTTTATCCTGGAACATACATAGGAATAAGTCCTAGAATTCAGTACCTACAAATAAATCGTGGGACATCAGATATTCCAAGTGAATCATCTGCTGAACCTATTACCTGTAGTTACTTACATGGATCTTGGGTAAAATTAAGTATGGCAGGAACCTCTCCCGCTGGTTTAGTAAAATGTGCTCATCTTTCTAGTATTTCTATTACTGTGTCTGCTATAGATGGGGTAGGTAATCTTGTACCAGATTCAGGTATTTGTGAGATGTGGTGGGATACTAAATCTCGCGGTATGTTGAAAATTGGGTCCGGTATCATGCTGAGTGGGTTTGTAACCATTGTGTGTACCCCATCTATTGCTGACATTGGAACTCTTATGGTGCTAAATAAGTCTTTTAGTCATGGGCCATATATGTTAACAAACCCAACTTATTTATCAGCAAACTAAGGAAAAATGACATACAGAAATAATAATATTAATCATAATTCTGGTGTGTTAGAGGCACTGGTATATCGTCTATCATTTTATCTTAGGTTGTTTTGGTAATCATACTTATAGATTAATCATATTACGGTATTTTTGCTAAATAAGTTTGGCCAATACAGACATTTAGGCCTCAAAATAATATATTTTAGTGTATTATTGATCAGGAGGTCTTATGGCTGACGCAATCAGTTTTGACGAGAGTTTCTGGGTCATGGAAATTGACCCAACAGACCCAGAAACATTGAGTTCCGTGTCTGTAGATTATACTCCAGCATTCAATTTTGGATCCTGTTTTAAGGATAACTTTTCCGTTTATCTGAAATATCTGGCGCTGCTGGATCCACAAGAGGCTGACGCCTTGATCCTTAGTTATTACTGCGACAAGAAGGTAAAAGAGATTGCCAAGATACTTAGAACCACTGCGGTTAAAGTATCTGGCTTGATACACCAAGCCGAGCAACGACTCGCTTTGATCCTTCATATCAACATCTTACTCTCAGAGTCCGTAGCGTCTGAACTCTTAAAGCAACTTACAAACGAGTTTGAGCGCCGTGTCTTCACTACCTACCTACGAGAGATCTCAAGAAGGCGTACGGCGCATGTAACGGGAAAGACCTTCCACCAAGTGAGTGCTGTCATCCGCAAGATTATGGAAAATTTAAATCAGGTTGAACACTCACATGAATGCCGAGCCCTTCTAGACCTAATTACACCCATCATCACCCCACCACGGGAGACACGGCAGCTTGATCATTCTGAAAGAATTAGTGTATTTGATATTATTACGTGTCCCCAGGAGCCCTGCCCCACTCCCTCAGGGGAAATCACATATAGTTTAGGGTGCTTTGCTAAGTGTGGCTCTAACCAAGACATCATTTCTACCATCCCTGTCTCAACTATGCACGTTGCCTATGTTTCTGTGAATCAAGCCATCCTAGTACAGCAGGGATCAGCCCATTCTTGGGAGTCCATCACCCCCCCGTATGTAAGTAAACTTGTACGTCAGAGTCTATTTCATCCAGTGATCAGTGTCCCCCAGAAACCCTTTGCTAAGAAGAAGGTAGCCCGAGAGTCCAAGAAACCTCCCACCGTACCTCTACGGCCCGTAAGAAAGAAATCCAAGGCACCTTTGGTACCAAAGGCAACCAAAGCGTCTAAGAAGACTGTGGAAACCCCTCTTTTAGAAACCATAGCCACCCCTAAAGTCTCTGTAACCTGATAAATTTCTTTATGTGGAGGGCTGACTTATGAAATTCAGCAATGACATCATCGAACTCCCTAAATCAAACCTATCACGTGAGTTCAGAGCCGATCTACTTTGTAACCCTGACATGATTTCTGGCTTGGTTACCTCACACACATCAAGTGCTGTAACTCAGGATCTGTCAAACTTTGCTCGTCACCTTTCTGCCAAGGCCAAGTCTTTCTTGTCCCGTCTGGGCCTACGAAAGATCACAGCTTCTCTATTTGTCTCTGCGGCTACCAATGAGTATTGGGGCTTCAATACGGACGGAAACCTGTGCCGCATGGTCCCTGATCAAATCTCTGATGGGGAGATTGATGCCTTTGACCCCAGCATTCATGAAAATCTGGCTAGTGCATACAGCATGGGTCGTTTAGAGGCTTCTCTTTACTAGGCTGGACTTCTCTTTATTTAGGGGATAAACCCCCGTTTTTGGGTGGATATAAAATGGCTAAGACCGTAATCACGATGGCACTTGGGCAGCTACCAGAGGAAGTGAGTGCTCCCTTTAAGGGACTTTACCCTGAACTGGTTCACGAAACTCCCGTCACTATCACTATTGATCCTGAGAAGAGATCACTAGATTTCATAGTGGGTGCTCGTGAGATGTCCTTCGGACCATCCAATGAGAACTATTCTGTATTCTTGCTAGGATGTTACCGAGCCCTCACCTTTGCCGCCACTAAAGAGGGCTGGATGAGCCAGTATCAGGCCCAAGCAGAGGTTCAGGCGGCTCCTGCCGCACCAGCCCCCCAACCTGCTGCCCCTGAAGCAATGGCCCCTCCTGCAGAAGCACCTAAGCAGGCCTCAATTAAAAAAGCTAAGCGTGCAGCCTCTTACACCCCTAAGGGTTTTACTCCAGAGGAGTGGGAGCACTCTGAATTCTGGGAGCCCGAAGAATTCAACAGTACAACCGTTAGTAATCCCGAGGAGGCTTGGACTAGATTTATCTCCACTAAGCTAGAAGACTATGATGAAACTAGTGGTGACATCCAGTCCTTTGTTGTGAATAATCTTGAAGACTTCTTTAACGAGTCTGATTTTGACCGAAAAGAGTGGTTTGATTTTCTCCTAGAAGACGCCCTGGATACAGTAGACTCCATGGATCACTATGAGGGTGAGGAAGGCTACAAGCCTTGGGAATCCTATACTAGAATGGCTAAGATCAAGAGAGCTAAGAAGGCTTCCATTAAGAAAGCTGGACCCCTTGCTGCAGCCGCTGAAGTAACCCTGAGTGATGTAGCTGCTAGTCGGGATCGCAGACTCAATGAGACTTCGGATCGTCTAGCGGCCATGCAGACCAAGCTGGCTTCACTCCCGAAGACTCCCGAAGTTCTAGCCTTCCAGGCTAAATTAGCTTCCATGAAGACTAAGGTAGCTTCGACCACCGTAGTCCCCAAGCCTAATCATGAACTATTCGTGCGCCCTCTAGATTTTGTAGCTGGTCTGCGTGCTGATTGGCAGACCTGGGCCGACCAACATGGTGGCAAAGAGACCATGAACGAGCAGGGTGTTCTGGATCTTGAGGTTCAGGCCCCCACCGGGAAGCATCAGGCTTCCATACTTGCTGAAAAGTCTGGGTGGAACCACGAGGCTGGTCTATGGACTAACCCCAAGGGTCTACAGACTGCAAATGATAGCAAGCTTGTGGCTCAGCTTCGTAAGACTGCTGCATGGGATACTGCTCCCGATACAAGAGAGAACCCTACTGCCATTGAAGAGCGTGAGAAGCCTGAGCCTTCCTATGCAAATGATCCTATGTTTAAGGATATGGGTAGGGCTACTGCCTCTACCAAGATTGCAGATGCCTCCCCTAATACCCCTCGGGCTGAGGAGGATCACAAGGGCGATGCCGCTTATGAGACCGCCTTAAAGGAAGCCTCTAAGTCCAAGACCGCCTTTGAAGTTGGAGGCTCTGGTGTACAGAAGATTGTGAGTGCACTAAAGGCGGGTAAGCCTGCTAAGGTTGGTAATCTTTCTACAGATCAGGGTGTCGTATACCTGCATAACAACCCCATCTTCAAGTATGAGGGTGGTAAGATGTTTGGATCCTGGGCTGGTTGGGTTACACCCACGACAGCAAGAAATGTAAATGGCTTGGCTATGTTACTAGGGACCAATGCAGGATTCCAAATTAAGGGTGGATCACCACTCTGCTCTGGAGAGCAGTGCCCTTCTGATGGTTGGGTTGAGTTGGGAGTTGTACAAGAACACGCTGCCTCCAAGACCGCTTCTGTTAGTCCCGAGGAGCAGGAGCTACTCAATCTTCTATACCCCTCTGGACCAGATGGGGATGAATATGGGATATATGAGAAAAATATCCCACAACATTTACGCCCATTTCTTAGACCCTTGGTTAAGAGAAACCTGATCCAGTATGAAACCGATGAAAAAGGTAAACCCTTTTTCATGGCTATGCCAACTCATGAGGCTTCAAAGATCGCAACCATGAATGCGTGGGACGTATTCCTTAACGGTAAAAAGATTGATACCGTGTTTGATATGGAGACAGATCCAGCGGAAGTGAAGAAGAGTCTCGTTAACCATGATGGCTACGATCCTGAGATCGTGGTCAAGCGTGGGAAGAAGACCGGGTCTAATGAGAGCATTGATGGCGAAGCTCAATTAATGGGACACACAGACAATCCTGTAGAGACTCTAGCGGATGGATCTACTGGGCAGGTTGAGGTTGATGTGGAGACTAAGGTACAGGAGGTGGCTACCGCTAAGTCTGCGAGTAGCCTAGACTTTCGTGCTAAAGAGGCTGGTGTTGCTGAGTTAGAGGCAAAAAAGTTTATTGGCGCTCTTACCGACCACCGCTTCTTGGGTGTTCCCTTCACCCTAGAGGGGTTAAAGAAAGTCCTCAGCCCCGATGAGTGGGAAAGCTGGAAAGCCAACTGGAAGGGCGTGGTCAACTATTTAGGTAACTCCCCCACCCCCTACGGTTTTATGAAGCGTGATGGGAACCATTGGTATGCCTATAATGCTGAAATGATGCAGGATAGAGATACTCGGGCCGCTTCGTGCAAGGTAGCTCGTAATTGTGCTGCAGAACCCGTTGAAAAGTTCTTCGCATCCTTTAGCGTCAAGGTGGAGTGCCCCGCTGGTACACAGGTATCAGGAACTGATGAGCAGGGCAACGCTTGGGAGCGCACGCAGTCTGTGGACTATGGTGAGATTATTGGGACAGATGGTGGTGATGGTGAAGGGATTGATGTTTTCCTAGGGCCTGATGAGAATGCCTCCTGGGTATTCGTGGTAAACCAGACCCGTAAGGGCGAGGACGGTTCTGAGGCCCCAGACGAGATCAAGGTTGGGCTCGGCTTCTGGTCCATGGAAGAAGCTAAGGCCGCTTACGTGAGTATGTTTGACGAGGGTTGGTCTAACTTTGATCCCAATATTGTTACCACCACCACGGAAGGATTCAAAGACTGGATGGGGACACACCCCGGAGCCAAGGAAATTAGCGTGGACGATCTTGCACTGGTGAATCCCGAACCTGAAGTAGTCCAACCTCAGGCAGTAGTGGCCCCCGAAGTATTCAGCCTGTTCACCAACGGACCAATGACTCCCTACACGGCTTCAACTGAAAGTGATATCACGATGAGTCATCAGGCAGAAGCCCTTGTTATGTTCCACGATCCTGCAAAGCTTCCCATGGATCATCAGGCTGCAACCCTAGCCTCATTACTTTCGGGTCATGTTGCAAGTCCCATTCGGGACCACAAGGCTTCTAACCAGAATAGTCATGTAGCGTTGGATGTTCAGATGAGTTCATGGGCCCCTGATGCTACCTCTGGTGTTAGGATCGCAGAGATCATTACTGCTGAATTAAACATTGGGTACACTCCCGCAGAGTGCGATCATAGAGCCGCAACTGTTGGCTACTACGGCTCTGATGGGCCTACGTTTAGACGCACACTTGCTAAGGTGGCAGGTATTACGGGCACGTTAGTCCTTCAGCCCAACTTCATCAAGAATTCTTGTGTGAAGACCCAGCAGGTTCTTTCCGGTACTCACAAGGCAACTCGCTCTCGCAATGCTTTCCACTCCGTGGCTTCCACTTCCGGCTGTGCCGATTGCCAGCACTGCAAGAAGGATTCTCAGGGAGCCCTCAAGTGCGCTCTTTATAGCAAGCCCATCGTGGCATCTATTGAAGAAATGCACAAGATTGCTGATACCGTCTGGGGTAAATCGAGTCTTCCCCCGACTCGTGAGGCACTTACAGAGCGTTCAATTCTGCGCCTCGCTTCCAAGAACGATCATGTGGAGTTTGCATCTGCCCACACCGCATCTGTGAACTTCGGGGATGGTGCTGAGGACCGTCCAGCACCACGAGCACTTATTGCGGCTCAGGCTGTATCAATCTCCCCCAAGACTTACATCACTTCGGCCCTATCCCAGGGGTTAACCCCTTCCCGTATTGCTGAAGTATTGGAGCGTTCAACTACGCATCCCCAAGCGTTCAAGAGTGCTGCCATCAAAGAACTGAATAGTCAGAAGGGCCTTATGGGCTTCCTCACGATTGTTCCTCACTTTGCTGGTGCTTGCTCTACTACTCATGGGAAGCACTTTGCGGCAACCGCCTCTGCCAAGAACAAGCGTAAGTTTGCTTTCCACTCTGTAACTAAGATTGCGGCTTGCGCGGATTGCAAAAACTGCGTCAAGAATGCATCGGGTGAGCGTTGCTCACTATATGGTAAGCCTCTAGTGGCAACTGTTAAGGATCTCCGAATAGTTGCTGCCTCTGTATTCCCTGCACTAGCCCCCAAGGTAGCACACATGAGTCTCCAGGAGTTATCTGAAGCCTCTCTGCCCTACTTAGCCAAGGCCCTAGGGATTCCTGAGGATCACCCAACCTTAGCCATCATGCAACCCAAGCAGTTTGAGTATGATGATAAGCACGAGCTTCCTTCAGAGAAGGTTCCCGTGGATGAGCCTAGTGTTCAGGAGGGTGCCTCAAAGAATGTCATGAGTATCGCCCTTCAGAGTGGTGCACCAAAAACAGTTGATCTTGAGGACATTACCGTAAAGGTAAAGGAAGCCGCCCTCACGCACAAAACTCCTGACGCTGTATATAACGCTATCAAGTCCAAGTTTGCTGGGGTTGATAAGCGAGATCTTAAACTCTTGGTCACTCGTATTGCAAGTGATACCTTTGTCACTCAGTCGATGGACAACACAGGTCAGGTTTACACGGAGGTAAGCACTGCTGATAGAACCTTTGGAACACAGCTTGCTGAGCTTGCTGAAAATAAGATTAAAGCCACGGATCCAAGTCTGAGCAACAATGAAGTAGATCTTGGTGAAATGACCCAGCAATCTGATTCCACGGATGAATTTGACGCTATCACCAGCTACCTCGTCTAGAGGGCACATGTTTCAAAATGAAGAGGATAAAATTCCTCAGTCACATCTCACAAATATGTTGAAGTTTGCGGGTCCATCCAGAGCTAGTATGCAACCACCCCCCGACATTGAGTTGACGGGGGCGGTTAGTAGAACTTCTGGTGGTGCCCGTCCTGCTCTCAACGATCTAAAGTATGAGTTGCCGGATCTCACTGCTTTTCAGAACCTCATTGACGATCCCAACACGGACATAAAAGATTTGCACCATCACCTTACTCGGTTGATGGGAGTAACATCTATTATGCTTCTCCAGGAAGCGTGCTCTAAAGCGCCCTCCTTCAATCGTGCTCAGACTGGATCTAGGGCCGTGGAAGCCTTACGGGCACTCTTCACGACCATTCAGGAACGTGAGAAAAATCTATACAAGGACCGTCTAGATTTTGATAACCCGCGATTCCAATACTTTGTCGACTCGCTCTGGGACCTCATTGAAGAAATCCTGAAGGACTGTGGCCTCCATGCGGATCAGGTTAATAACTTCTTCCTGCTTCTCCAGAGTAGACTACCAGCCTGGGAAGAGAAAACCAAGAAGACTGTTAACTCTGTATCTTTCAATGCATCCAAACATGGCGATGGGGCGGATAGGTCTGAAGAAGCCACGCTCATTAATGCTAAGAGATCCAAGGGTGCTAAGAAAATTATAACCATAGATGCGTTTGAAATCCCTAAACCACCCACCCCGGATGACCACGCATAACCATGAGCAACTTAGCCTCGTCTCTCAATAGGCGTATTAAACGCAATGTGGTCTCCATCCTTGAATTTGCTGAGGCTCCCTGGGGGCCTCAGATTGAATTAACACCCGCACAAAAATTCTCGGTAAAGTTGATTTACAAGATCCCACTGGATGATAAAGAAAAGACCATCCGTATCTGGGACCGATTCAAGGAAAATCTACTCTATACCCTAACAGAGACCGAATACCGGAAGTATCTCTATGAAGAGGCTGGAAGACTAAACCTATCCCATGATGAAGCCCACATGCAGGGTAGATTCAACACGTTCATTAGATGCTGGGGACGCCGTTCGGGTAAATCAGAAATCACGGCCCTTGATATGGCCTACGGGGTGTATCTTCTCCTAGAAAAGTATGATCCACATGAATACTACCACATGCCACCCAACACTGAAATCTATATCCCTGTGTTGGCTACCTCACAGGACTCCTCCAAGAGAACCTTCCGTAAGGTTAGAAACATGTTGGCAAGCTCCGGCTATTTCCGAAGCTATTGTAACAAGGAAGATCTCCAGGAACTATTCTGCAAAGTGTTCACTCCAGCCCAGCGTGAAGCCAAGGCCCAGTTCCCATCCATTATCATCCAGGCGTTCCCTCTATCTGAGAGTGCTGTCCGTGGTCCCGCATCCTTTAGAACTGTCTGTGACGAAATTGGTCACTGGCCCCATCGTGGGTCAACCTCGGATACCGAGGTTCTGAAGGCTATTGAGCCTTCCCTGGCTACCTTTAAGACCAATGAGAATGACCCCTCTGATGGTGCTATCTTCCTTATCTCCAACGCGGGTATCCGCTCAGGTGCGTTCTTTGAATTGTCGGATCAGGCATTACGGGATGGTGATAACTCTACCGTAATCTTCTATCAAGCTTCCACCCAGGAACTCAACCCCACCCGTATTAGTTCCCATGAGTTGAAGGATTACTTCAATAGATACGGTGATGCGGCCTATCGGACGGAGCACCTCTCTGAGTTCGTGGACTCAATTACCCAGTGGCTCACCACAGAAGAACTAAACAATATGTTCTCCACAAGTAGAGCCAACAATCTTGTTAAATCAAACAATCCCCTAACCTCATACATCCACTACCCCAAGGCAGCATGGCCTCAATATTTCTGGGGCTTTGACTTAGGGTTAAAGAATGACGCTGCGGCTCTGGCCGTGTGTCACTGGGAAACCAACGAACTAATCAACGCCCGTAGACTAGTATTTGATTATGTGGGACGTAGGAAGGCTGGAGAGGGAGTCTACCAGGGTAAATCAGAGCTAGCAGGGGAAGATCTCACTGACTGGATTAGTGAAATTTCAACCATTTACCCAATTACGGATGGAGTTTTTGACCAATGGTCCGGTATGCTCTTCGGTCAAATGTTGGCTAAGCGTGGTGTCAATAATCTTAGGATGGAATCATTCACGGAAAACCTGAATTCCACCGTGTATCTAGCATTTAGATCCTTGTCCTTGAATAAGGAACTCGACCTCCCGACATTAAACAATAAAGAGCTAGAATTGGAGATCCAACTCTTGCAGTGTGAGATGCGCCCCGGTAACAAGATCAAGGTGGCGGCTCCAACGGGAGCCCAATACCATGACGATATGGCGGATGCTATAGCTCGTGCTGGTTGGGTGGCTATGCAATTTCTAGAAGAAAGAGGGCCAGGGCGTGCCCCTGCTACAGGATTAACCAAAATGGGCAGCTTATCTGGGTCATCACTTTTAAATAAGGACTTGGGGGCCATGACTCGCTTGAGACAATCCTCTGATCCACGAGCACAAGCGAAGTTAATGGCAATCAAAAAAGCAGGTAGGAGATTCTAATGGCAGCACGAAAAAAAGGTATTCCCTCGACTCCGGCTCCCACCCCGGCTCCCGGCCCAGCTAGTAAACCCGCTGCTGCCCAGAGTATGTCCAATCCTCTTCAACTGGAGAGAATGCGTAATGCTCAGAGGTCTAAAACGGCTTCCTCGCACACAGCATTATTTGGATCATCTTTCCAGGGTGGGAATATGGGGATGTCACCATCCAACTATACCAACCCCTACACCCATAACTTTCCTGTTGATATTCTTGAACGCCCCCAAAGCAGACAAGAACAGATCGAGTGGAATGTACGCTGGTATCGTGAAAATCCCATCGTAAGGCGTGTTATTGACCTACATGCCCAGCTTCCTCTATCAAAGATGTCCATTACAAAGCCCTCAAGTTCATCCCATGCTTTGAGTGATTTTGTCCACCAGTTCTTTATGGATATGACCCGTAGACTCCAATTATTTACCAAACTTAGACAGAATCTAGGACGGGCCTACTGGCTACATGGGGATGACTTCATCTTCTTGGAAGATCAGAAGATGGGTGAGAATAATAAAAATGATGATCCTTACGGGGATGCCCCCTCTGAGTATGAGCGTCAGGATCGGACGAATCTATTTGATGTGCATAGATATGTACACCAGTCCTCGCAAAAGGTTTGGGATGCTAAGTATGCTTCCGTTACGAGTAACCCCTTCCTGAAGTTGCTCCCACAGCATCCCGCCGCTGTTGAGGGTATTGAGAAGCGGCCCCTGGACTTCGTCCTAGATGAGGATGACTTTGTTAACACCTTCGGTGAGGGTGCCTACAACTTTATTAAGACCACGCATACTCTGAGGAATGCCTCCAATGAGTTAAAGAAATTTGTTGATATTTTGGACGGTAGGAGAAGTTCCAATATTGCTAGTGTGAATCCACTCATCTTAACAAGCTTGGGGCCTGAGTTTCTATCCTACGCGCACCATGCGTCTTATCTTAAGCAGTCCGCTAAGACAATTAAAGTTGCTGAGCCCAGACCCACAGAAGACGAAGGTCCATCTGATGTGGATATGGCTCTTGACCCGGATAAGCGCCCCATCTTTAAGTTATTGGGTATTGACCCAGTCAATGTGGAGAACATTCCTAGAAATGATCGTTCTGTCGGAAAAACACCCAATCTAGACCTTCAAAAGTTTCTTATGGCTAACCCTGAGATTCAGAAAGCCATTCACTCACTACCTGATCCCAATAACCCCATTCAGGTAAATGAAACTGGACCCTCCGTAAAGGTTGATGTTTTTGGACCTGACGGTGTTTCACCCATGAGTGATACCGATGAACTAGAAGCTGGGCCGGATGGTATCGAAGGAGACCCATCTGCTGAGGACGATGCACTGGGGCTGGATTCTATGTTAGGTTCTGAACTTGATGCCTTAACAGATCTACCCCCTCTATCCCCTGAGGACGATCCTGAGTATCAGGAGATTCTGAGCCAATATAATAAGAACCTTAAGCATAAGAAGGAACTACTTGAGAATCTGATTCATGATCTTAAGATCAAGGAAAAAGATTACCGATGCTTCGCTAGAATCCGCTTCCCCGAATACAAGGGCTGGCAAGCAATGCGCTCTCTACCACCCAATCAGATAGAAGTTGCACGTAAATCCAACTCGGATGCTGTCCAATTATTCTATATCCCCTCCGAAGAGGAGTCGGCCACCATCCACGCTAATTTGGAGAACCTATCTGAAGAAGCCCAGGATTATTGGAAGGCCAAAAAGCGTCTATTGTTATCAACTGAAACAACTACAGGACCTAGTTCCAAGGATAAGAGTCTACCTGAGGATGGCTCCTACTGTATCCAGGTATCCAACGGACGCATGGACTATGAGCTATACGGTCACGGCTTGATCGAAGCCTGTTTACGAGACCTTATTCATGATGACAAGATTGGTCAGGTAAAGTCTCAGACCTTTGCTCGTAATATGCAGCCCAAGCGCCTGATCTCTGCTGAGGGTGTAGACGATGGGGTCCTCCAGAACTTACAGCAGATGGTTGATGCCTCTACGGTTGACCCTGATGTAAGCATCCTTACGAACTACCCCGTTACTTGGAGTGAGATGGGGGCCGAGACGAGACTACAGAACTTTGAAGGTGAATATGCCCACATTGCCTCTAATCTATCGGCTGGTCTAGCTTTCTTCCAAGAGTTCATTACTGGGCAGACAACTTACTCAGGCTCAAAAACACCCCAAGAAATTATGAATACCATGTACCTTGGATTCCGAGAAGACATCTCTTTCTTCATAGAAGAGAAAATATTTAGACCCGTAGCAGAGCGCAAGGGATTCTACGATGTAGATGAGTTCGGGAACAAGATTTTGATCTACCCCAAAATCTCCTTCTCCAGACTGGCTCTCCGTGATCAGGGCGAAACCTACGACATGCTATTAAACCTTTATATGAAGGGATCTGTATCTATCTCACGTATTTACGAGATTCTTAATATTGACGAGGAAGAAGAAACTCTAAAACTTCGTGAAGAACTTTTCACATTCAAGGATCCCAAATTTACTACCCTGATGGACAATATTTACCAGCAAGTTGCTCAGAATCTCGTTGAAAGAACTGATATAACACAGGTTATTGCCACAAACCTAGGGCTTACCTACAAGCCCGAAGAAGAGGAGTCATCCGATGATTCAGGCTTACCTATTTAACCCAGTCTACAAGAAGTAGTCTATTATGCCCTGGTTAGCACCAGGGCATAATATTTTGATTATCCCTTTTATGGAGGACACAGTTTGCGTGATCTCTCCATAAAGTCATCCGGTCCCAAATTAAACAATTTTCTATAGAGGTAGTAACCCATGGCTTTAACGGATAGAATTAGGCGACAACTACTAGACGGTGCCACTTTCATAAGTAAGGACGCCCCCTCATCCGCCCCTGGGCACATGTTTGTAGATAACGATCTACAACTGCGCTTCGGTGTGGGGACCGACATTGGTAACGTCCCCAATGTCGTGAACCCCCAGATGGGTGACATCCCCTCTTATAACTCCGATACCAAGACTTGGGCCGCTCTACCCGCCGCCAATGCCAAGGTTAACACCGGATCCTTCCTATCCTCAGAGTGGACTGGTGGGAATGAGTATGACTACATCATTCTCTACCATACGCTAGATGCTCAGAATGTGAGCGTTGCTGTTTTTGATACAGCGTCTGGTGTCCCTGTTGAGACTCACGTTGAAGTCCAAATCTGGTCCAACACGACTATTCGCTTGTCGGTAGCCTCCGGGTCAGCCTTCAGCGGTTCCTACATCATGAGCGTCATTAGCTCCCCTGGTGTGGTTCCCTCTTTCGGTGGAACCAGCAGTGGCTTCGCCCCCGTGTCCTCTGTTAATGGCATGGTCGGTGATGTTGTTCTGAGAACCTCTGATGTTGGTGAGAACACCAACCTGTATTACACCCAGTCCAGATTTAACGCAGCATTTGCAGCCAAGAGCACTTCTGATCTAGCAGAGGGCACAAACCTCTACTACACCCAGACCCGTTTCGATGATGCCTTTGCAGCTAAGACACCTGCTGATCTTGGTGCCGTATCCGCAGCCATCCTAGCTATGCCTTCCGGCGTGGCAACTCTTGACTCTGAGGGTAAGGTTCCTGTAGAGCAACTACCCCAGTCTATCCTTGGATCCCTGATTTATCAGGGTGTGTGGAATGCTGCCACAAACAGCCCCGCCATCGCCAACGGTACTGGAATCAAGGGTCATTACTACAAGGTATCCACTCCTGGTAACACCACCATTGATGGTGTTGCTAACTGGACCGCTGGTGACCTCATTGTATTCGATGGCACTACCTGGGATCAAGTTCAGGGTGGTTCTTCGGATGTAGTCTCTGTTGCAGGTAGAGTTGGTGTAGTAACCCTCGCGGTTGCTGATGTATCTGGAGCAGCCAGTTCTGTTTCCCTCCAGTCCGAGACCTCCTCTCGTGTTGCCGCATTTGCCGCTGAAGTTCTTCTACGTGATGCTGCCATCGCCGCTGAAGCTTCCGCTCGTGATGCCGCTGATGTGGTCCTACAGAATGGCATCAGTGCTGAGCAGTCAAGCCGTATCAGTGCCTTGAATTCTGAGGCTACTCTACGCGCCGGGGCCGATCAGTCTCTAACCAATGCTCTTAACGTAGAAGTAACTGCTCGTGAGAACGCCATCATCTCACTCCAGAGTGAATTGGATGTAGAAACTTCTGCACGTGCATCTTCCTACAGTCAGTTACTTGATAGTGTTGCTGGCGAGGCTACTTTACGCGCTGGTGCCATCACTGTAGAAGCTTCTGCTCGCGTTGCGGGTGATGCCACTAATGCAGCGGCAATCGTTGCTGAGGCCTCCACTAGTGCCGCCGCTGTATCCACGTTAACGGCTAACCTTGCTGCTGAGGTTTCAACTAGTGCCGCCGCCGTGCTTTCTGAAGCATCTGCTCGTGCTGCTGCCGACACACTTCTTTCTGCAAGTGTCACCACAGAAACATCTTTAAGAACTGCTGCGGATACTACCCTCCAGAATAATATCACCGCAGAGGCTTCTACTCGTGGCGCGGCCATCCTCGCTCTTGGTAATTCACTAAGCTCTGAGACTTCAGACCGTCAGGCTGCTGTTTCATCTGAAGCTTCTGCTCGTGCCGCTGCGGTAACTGGCGTGAGAGATTCACTGGCTTTGGAAGTCAGTGCTCGTACTGCTGCTGATGCCCTCAAGGCTCCTATTGCTTCTCCTACCTTCACGGGAACTGCAACAGGTGCATTCGTTGGTTCTCTTGTTCCCAGTGCTACTGGACAGGATATCGGCTCTGCCACCAATAGATACCATGCCATCTATGTGGACGAAGCTCACCTGTCCACGGCTACCCTATACTTAGGCGACACTCCTGTCCTAGGAACTACATCGGCCACCGTTAATATCAGTGCTGATGCCAATCAGGATATTACCATCACTACAACGGGAACTGGTCAGTCTAAACTGATCTCTGTCAATGGCGTTGAACTTTCCGTTAGCGGAATGAACGCGGATGTAAAGTTCCAGGCAACCGGTGCTGGTGGTCGTGCCGTCCTTGGAGCCACAAGCTCCATTCAGATGACCTCCCCTGTAACTAATATTGTGGGTACCCTTGATGTATCTGGTGCATCTACTTTCCATAGCGATGTTACCTTCACTGGCACAAGCACCACGGTTAGCATCAATACCAACGCCTTAACCGTAAAAGACAATATCATCACCATCAATAATGGTGAGTTGGGTGCTGGCGTTACTGCTGGAGCCGCTGGTCTGAGAATTGCAAGAGGATCCGCACCTGATCAGCAGATCATCTTTGATGAAGCATCTGCTTCCTGGAAGATGGGAGCCCTTGGGTCTGAAATCGCCCTGGCCTCAGTAGCGGCTCCTACCTTCACGGGTACTGTCACGGCCCCCGCCATTGACACAGTAGCTTCTGGAACCCTAGCCCTGGGCACAGTCAATGCTGCCACTGTTAATTTGGGAACCGCTTCTACAACTCAGACCGTCAACATTGGTACTGGATCCGGTATCACCACGATCAACATCGGTGGCGCAGGCGACACAGTCGCCATCGCTGGAACACTCACCAGTGTGAATACCACGAATACTAATGTGGCCGACAAGCTCCTCACCATGAATAAGGGTGGTGGTGCTGCGTCTGGTTTCGCAACGGGTCTAGAGATTGAAGAAAATGCAACTGTCGCTGGCTACATCAAGTCAACAGGGGACAGAACTGGTTTCGATCTAAAGGCTCCTGGAACTGCTGGAGTTGTCACTGTAACCCCCGGAGCTTCTGGTGGTTCTGTATGGCACTCTGGTAACCTGACTCCTGCTAACTATGCTCCTCTGGCTTCCCCCACGTTTAGTGGAACTGTTAGCGGAATCTCTTCCGCAATGGTTGGCCTGGGCAATGTAGATAACACTGCAGATGCTAGCAAGCCAGTATCCTCTGCTCAGCAGACCGCTTTGAACCTCAAAGCTAACCTAGCATCACCCACCTTCACGGGTACGGTGTCGGGTATCTCTGCTTCCATGGTTGGCCTAGGGAATGTGGATAACACTTCCGATGCTAACAAGCCAGTATCCTCTGCTCAGCAGACTGCTTTGAACCTAAAGGCCAACCTAGCTTCACCCACCTTCACGGGTACGGTGTCGGGTATCTCGGTAGGAATGGTTTCTGGTGCGGTTTCTGGTGTCTCTGGTACCGGACCCATCGTCTCTTCTGGTGGAACTGCTCCTGCGATCAGCATCACAGCCGCTACCACAAGTGCTGCTGGTTCCATGTCCTCTGCCGATAAGGCTAAGCTGAACAGCGTAAATGCTCAGCAGTCCATCGCAGCATCCACTGCAAGCACCACCATTGACTTCAGCGTTGCCAACAACTTCTACTTGACCATGACGGCTAACACCACCCTGGCTCTCTCCAACGCTGCAAGCTGCGTAGGTCAGTCCGGAACCATCATCTTCAAGCAGGATGCTACTGGCAATAGAACCTTCACCAAGGATGCTGCCATGAAGACTCCTCTTGGTGGAGCCTCTATCGTCCAGGTGGGCACAGCCAACACCGTATCAGTGCTGTCCTACTACATTGCGGATGCTTCCACCATTCTAGTCAACTACATTGGCAACTTCGCCTAATAAGGTGTAAGTTCACAGAAAAGCTCTCGGGAAACCGGGAGCTTTTTCTTTTAGGTGTATTATGTTAATGAGGTGCGGATGGACTACCAGGAAGAATACGAAAAAATATTCCAGGGCGGAGTTTTTCTTCGGGATGGTGTGGAGACCACCATCCATAAATACAGACCTTTTGACGGAGCAGGTATACGGCCACTCCTGGGAGTTCTGTATAAGGTCATAGAACCCAGAGAATCGGTCACCATCCTAGACTATGGGTCTGGAGAGGCCATCCACTGGCATAAAAGTGTTGTAGATAAGCGCACCAAGACTCTTCAAGAAGTCTTGGGCTTAAAACTACAGGGCTTCTTCCGCTATGACCCCTGCCTGAGTGTCTTCAGTAGGAAGCCACAGGGGACCTTTGATATTGCTATGTGCACCGATGTACTGGAGCACATTCCAGTTGAGGACGTACCCTCATTTATTCGAGAGCTTGACTCCTATGTAAATCCTGGAGGTGAGGTCTTGTATACTATAAGTACCAAACCTTCAAGAAATTGCTTTTATGATGGCACCAACACGCACATAACTATGCGGAGTGAGGACTGGTGGAAGCAAGTCATTAAGGAAAACTCTAAGCACACTAATCACTTAGTTTTTGACGGTATTGGAGATTGGTATGCGTAAATTGGTATCTGATGAATATAAAGAAATGCTGAGAATCAACCATGCCAAGTATACATGGGGCGGAGGGGGTCACCCAAAATCTATTGTGAAGTATGCTACACGAGTACATGAGACCTCTATCCTGGATTATGGGTGCGGGTCCGGGGTACTCACGAAGGAACTGAATGAACTATACCCTGGATGCTACACAATTTTTGAGTATGATCCGGGTGTTATTGGTAAAGATACCCCCCCTTCTCCATGTAACTTCGTAGTATGCACGGATGTGCTAGAGCACGTGGAGCCCGAGTGTGTTGAAAATGTAATAGATGACCTACAAAGGGTAGTTAGTGGATTTGGATACTTTCGGATATGCTGCTGTCCCGCGTATGGTGCTTTAAGCGATGGAAGAAACCTCCACCTTACCCAAGAACCTCCAGAATGGTGGCTAGAAAAGTTAGCTAGTAGATTCAAAATTGTTGAGAAGCGCCATCATCCGAAAAGTCTGTTTGTATTTGTAAGTAGTCTATAACT
>SESF01030089.1_pt1 | contig 37590 bp, 35 predicted proteins | sample 3171521 | NCBI WGS metagenome assembly SESF01 (sample SAMN10866945, study PRJNA518727) | freshwater metagenome | biome: subpolar coniferous forest; feature: holomictic lake; material: water; isolation source: holomictic Lake 227, 6 m and 8 m depth | place: Canada: near Kenora, Ontario | collected...
CAACTGCCGGATTTAGGTTGATTGCCTTCTGCAACTAGGGCTGAAGGCCCGTTCCATTTCTCCGGTATGGGGCGGGCCTTCAGCCCTAATGCTTCTGGCCGCAACGACCTAGGCCGTTGGCCTAGGCTGGTATAGGGCCGCGCCGTTGGCGCTCAGGAAATCGGAAAATTAAGCGAGAATCCCGGTTTGAATGGTTTCGGTAACTTTCCAGGCCTCCGCTTGCCCGCTCTTGCCACCTCGCATTTTTCTACGCTCGACTCTGTCCCCCTATTCGCCGAAAGATTGGTTTGCGATGAATTCGGACCTTGTTGGCATAAGGGGCTGCCTGATCGATGCCCCGGAATTCGGCAGTTTGAGGACCTGGCGCGACGGCGCCTTGATCCTCGACTCTGGAACCATTACCGAAGTTGGCGACTACGACCAGCTTCGGAAAAAGCCTCGCGCTCAGGAAGTGCGGTGGATTCATCATCCGCAACGGGCGATCTTTCCGGGGCTGATCGATCTCCACGCCCATGTGCCGCAATACCCAGCGGTCGCGCGCGGGCAAAACGACCTATTGCCCTGGTTGCGCCAGTCCATCTTCCCGCTCGAGCGCGAATTCACCGGGCCGAAAGGGAGGCGTCAGGCCGGCGCCTTCTTCGGGGAGTTGGCACGCCACGGCACCACGACGGCGATGCTTTACACCGCCATCTACGAAGACACCTGCGAGGCCGCTTTTGCCGCCGCCCAGAAAGCGGGGCTTCGCATCATCATGGGCAAGACGATGATGGACATAGGCAGCTACGGTCAGCTCCAGCCCAAAAAGGTCCCCTCGATTTCACTGCTCGAAAGCGAACGCCTCTGCAAAAAATGGCACGGCGCCAATGACGGTCTGCTCGACTACGCGTTTAGTCCCCGGTTCGCGGTAAGTTGCAGTGAGAAACTGATGCGGGGCGCGGCGGAGTTGGCCCTCGAACACCAGGCGTATTTGCAAACGCACCTAGCCGAGAACCTTGAGGAAATCGAAAAGGTGCGGAATCAGTTCACCTGGGCTGCCGATTATACCGCCATCTATGAGCAATGCGGCCTTCTGGGGGAACGAACGATTTTGGCGCACTGCCTCCATCTCAGTGAGCGCGAGCGAGAAGCCATCGCGCAGAGCGGAGCCAGTGTGGCCCACTGCCCCACCGCGAACCTCTTTCTCGGCAGCGGGGTGCTCGCCCTGGATACGCTTCGTTCCGCCGGAATAAAGGTCGGGCTCGGGAGCGATGTCGCAGCCGGTCCTGAACTGAATTTGTGGCAGGTGATGCGGTCGTGCATCGAGTCGCAGAGCGTGCGCTCTTACTACGAAAAAACCGCGCATGTCCCCAGTCCGGCGGAAGTGCTTTTCCTGGCAACTCAAGGGGGGGCCAACGCCTTAGGCAAAGGCGCTCTGATCGGGAGCTTCGAGGTTGGCAAAGAAGCCGACCTGGTGGTCATGGATCTCGGCTCGGTGTTGCCCTACCACAAAGCGGTTAAAGGTCTGGTGGACCTAAGCCCTGAGGACATTGTGAGTCTCTGCGTTTACCGGGGCGGCCCGGGCGCGGTGGTCGAAACGATGGTCCGCGGGGTCTCGGTGCATCGAGCGCCGGAGCCGGAGCTGTTCTGAATTGTCCATCTAGTCCATCGCCGTTCCCAAATACCGGGCGTGATTAAAAGTGGATGAGAACGGCATTCACACCTTGAGCGCCAAAGGCGCGTTCAATACCAGCATGGGGCGCAGCCCCATGGTTTCTGGAAAACGGAAGGAGGGCTGAAGGCCCGCGCCATACTTCAAGTAGTGCGGGCCTTCAGCCCTTGACTGTTTTTGATTGGGAGTCCTGGGCCTTCGCTTCGCTCCGACCCAGGCTGATATGGGGCCGCGCCGTTGGCGCTCAGGAACACTGATTTCTCACCCACTTTTTATCACGCCCCTAGATGCCCCAGGGCCAGCAGCCCATAAAACGTGTATTCCACATCGAGCGACTCGTCATGCCAGTGGCCATGAAAGCCGCCCTTATTGCTCCAAAGGCTGTCCACGAAATCGAGGCATGGTTCGCGGATCGCCTCGACCGGTAACCCGGTGGTTGTCAGCGCATGGAGCACCGTGGCGGTCGAAAGCAGGTCCGGGGCCGGCGCCAGCGGAGAGGCCCGGAAGCCACCCATCGGGTGAGCTTGGGACAACAACCATTCTCCCGCTTTTCTATAGCGTGCGACTGCACCGAGATGGCTGAGCGTTGCCAGGGCCGCAGCGGTTGCGTTGGCGCTGCCGACGCTCACCTGCCGATCATTGCTCCACCCGCCGTCAGCGGTTTTGAGCCCGTCCACGGCGGAGATGATCCGCCCCGGTTTGGGCAACCGCGCCTGGAGATCGCCATAGGCGCCGACTGCGAGGAACGCAGCGTAGGCGGTTCCGTGGGGCTGGTTGGGTTGAGGATGGTATCCGCCATCGTGCGAGCGGTGTGATTCCAAGCGGCGCACCAAGGCGTCCCGCAGATCGGGCGGCAGGCCGGCGCCGCCCAAAGCGGCATGACAGCCAGCCAGGCAGCAAAGATGCACGAAATCCAAGGCGGCCCCCTCCTCGAAGGATGCGAGATATGAGCTGACGCGCGTGGTATCGGCCGGAACCTCGAGCGCCCGCAACCCATTCAATCCAAACAGCGTGTAATAGAGATCGCTCTGAGGGGTCCTGCCTCGGAACCCACCATCCGGGTTCTGCTGGCTCAAGAGGAATTCGCGGACGAGATCTGTGGACTCTCCAAGCACCAAAGGGGCGCGTCCGGCGGCGCGAACCAGTTCTGAACGCCAGTCGTTCCCACGGGCACGCATTCCCAGAAAGCGCCGAATGAGAGCCCCGGTCCAAGATTGAAGCGATTTCATGGCGCCTACCCTTTGCCCACCTCGCTGCACCAACTCTCCACTTCTGGCTCGACGAAAATCTTGCCGACAATTCGACGCAGCAGCCCCTTGAGATTTGCACTTTCCAATTCCCGCAAGGACCGGACCGCTTCCTCTTTGAACGTCTCCAGAAGCAACCGGGCGCGGGACTCGGCTTTCAAATCGGTGGCCAGCGCGCGGATCTCCGAAGCGGTGGCGTGCTCGGGGACCTGGCGAAGCCACAGCTTTTCAAGAATCTGGCGGGCTTCCGGCAGGCGCGCCCGCTCAAGCGCGAGCGCAAGCAGCAAGCTGGGGCGCAATCGGGATGCGTCGCCAGTGATCCCGGAATCGGCTGCGAAATCCTCCAAATCGTCGCGGATCTGGTACGCGATTCCCAACGCATCACTGTAAGCGCTGAGCGCCCCGGCGACCGGTTCGTGGGCTTCACAGCCGGCGTAAAGCGCGCCCAACTGAAGCGCCACTTCAAAAGCCGGCGCGGTTTTGAGTCGGAAGATATCCAGCACCTGAAGCTTCGTGAGGGGGCCGGGCTTTTGAGCCCAGGCAAGCTCCTGCCCCTGGCCTTGGCAGAGCTGGCGCTGCCCTTCGGCGGCGACTAGCATCATCGCGGTCCGCTGTTCCGCGGATACTGAGCACGTCGCAATGAGCCGGTAGCCTTCGCCGATCAGCAAATCGCCCGCGTTCAACGCGACCGCCAATCCGTGCTCCTGGTGAAGCGTCTTTTCGCCGTATCGCTCCGCGTCATCGTCTTCGATGTCGTCGTGGATCAGCGACGCTTTGTGAAAACATTCCACCGCCACGGCGATTTTCTTCAAGTCCTCAGGCAACACTGCTCCGCAATCCTTGCGCAATGCCTCAAAAACGGCCACCGCCAGGAAGGGCCGCCAGCGTTTGCCGCCCCGGGCCAGCCACTTGCGGGCAACGGTTTCCGCATCGCCATCGGGAGCCCCCATGATCTGTTCGAGAGACGCAGGCTCGAACCAGGATTCCACTTCCGCGCGGAGCCGGCCCAGATCGAGCCTGCGTGTGCGGTCCTCGCTGGAGAGGTGGATGTAATCCCGAACCCAGTCGAGGTCCACTGTGGTCTCGATGCAGTCGTCCTGCAGGAGTGGAATCGCCACGCCAGGAATGGCGGCGGCTTCCATAAAAGGGAATGCCCGTTCAAGCACGTTCATGCAGCTTACGCCAATGATTGCCTCGACCTGGTGCGTCTGGATCAGCGACATGACCACCGCCGAGCCTTCCGCCACCAGCACCGCGTAGCCTAGGTTTTCTGCTTCCGCTTGCAGGTCGGCGATGGAACAGAGGCCGCACTGTTTGCAGAGCAACCCAAATTCATCGAAGGTCGCCGGGCACTTGCGTTCCGACCGCAGGCATTTCGGCAGCAAAAGCAATCGGCGTTCGTACGGCACCGAGGCCAGCGCTTCGCGCCACGTCTCGTTTCCAATCAGGACACCGATGTAATCCCGGTAAACCGGATCGCAGCGCAGCGCTTCCACCACGCGATCCGCGTGTTCCTTAATCTGTCTGAACGGCAGCGGAGGCACGGGCTTGAACTCGGCCACATAATGCCGAACCCATCGCATGAGGCGCTGCCTCTCAGCCTGCGCTTTTGGAACGCCCGGCCGTGGCTCGCGCAAACGAACAGGAGCGGCAGGTCGCGGGATCGTGAGTTGAGGCGTGGGCATTCGGCGATTTGGCTGTTTCGGGAGGCGAACGGAATTCCCGCTCGCCGACACGCGCATCATTACTCCGAAATCCCCGAGTCCGCATTGATAATTTTTATCCCCCGCTCACTTCCCCTGCGACAGCCTTTGGGCGGCGAAGCGGGGTAGGTTTGCCTTAAGGATCTTGCGCTTGGCTTTTGCGACGTTATAGGGCACCCGCCGGAATTCCACCCGCTTGGCTGCAAGATCGTAAATCGCGTAGCAGGCTTCCGCACGCCGGTCGCGAGGCTGCCCGACGGAACCGACATTGATGAGCGCCTTGCCCGTTGGGGGGAGCCGGACCGCCCCGGTGCCTTGGGCGACATCGAGCTTCCCGGAGGGGTCGCTGTGCCAGACAAAAGGAACGTGCGTGTGTCCACAAAAACAAACCGGTTGTGTCTGCGCCTCGAAATGCAGCAGGGCATCCTCGGGCCGCAGCACATACCACCAGCCCTCGGGTTGATCGAGGGAGGCATGCACAAACTCGCACCCTTGGTCGATGAGGGTCATCGGCAGATTTGCCAGATAAGCCCGCTGCTCGATTGAGAGGCGCTCGCGCGCGAATTCCATCCCGCTCTTTGCCGTTTCGCTAATTCCTTCGAGTTGCCCGTTCCCTGCGACGAGTTGGTCATGATTGCCTTGGATCACCGGGCAATTAAGTGAGCGCACCAACTCAAGACATTCCGCCGGATCTGCGCCATATCCCACGATGTCTCCGAGGCAGACGCGCCGTTCCAACCCAAGCAACTCCATCTCGGCAAGCACCGCCTGAAGCGCCTCCAGGTTTGAGTGCACGTCGCTAAAAACAGCCATCACGGAATCATCGCTCACTTCTTCATATTTACGGTCGGGGATTGAAACCGTCAATCGAGGCCCCCATTAATGCGCGGTCCTTCGTAGTCCGGGCCACACGCTCCATCGGGGCGGGCCTTACCGCCGGTTCAGGGGAGCCATCATCGTTCCCGTCCATCCGAAGGGGGATTGTCCCGCGAAATCACGGGCGTCGCTCCAAAACGCAACCCATCTATGTACCACGCCACCCACTTCGACGCCTCGCTGGGTTTAATGCGATCCGCTCCGCTGCCCGACTATGCGCGGGACTTTGTGACCCCGCCCTCTTTCCCCGCAACGCGAATCACCGAACCGCAAGGAAGTGCAAGATCAGGCTCATCGGATCTGAAAGAGTTGGCGGTCGCAGGTTGGGTGCTTGGGTTTGTCGGAGCCGTGATCTTCCATTGTATCTGGCCATCGCCTGAACGGGGAAACGCGACGCAGGCCAAAGTAAGCCAAACGAACTTGGTAGCCGCCCAGGCAACCAGAAGGTGAGATATCTGCACAAAATGGGACTTATGGGACCGATGGGACATATATATTTCCCATAATTCCCATCAGCCCCATTCTGCACCACATCGCCGCCCCGACAGAGCGGGGCGGCTACAGAACCTACCACGCCATGCTCGCCGGCACATCCGCCGGATCGACCACGATCCGCTCGCCGACGGGCTCGATGGTCCGGACAGTGGTAGTCCGGTGCATGTACCCCCCGGGTCCGTAATACTGGTGCGAGGTATATTCACGCACAGGCGGGGCCGTTTCACAGCCAGCCAGAAGGGTGCAGCCCGCGAGAATCGCGAGCGCCGACGCTTTGATTGCGGTTTTCTTTTTCATAAGCTTCATGCGGGCTGCGGGGGCCCAATACGGCGGCGACTCGGAGCCAGACCCGGCGTTGGGGGGCGAATCCGGGGTGCCTTTTTCGTCCGAACCCGCTCGATTCCAAGGCGCTCCGGGGCGCGACTGCACGCCCAAAGGTCATGCACTGGGCGCCCGGCAATGATATTTTCAACGCACAAGGCCGCCGACTTCGGGGCGTGATCCCGTCCGCGATTGATATGCAGGCCGTTGCAGCCGACCAGGTGCAAAGTGGGAAAAGATTTACCGAGTTCCTGCCGCAGCTTTGCCATTCCCCGGCTGCAGACGGTCTCTTCGATCGGAAAGACCTTGCTTTGGCGGATCACACGACCGGCCTGCATCGGGCCCGAATCAACAAAGCCCATCTGCTTCAAGTCCCGTTGGGCAATCTCCAGCAAGATCTCATCGCGCGAAACGGCAAGCGCGTCTCCCTCGAAACAAAAATATTCAAGCAAAAAACAGGTGGCATCCTTGCGGGCCGCATTCTTTTCCACGTCCGGCCTCAGAATTCGCAGCCGTGCCGCTTTGATTTCCGGATCGTAGATATCGATGCGCTGATTCCCGGCGCACGCATCGCAAGTAGGCACCTCAGCCGTTCCGGGTTCAGGCTCGTCCGACAGCCATGGTTCATCGATGATCTGCGAGAGCTTCAACCGGACGGGCTTCGCTCTTCCTTCCTTGGTGGAAGCGGCTTCCAGCCGCTTTCCGAAAGAGGGATGAAGCGGCGGGGATGCCGCCCCTACTAAGCCGTTGCGGTCCTCCGCAGCCAGCGCCACGGTGACCTTGTCCCGGAATCGGAGCGTCGCCCCGGCTGCGAAGGCGTCCTCGGAAACGCGCGGTTGCAAAGCCCGAAGCAATGCGGGGAGAGGCGCGGAGGAAACCAAATGTTCCGCCAGCAGGCTTCCCTCACGATCTCCACGGTGACCAAATCGCAGCCGCCATGTCCCGCGACGCGCATCATAAGCACATCGGGTCACTCTCTCGCCCATCAAAATGCGCCCACCCAACGCGATGATCCGGTCGGCGCATTTCTCCCAGAGGCCCGGTTTCTGCAATGGGTGAATTGCCGGCTTTTCCGCGAGCAACAACCTTCGCCCGATCCATTGCGAAATCCGGCAGTTGCCGATTTGTCGGGTTCCCCACTCGAGCGGGATCTCGCTGCAATCCAGTCCCCACACTTTCTCCGCATGGGTTTTGAAGACTAGCGAGAAGAATCGCCGGCCCCATTCGTTGCTCAACCACCCCTCCAGGTTGCGAGGTGCGAAATTTGGAAAGACCCGGGCTTTGAGCCAGGAAGCAACGCAGGCGAGCGTATGCCATGGCCCCGCATCGAGCAGCACTTTCGCCGGATTGAGCGGAAGGGGCAACGAGTTGTGGTTCCAAAAAACCAGATGTTGCTCAAACTGCTGAAAATCGCTTTCGCCAAAGATGTTTTCCAGCCATTGCATTTCCGCGCCCGAAGCTGAATGGTCCCCGTCCCTCCCGAGATCGAACGAATAACCAGCGAAATTCACGGTGCGAGCGATGCCGCCGACCGACTCGGAATCGGCTTCGAAAATCACCACGGAGACATTGCGTTTGGACAAAAGGTAGCCGGCGGTTAATCCAGCCGGACCGGCTCCTATAATGGCTACCGGGACCGCCTCAGAAGCCTTCTGAAGCTCGCCTCCTGACTTCGAACTTTCCATCAAACAAACACACCCCCCGCCTATCAAGCATTCGGGAAGGCATATCTATTTGGTTGGGTGACGCTCCTGGGTGCGGAACTCAGCCTTCGGCGATCTCCCGCAAAAACTGCGCCGTGATCGCGGCAAGCCTCAGTTCAGACGGTCGGCGCTTCAGTTCCGGAAGGCTTTCCACCAACTCCGGCTGCATTTTGCATAGTAATGGAGAATACCCTTCATCAACAATGGCGAATGGGTAGCGAACTTCATCCCGATTCACGATAAGCGGCAGTCCGTGTTCCAACAGGGCCGCGGCTGAGGCGCTCTTTCCAATGATGATCCATGGAGAAGCGGCGATCCCATAGTCAAGCAGTCGAAACACCTGCCCAACTTGCTCCGGGCTGCGCTCGCCGAGCCGGCAAAACGTGAAGCGATCCGCATACCTGGCCACCAACGACCGCCAAAGCGCCTCGCCAGAACCCAGGCGGCCGACCGCAACCAAGGCGATTTTGCGCCCGTGGATTTGCCCCGCTTGCTCCAAATAGCTGAACAGCGGCTCAGGAGGCCAGACGGGGTGCAGCGTTCCAAAAAATCCGAAATACCAGAACTCTTCCCGGTTTACAGGGCTGAGACCCGACTTCCCGAGCTCGTTCCACAGCCAGGTATTGTCGCAGTCGGCGGATGGGATCGGAACCGAACCAAATAAGGGGAGGATCCCCGCAGCGACGCCACATCGGGCAAGCCGTTCGCGATAAGCCGGGTTGCTCGTATGAACCGCGAACGGGGGAAGCGCCCTAAGCAGGCCCAGGATAAAGTGCTTTTGCAAAGCTCCGATCAGTCGTTCTTTTAAGGGCGCACCGGCTTGCGCTCCGATCCAGAGTTCGTGAAACATCAGGTGCAACGGCGTGTCGCCAATCAACTCCCGGAGCCGGACGGCAAGTCCGTGGACGATCCCTTTGGGATGAAAGCCATAGCCCACGAACTGAAGGCTCACCCGGTCCGGCGCAGATTCTGAAATCATCTTCTGCGCAACGGAGATTCGCTCCCCCCATGGCTGCTGGCGGCCCATCCGCAATGTCGGAACCACGCCGGCGCTGCGCACGGGTTCGTTGGCTATGAATGAATCGTTCAGCGCAATAAGGCAGCATAAATGCCCTTGGTTGACGCATTCCTGCGCGAGGGCCGAGGTGTAATCCCCCACCCCATCTTTGCCCGGCTCAAGGCAACTCGTGATGAATACGATTTTCATTCGCTGTAGCCGCCCCGCTCAGTCGGGGCGGCGATGTTATCTTCCCCCCGCCTGCGACAGAGCCTTACCCAAAATTCGGAATTACGGATCATAACGAGCAGATCGCATGCTTTTATCTTTTTAGACCTGATTTACAAGATTGGCCTGATTTACAGGATTAAGAATTTCGGAAGCTAAGCGACTTCGCAGATCATGCAAAATCCTGATAATCCCGAAAATCATGTTAATCCTGTCAACATCTGCTGACGCATCACCGCTCGCTAAGTTTCGAGACTGGCTGAAACCAACCACTTTCTCATTGCATCAGAAATTTATTTCGCATGCGAAATTGCTGTCGCGAAGCGCGTCCAGGGCTTCGGCTACTGAATAGATTTCACTGCGTCCCTCGCCTTTTCCAAACACACGACAGCGCGGGTAATCGCCCCACTGCCGCGCCTGCCCCCGGGCCGACGGATACCACTCGCCCAACAAGACCAACGCCGGTTTCGAAAATGCAGCCGCCACATGCATGAGCATGCTGGAGTTGCAAATGACGAGATCGGCTTGCGCGACCATGGCAAAGGTTTCCCGCAACCCGAGCAGCCCGGCGAAGCTCCGCACGGAAGGGATGCGCGCCAACGCGGCCCCGGCCGACTTATCGGAAGCGCTGCCCACCACCGCCATATCATAGCCACCCTGTTTTCTCAGCAACCCGGCCAATTCGATGTAGCGATCCAGCGGCCAACATTTCTCGACAAAGCCAGCTCCCGGACCAATCACCACTCTGCGACCCGGAACGGTGACCCCCGCTTGCCATCTCGCTTCGGCGGCCTCGAGTTCGGCGCTCGTCAAATAAATTTGGGGCCGATACTCCGGCAACTCCCGAGCCCCAAGGAGTTCGGCAAAACGAAGCGCGGAACGGCCGACGTGCTCGTCCGAATTGAACGAGACACACGCCTGTGCGGCTGAATGCCCCCCGGCGTACCCGCGAACCCCAAGCCGATACGGAATACCCGCCCGCATCAGCAGCAGCGAGCCCTCAGGACTCCCGAGCACGTCGATCCCCACATCGAATCGACGACTTCGGATCGCCCCAACTTCGGACGACGAATAGATATAGCGAACCGAATCCCAGAGGCCCCGCAAGCTGTTGCGCGCGAAGCGGCCGCACTGTTTGTTATGCCACGGAGCGTTCACAGTGAGGATCTCGTGAAGGTGCGGATTATTCTCAAGCACCGGGCGGTTCCACTCCCCCACCCCTGCCGCGATCCGCGCCTCCGGGAAGCGCTTTTTCAAAGCCTCAAACAACGGGGTGACCACCAGCAAATCGCCAATGTCGTTGTTCCGCAAAACAAACACGCTTTGAGGATTGGTGGCCTCCCCCTTTGCCGGACCGCAGCTTGCGATGATCCGGATCGCCGATTCGACGAGTGAACGCTTTAAGGACATTGGCGGTATTTAAGTCAATGCTTCCTATTGTGAAACGGTCCTTTACGCCAGAAGCGCCAGGCAATTCCGTAGGCAAAAAGGTGCTCGCGCAAAGCTTCTGGAAAGCCGGCGGCTTTGAAACGCCAAAGTCCCGGAATGGTGGTTCGAATCAATTGCCGGGCGTTGCCCATCAAGATAGCCCAAGGAGTAAAACTCCCGGCCTGCTCCTGGTGAAGGTTGAGATAAATGCGCAGAGACTGCTCATACTGTGTCAAGCGCTGGGGGCCGAAAGCGATTCGCCATGGGTGACATACCGCGGCCTTTTTTACAAACCAAAACGACTGGCCAATTTTTTTCAGCCGCACCCGAAACTCCACATCCTCCATTGCGGCGTAGGGGAACCGCTCATCGAAACCGTGCATGGATTCAAAGAGGCTTTTCCGAATGAGAAAATTGCACGACCAGAGGAAACCGCCGTTCTCATTGATCGGCGAGGTTTCGGCAAGGCTCTTGCGCGGTCTGTCGGCGTAAGTGCGCCCTTCGAACACGTCAAATCCGGGCTGATCGCAAATCGCGTTTGCATAGCTGATCACGTAACAGGCGTCCGGGATGCAATCGTCGTCCAGAAAAACCAGCCATTCGCCATAGGCGGCGCGGGCACCGCTGTTCCGGTTTGCGGCGGGGCCACGCTTCGGGCCGACGATCCACCGCGCCCACGGGTAGCGATCCGTCACCATTCGCTGCGCGTCCGCATCCACGCCGTCATCGGTTACGATCACCTCATAGCCTGGAGCGCCCCGTTGAATTCCCGGCGCAAGGCCGTCGAGGCATCGCGCCAGCAGGTCGTTCCGATGCCGGGTCGGAATGACGACGGAAATTAAGGGGGCGGATTTGCTGGATTCGGCATTCATGTTGCGCGAAGAGGGGCTAACGCTTTAGCGGAGGTTCGCGTTTTCCGGGGAAAGGAGAACCAATTCGGCCTGGGTCATCTCGGCAATGAGGGATTCAAAGCTGATCGTGGGTTTCCAGTTCAAGAGACGGGCGGCCTTTGCGGCATTTCCAACCAGGCCCTGCGGATCGCTGGGGCGAATAAAACGTTCATCCCATTTCACATAGCTGCGCCAATCCAGCTTCACAGTCGCAAAGGCCTGCTCGACCACCTCCTGAACGGAATGCAGTTCCCCGGAGGCGAACACGAAGTCGTCAGCCGTTCCGTGCTGGAGCGCAAGCCACATGCCCCGGACGTAATCGCGGGCATGGCCCCAGTCGCGTTGGGCGCTGGTATCGCCAAGCACGAGTTCGGTTTGCTGGCCCAGCTTGATGGCTGCGGCGGCCCGGCAGATCTTTCGAGTCACAAAGTTTTCTCCGCGCCGGGGCGATTCGTGGTTGAACATGATCCCGTTGCACGCAAACAACTGAAAGCTTTCGCGGTAGATCTTCACCATCTGAGTGGCAAACGCCTTCGCGCAACCATACGGGTTAATGGGAGCAAATGGAGTATTCTCGTCCTGCGGACTCTGAAGCGGAGCTCCAAAAACCTCGCTGGAGGAAGCGTGATAGAGTCTCGGAGGATTGGGCATGTCGCGAACCATTTCGAGCAAACGAAGGGTTCCGATCGCTGTCACTTCACAAGTGGACTCGGGAATGTCGAAACTCAACCCGACATGACTCTGCCCGGCAAGATGGTAAATCTCGTCGGGGGCAACCTTGCCAAGCACCCGTCGCATGGTCGTAGGGTCGGCAAGATCCGCATAATGCAAAAAGAGCCGCCGATCGTAAACCGCAGGGTCCTCGTAAAGATGTTGAAGCCGCAACCGAAGCAAACTGCTGGTCCGGCGGACGACCCCGTGGATTTCGTACCCGTGTTCGAGCAGTAACTCCGTCAGATAGGAACCATCTTGTCCGGTGATGCCAAGAATGAGTGCGCGGGGCATAAAGAAAGGATAATGAGCCGCTTTATAATCTCTGTCGAGACTGAGCCACACCCCGGAATCTGCGCCAAGCGGTTTTCCAAAACTGATAGTGCGGAGACAATAAGCTGATCGGAAGGGATAGCGGATCACCGGCGGCAAGGTCCCGGCACGCCATGACCTTGATGGAATAGGCGATCTGCTTGAGATAGTCCCTCACTGTCGCCGCTTCTCCGCTCCCAGCATGCCAACGCCAGTAGCGTTCCAAGACCTGGCAAACAGAATTTTCCGTCAAGGCAAAGATCTGAATCGCCGGATCAAAAACCACGTCATACCCAGCGCCGATCAACCGTTGCCCCAGGTCGGCATCTTCGCTGTGGCGCAATTTCGGATCAAACCCGCCGGCCGCCTCACAAAGCGATTTCCGTACCATGGCCCCCCAGGTGCTAAGGGTGGCCTTGCGAGCCACTTCAAATCGTAAATCGCATTTGAAAAGATGCCGGGCGCGCCAGCGCGACGCGAGCGAATTACCCGGCTCGGCGGCAGCCCAGTGGCCAAAGACAGCCGCGACCTTGGGATCGTCAAACCACGGCAGCGCCCGCTCAAGAAAGTCGGCACTCAAAGCGGTTGTGCCGTCGCAGCACAAGACCAAGTCATGCCGGGCTTCGCACATGGCTCGCGCTCGCGCGGCTCCCCTGCCGAGATTGACCTCATGACGAACAACCCGCGCGCCCAAAGACTCGGCAACACTGGCGGATCGATCCGTTGAACCGTCGTCAATCACCACCAAATCGTCCACGCCCGGCCGTTGCGCCCGGATCGATGCGATGACTTCCGCCAAGGTGGCGGCGTTGTTAAAGCAAGGAATATAGGCGCTGATACTGGGCTGTGACATGAGCAAGGAAATCGGCGAAAGCGATGGAGTCGGCTCACGCCAGTCGTGCCATGACTTTGGCAACGAGAGCGGGATGCCGATCATATTGGTGCAGCACGGGAACCGGGCTTCCTTCCTGGTCCAAAAGCCGCCCCGCCTCGTCAAACCGGAACTCGCTTGCATCGGTCAGGTACAAGGTGGCCACCGTCTCGAAATTCTGCTTAACCTCCGCGTAGGGGAAACGCCCCGTCCAATAAAGATAATTGTGAACCGCCTGATCGGGTCCGTAATTCCCGGCAATGATAGGGGTCAGGCGAACCATTTCATCCGTCATTTTTTGAAGGTAACGGGTAAACAGATCCACCGACCCAAGCGAGTTGCCGGCACACAGAATCCCGTACGACCCTATCCGCTCCAACCCAGCCGTTCCATAGGCGCTTACGACCCAACTGCGATTTGAGTACTCGTCGCGAATTTTCACCCGATTGTTTTCCTGGAACAGCCAAAGAAAGCGGTCCGGGATGTTTTCGAAAGGGTTCGCTTGGAATGCGACATCGCGGGAGTCCGAGAATAGAACGTGCGAGAATCGTTTGCCGTTCGCCCGCAGATAATCCAGGAAGTAAAAATGCCGGCAAACTACGAGGTGATGGAATGGCGCAACGATCCGGGCGACGTACCGGTACCGCCATCGGGGGGGGAGACACTTCGCGAACACCGCCATCGCCAGGCGCACCCATTTCATGCGGCCCCCATTATACCGCCTCTCGGCAATCCAGCGGGGCATCCAGCGCGGAAGCATGTCCACCGGGATGATCTCAATGCCATTTTGTTCGAGGTAGTCTGAGAGAACGGTGTTCTTGCGATCCACGAGAATGGCAACAGTTCCTTCGAACCCCGTGCGTTTGAGGCTTTCCAAAAACGGGGCGAGTTGCTCAGGACGATAGCCCGTGGCGGCCGTTAAGATCAGGGGGCGAATGTTTTTCATTTTGATTGCATGGACTCCGCCAGCCGCCGACCCAGGCGAATGCCGGGGGTTTCAATATACCGCGCCAGGCCCAAAGAAGTGATAAAGGTCAGGATCAGCGTGGAAGGCAGCAGGAGCGGCAGGAGCTGATTCTCGGAAATATCGGGCCACAGCTTGTGAATGCCTATTTGCAACGTCCACACACAACACATGTGCCCCAGATAAATCCCATAAGAGAGCCGTCCCCAACATTTAACCCAGCGGGAATTGAGAAGACGCTTAGGGATTTTGGCCAGTTGACAGCCGTCGTCAGCAAGAGCCGCAGAGAGAGTCCAACACCAAATCGCCAGCGGAATATTGAGAGTTAAAATGAGGACGAGGGGCGTCACACCGCCGGCCAGAACGTCGGCGAACTTTCCACGCGGGAGGACTCCGAATACATAGAAGGAAATGATTCCAATGCCAAATGGGATGGAATAATAATACAAAATTCCTGTGGTTGAGCCATCCGGAAGCAGGCTCAAAGCGCAAACCAGAAATGCCAGTAAAAAGAGGCCCCAACTCCGCAGCCGACTCACTGCGGCGAAAAACAAAGGAGCGACTAAGTAGAATTGCCATTCGAGGGAGATGCTCCAGGCCGGGCCGAACAATGCGATCGCGCTTTTCGCCAACAAAGATTCCGGCACCAGAGCGTGGAGCATCGTAAGATGAGCGAGCACATGGGGGAATAACCGCGAGGATTCCGAACTCAGATCTGGAATTCCCTGTTGTATCAAATAATGCGGCGTAGCCATATTGCTCCAGAGAAGAAACCGCAGTATAAGCGCGCCCCCCAAACACACAAGATAAACTGGATAAAGGCGAAAGAACCGGCGTGTGATGAAAACCCGGTAAGATTCCTTCGATTCAGCAAGCAGTTTGAAGATTACAAACCCGCTAAGGATAACGAATCCGTAAACGGCATAGGATCCGTAAGTGAGTATCCGAACACCCCGGGGCAGGTTGCCGGGGTTGTAGCCGCAGAGAAACAAGACGTGAGAAAGGACAACCCACCAAGCCAGCAACCCGCGAAGCCCGTCGAGTTCAGGGATATGCTGGACCGTGCGAACTATTTTCGGAGAAGCCCCGTCGGCCATTAAAGCGGGGTCAATGGAAGGTTCTGCGGAGATCATGATATAAATCGATATGCCGGGTGAGCATCACCGTTTCGGAGAATTTCTGTTCGACTCTCCGACGGGCATTTTCGCCGATGGCGAGCCGTCCAGCGTCCCCTGACAGCGCCTCGTCTAATGCTTCGCCAAGGCTTTTGCCAGATATTTCAGTTGCCAAAAAACCGGTGCTTCCGTGCTCGATCTGCTCGGTCACCCCGCTGGTCGGCGTGGAAACAATGCAGCATTTCGATGACATCGCTTCGAGGATCACGCAGGGGAAATTCTCAGCCGCCGAGGCAAACAGAAAAACATCCGCCGCCTCAAACCATTCGGCCATCCGCTCCGGCGAACGCACGTAGCCGGCATCGATACAGCTAAACCGGGGAAGCTGGGCCGCGGCCCAATCCGATGCTTGCCCGGCGAGGAGAATCTGCACGTTCGCTGGATCAATCCCGGCCAGCGCCTTCGCGACCATGGCGAAACCCTTGTTCGGATCACGGAAATCGCGGTTCACCACCAGGATTACCGTCGCCGCAGGATTGAGCTTCAGAAGCTTTCGAAATTCCGGATCATGTTTGCGTGCGAACCCGAACCGGTCTGGATCGACTCCGTTTGGAATCTCCACCACGCGCCACTGTTGGCCGACCGGGCTGTTGCGAACTTTCCCGGCCAGATGCCGCGAAGGGGCAATGATGGTCAACGGGGCGGGAGCGAGCCGCTCGAGCTTCGCGCGCAACTGCTCTTCGGTGCGGTCCACAAGGTCCAAGGGCCACTCGCCAAGGTGCGGACATTGGCCGCAGGCCTTTTGGTAACGAAGGCATTCCCGGGGATGATCGCACCCCCCCGTGATTCCCCAAAACGCGTGAAAGGTCCAGACAACCGGCTTGCGATTCGCGAGGTCGGCAAGGGCCTCGATGCTGGCGTAGTCGCCATGGAAGTTATGAACGTGAATGACATCGGCCAGGCCGTCGCCGAGCGCGCGGAATGCCCGGTCTATCCAGGCCGCCCGTGGCGCGAAGAACTCCACAAGGGAGTGCAACCGGGTATGGCTCAAACGGCTGAGCCGCCGGGGATAAAGCGGCTCAATACCCTCTCCCCGAGGGTAGCTCTTGCCCCACGCCACGCGAACAAAGCTTTCGTGTCCAGCCTTGCGCAGACCTCGATGCAACTGGCTGACGACCGTCTCCGCGCCGCCTAGCTGAAGCTGGTTGTTGACGAGGGTAACGTGCATGGTGGGTTGACGGAGGCGAGTCGCTTTATTATGTCGCGGGTTTTACCATGAGCAAGTCGTGATCGATTCTGTCGAGCAACGCCGCGGACTGGAGTGGATCCACTTTCCGCACGAACAGTTTGCCGGAGCGTTGGATTTCATCGAAGTCCTCCAACCGCATCAGGGCAGGATGCTCATTGCGGCGCCCATCCCAAAACACACACCGCAGGTGATCGCTATCCATCTCCCATGGACCGGTATGCATGAGAGCGGTTTGAAAGAAAATCTCGTCGCTCGATTTGGAGAAATAAAAGCTTTTACTGAAGTCTGGATGCCGACGCACAAATTCGAGGCTCGCTGACGCAGCATCCCGCGTGAGGCTCCACCAGTTTGCGCCTCCATAGAAGGTGAAATTCTCCGGCAACTTCCGGGTTTCCGGCAAAAACAAACGACAGATCGGATATACGGCGCGGATCAGCCTGGAATTCGGCAACTGCTCGCTGGGATACTTGAACCGCCGTGAACCCAAGGCAAAGTGAAAGCGCTGGAGTCGACCAAGTCCGCCGGAATCCGACCAGCGCTCCCAAGGCAGCGGAAAGCATTCAATGAAGTTCACACCCGGCTTGCTTTCAAAAAACGCGGCTATCCGTGCAGGCGAAAGCAACGGGTAATCCTGCCCGCTTAAAAGGATGAAACGCTCCGAGGTGTGGTCTTGAGCCAGCGCGGTCCGGAGCAGGGAAAGGCTGGCTTTCACCTGTCCAAACCGGGCCCATCCCGAACGAACCCGAGGCACCCAAAAAAAATTGCCAACCCCTTGATCCAGCATCGCGGCCTTAAATGGGCGAAGGTCCACTGCCTTGTCGATGTGGACGAAAATAGAGGCGTCAGGGTCCTCAAGTCGTTTCACCAGTCTCGCCAGGAGTTCCGGATGCGAATGAGCCGCAATGAGAAAGGAAATTCTCATCGGAACAAGGCGCGAATGCTGGCCGGAATCACCCGGCGCAGAAACGACGCGTGCTGACGCAAGGTGGCGGGACCCAAACGCCGAAGGGGTGACTTGCAATAGATCAGCCAAGCCTGGAGCCCGGCTTCCCAGGAATCGATCGTGACAATGAACCATTGATGAGCGAGCACCGCGTCGAATTCGGATTCCGCGTAAATCCGCGTCTTCCGGTTAGCTTCGCGCAGTTGCATCAACCGATGCTCGGCTCGCAAAAGCTGCTCGCGCGAAAACTGGACCGGAATTCGGCAAAGGCTGCGATGGAATTCAATCTCATCCGGGTTCGGTTCCAATCCCAAGTGCGTCAGTTGATCCCGGATAATCTCGCTAATCGCAGCTTCCATGGCAGCCGGTTTGCGAGAACTGATCCCTCCGGCATGGATCCGATACCGGACCAGCGGGAGAGGGAGATTAACAAGCTGCGTTGTGCGCCCCAAGCGAATCCAAAAGTCATAATCCTCGGCAGGCTCACGATCTGAGGCAAACCGCTCGCCGGCCAGCGCACAACGGCGCAGCATAATCGCCGATTGCACCAGGCCATTGGTAAACAAGAGACTCGCAAAAACATTTTGCGACACAAAATTGCCCTGTAGGCTGGACGGTTTGCCGTTTTCATCAATCGTGACGAACCGACTTCCAAGCACCCCGATTTCCGGATGGGTGTCGAGATAGCGCACCTGCGTTTCAAGCCGGGCGGAATGGGCAAGATCGTCGCAGTCCAAAAAAGCGATCAATTCTCCCCGTGCTTTATCAAGGGCACGATTCTTGGTCGCCGCAGCGCCCCGGTTTTGCGCCGCATGCAGCACGCGGATGCGGGGATCGCCATAGGTCTCAATTATTTCCGCGCTCCGATCCGTGGAACCGTCGTTGACCAGGAGAAGTTCGAAATCTGAAAATGACTGGGCGAGAATGCTATCGATTGCCGCGCGCAGGTACGCTTCCCCGTTGTAAACGGGCATGATCACGCTGACGCGGGGCGAGGCACTCATGAGGCTCTCTTTACAAGAATCGCTCCAAGGTTTCCACCCAGAGTTGCCGAAGCGTGCGCGGATCGCAGTTCATATTCGTGAGATTACGTCGCGTTCAGAAAATGGCTAAGGATCAAGGGAGGTGTTCGATCATTCCCTTCTTAGCAGATTAGAGAGCGCCACAAAAACAGGAATTCTTGCACAATTCCAGTTTTCCACAGAGAATATTCATCACCTCGGTGGCTTCCCCGCCGAGCCGGTTGGCCCCGTTAATTTCCAAAGATCATGAACGAAGTTGAAGCAAAAAGTCTGTTTGGCCAAAGAACGGCGGTCGCGCTCGGAAGCATTCTGCTGGCCGGCTTCGCCGTGTTCGCAGCGCTTGCCGCAAGTGACCGGCATCACCGATCCGCCCTTGAGCACATCGACGAGCAGGCAGCTGGAAATTCGGCGCAGTCAGGCACCACCGGTAAAGCCGGTGGCTCGTTAAGGTGAGCCGCCCATAGCGGCTCGCTTTTACTCGTGAGTGTCGCGAGCCGCGCCTGCGCGAAAGCTGAGAAGGACCCATTCCATTACCCACAATCTCTGAAGCGACGGAGGCGTTGGTAGTTTTTGACAGGATTAACAGGATTTTGAGGATTATCAGGATTTTGCCTTCAAGCATGCGAAGTCGGTTAACCTCCGAAATCTTAATCCCGTAAATCATGCCAAAGACCAAACGCTGCGATGCACTCACGCGATGCCGGGTAAATTCAGGCTTGTGGGTAATGGAAAGGGAGGACCACAGCACTACAAGACGCATTTCACGCCGATTTCATTTCCACTTCGAACTCTCTTCACAGAGTTCGGAGAGAGTGGCGGCATGCGAACAAAAAAACCTGTCCTCTGTTTCTTGGGATGCATGGCCCTGTGTGCCACAACCTCCCTTGCCCAGCCACCGGAACTCAATGACGCCCGGGTCACTCTCCCCTACCCCGAACTCAAATCGCTATGGGAAGCCGCACGCGCCGCGAAGGAACCGGAAAAAGCTGCTCCGCCCATCGATGCCGCCCTGCTTTCCGCGCGGTACGATTTAACCCTCAAAAGCGGATACGCTGAAGGACTCGTCGAGATCGAGCTCCAATGTTTTGCCGATGAATGGACGATGATCCGACTCATCGCTTCGGATACCCAGATCGACAAGGTGGAGCCGGCAGATATGCAAGTGATCAATCGGGACGGGGCCTACATCGCGATGGTCAAGGGAGTGCAGCGGAAAAAGATTACGCTTCATTTCGCGTCGCCAACGACCACCGTTGCCGTAGGCGAATCGATTTCCATCCCGTGGATTTCCGCCCCGATCCGAACCTTGACAATCCACGGGTTGCCAAAGACCAAAACGGCGACCCTGAATGGAGGAACGCTCATCGCGACAGCCGATGGCGCGAGCAGCTACCGGTTGCCCGGCGATAAAGCGGTGCAACTGGTCATCGCCACTCCCGCAGAGCCGCCTCTTCCCAGCCATTGGAAAACGGAAACGGAAGCGATGGTCCATTTTTCGGAGGGGCGCCTCCGTTATGAATCTCATGTATCGGCTTTTGCCCAGGACGGCTCCGGCCTGGAGCTCGAATTGGGGTTGCCGCAATCCGCCAGAGTACTGGAAGTGAAAGGCGAGGACCTCAGCAGATGGAACGCGGCCAAAACCCTCGCGGTCCATTGGAAAACGCGGGACTATTTAACCCGGGAATTCGAGATTATTTATGAAATTCCGCAACCGGCGACCGCTGGAAGATGGAAACTCCAAGCGCCTTCCGTGCTCGGGGCCGATCAAGGCCAGACGCTCTACGCATTGGCCGGGGAACAAGGGCTTGATCTCCAACCGGTGAAGCCCACAACAAAAGCCATGGGCCGCTGGCTGGCCCAATGCGCCAGCAAGGAAACCGTTTCTGTTGTCGGGAGCGATGGCGAGGTCGATGTCAAATGGCTGCCGCTGGTGGCGACCACCACCGCAGTCATAGACCTGCAACAGAGCAAAACCAGGGTGGTTTCCGATGGGGCGTTGTTAAATGAAAGCACCTACGTCTTGCGGCATCAAGGGCCGCTGGTCTGGCGACTAACCCTCCCGGCCGGAAGCCAGCTCTTAACGTGCAGCATCAACGGGCAGCGGACCAATCCCGTGGACCGGGGCGAAAACATCCTCGAATTTCTGGTGCCTGCGGACGCCGAAAAATCCGTGGCGGAAGTTAAGCTTTCCTACACGGCAAAGAAACCTCCGTTCGAGCCCATTTCAGGAAAGCTGGAAGTCGAGCTCCCGCAGACGGATCTCTTGATTCATAAGATTGAGTGGGACTTGCAAATACCACCCGGCTACGACCTCACCGCCACGGAAGGGAATACGGAAACGGTTCCTGGCGGCTCCCGGGGCGTCGTTCAGATGCGGAAGGAACTCTGCAAAAACGAACAACCCTCCACCCGAATCTATTACCAAAAACCCGAAGCCAAATAGCTGCTCCTAACCACAGCGAAACTTAAAACTCAAAATCCTTATGACTATCAAACGACTGATTGCCATCATCTGCATTCTATTCGCGGCGGCCCTGGGCTGGATGATCCTTGGCGCCAGCTTGCAACTCCGCACGGCGGAATCAACGCAGTCCCTCGGGCGCGCAGTGGCGGGAACCTGGGGCCCACCCATGACGCAACAACACCCGACGCTTTACTACCTGTCGCCCAACAGTCCCAATGGGCACCACGTTTTTCAGCCTTCGGAAAGCGCCGTGAAAGTTAAACTGAACTATGAGCCCAAGAAGAAAGGCCTGTTATGGAACCGCACTTACCTGATCGATTTCGCAGGCAATTACACGTTTGGGAATCCGACCCCGATCACGCAGACCCTCTACATTCAGTTTAAACTTCCGTCCAAGGACGCGACCTACAACCACTTCAGCTTTTTGATAAACGGCAAACCGGCAACCGAAGACAGCAAAGCGGCGGATGGCATCACTCAGGCTATAACGCTGGAACCCGGCCAGACCGGAAATCTCTCGATCGCGTATGAAACTCGGGGAACCAATCGCTGGGGCTATGCGTTTGGGGAATCCACCCGGGTTCGCAAGTTCAATCTGCAAATGAATACGGACTGGGACCGCCTCCCCGACGAAGCGCGCACCACAGAACAACGGTTGGGAGCTGATCTGGGACTACCCGGATGTGATCGGCGCCATGCCCGTCGCCATGGAAATGCCGGGAGTCCTGAATCCGGGTCCGGTGGCTTCAAGGATCGCCTTCTTTGCGCCTGTGTCCCTTATCTTCTTCTTCGCCGTGTTGCTGATCATGGCCACGGTTTGGCAGGTGAATTTGCACCCGATGAATTACTTTTTCCTCGCAGCCGGCCTGTTTGCCTTTCACCTCCTCTTCGCCTATCTCGTGGACCTCATTCCGCTCACGGCTGCCTTCGTGGTCGCGGCGCTCGTTTCGATGGTTTTGGTCTCGGGCTATCTCTTCATTGCCGCAGGGAAGGCGTTTGCGCGTCTGGCTGCCTCAGCCCAATTCGCTTATCTCGTTTTGTTCAGCTACAGCTTCTTTTTCGACGGCTTAACCGGACTCACCATCACGCTTGGAGCGATCATCACCCTGGCCATCCTGATGGTGACAACCGCCAGGGTCGATTGGAGCGAGAAATTTACGCGCTGATTGATGGCACTTGCATCCCTTTCCTTGTTCCATGATCATTGGGCATGCGAATCGCGGTCATTTCGGACACGCACAACCGGCTCCCGGCTCATCTTCCGCCATTGCTTGCGGAGGCGGACGAGATCTGGCATCTGGGTGACGTAACCGACCAGAATCACCTTCTCCCCTTGGAATTCCTGGGGCGTCCGCTTCATGTCGTGCGGGGAAATTGTGATTCGTGTGAAAGCTGGCCCTGGATCGTCGATCTGGAACGCGAAGGCTTTCTGATCCGGCTCATTCACATCCCTCCGCGTGAAGCGCCCCCAGGCATAGACCTTGTTTTTCATGGACACACCCACGTCCCACGAAACGAACGGGTCGGCGAAGCGCGCTTCTTCAATCCCGGAACAGTCGGCAAACCCAACAAAGGGGTGTCTGCCTCCTATGCCTGGCTGGAACTCGTGCGAGGCAAAGCGCCGAAATGGGAAGTGGTGCCTGTGTAACTCGGGTTCAGGCTCAATAGAACTTCTTGATTTCCCACATCATCCGCTTGATGTGGCGATAGTTGCGGACTGGCTTGAGCCGGCGATAGCTTTCCCAAGGATTGCCCCAGTCCAAAATCTGGATGTGGACTCTCTTGACGCCCCAAGCTCTCATCTCGCAAAATCCCGGCTTGTAGAGGTCAATCGTATTGGTCCCTGCCAGCGCCCATCCGTAGTCGTCAACCTGGCACACCTCCCCGGTTTCCTGGATGCGAAATAACGTCCCGGCCGGCCAACGCGCCCAATCGGCAGCCGCGCTATGAATGGTGTCATAGCGCAACGGCGTCCCCAGGGCCGACCGGTTCCCGTAGCACCGGTGATCGCGCTCCGAATGCGTGTAGGCGGTGGTCCGGACAAATTGATGCTGGGTCCGGGCGATCGGCTTCTCGTAAGGGGGCAGAGAACGGGCGCAACCGCTCACGAAAACCAGAACCAGCAGTAGGAAAAGAATCGGGGAATGCCGCACGCGGGCATCATTGATTCACTGAGGCGCAATGGCAAGAGCGGGGTGAGATTTTGCGGAGGCGGCGGGGAATGGGAATTATGGGAGGTATGGGAATTATGGGATTAATCCATGACTCCCATGACTCCCATGACTCCCATGCTTCCCATATCTCCCATCTCTTGGCGGCTACATCTCCCTGACGACCTCCCGGGCAGAGCGGTCCTCCCGGATTCCCAAAAACACAGGCTGGCGTAGTTTTCCGTCGCGCGTCCATTCCGAAAACTTCACCTGGCAGACCACCTCCGGTCGCAACCAGGTGCAGCGTTTCATCTGGGCCGGGGTGATCCCTTGGTTCCAGCGTCCCGCGGATTTCGAGGGGAGATCGGTAAATGGACATCCAGAAATCCGCAGTCCCTGAAAACGGCGAAAGAGCGATTCCAATAATCGTTCGTTAAATCCCGTCCCGACCTTCCCGGCGAACCGCAATTTTTGGTTTTCGAAATACCCCACGAGCACCGATCCGAAATGACTTCGGGAGCCTTGAGGCTCTGTGTAACCGCCAATGACGAACTCCTGTTCGTTCAAACACTTCAATTTCAACCACGCGCCGGTGCGCAATCCCGGTTCGTACCGCGAATCCATGCGTTTGGCCACCATTCCTTCCAGCCCGGCGGCTTTGACTTTTTCCAAGACCATAGCAGCATCGCCCGGCAAGTTGGTTGAGTAGCGAAGAGGGTCGCCCACGCCATTTAGAAGGGCAGCGAGCTGTTCCCGCCTCTCGGTCAGGGGCAAGTCGCGGAGGTCCTTTCCGTCAACGTGAATGAGATCGAACAGATAGCAGCAAATCAGCGCCGCCTCGCCGCCGACCGGATCGCCCATTTCACGCGCTTGAAGGAGTTGAAAAGAGGGGCGGCCGTTTTCGTCCAACGCAACGATCTCCCCATCGAGAACGGCACTGCGACAGGGCAGCGCCTCGATCGCTTCCGAAATTTCCGGGACCCGCAGCGGCTTCACATTTCGAGAGTAAAGCGAAACCTTTCTGCCGTTCTTCACAGCAATCACGCGGTAGCCGTCAAACTTCACTTCGAACGCCCATTCTCCCTGAGCGGGCACGGCTTTTACCAGCTTGGGTTTCATCGGCTGAACAAACTCTGCGGGCGCACGAGTTGTTTTCGAGACTGCGATACGGGCAATTCGCGTTTTCAAATCCGAGCCCCCATTCTCGGGTTCCCGGTTGGAATTCCACGTAGCATCCTGGGCCGCTGAAATCTCTTTCATCGTGCGACCGGACAGGGCGGATTCGTCATCGCGCCGTTTGCTGAGCGCACGCATGGAATCGCCGGTCTTCATCAGGAGCCACGTTTCCTTGGAGTCAGCCTCGTGGCTGTAATGGGTCCGCACAAGAGTCCACTCGCCCTTCAGTTTTTTGCCGCGAAGCAGCAAATGCAGCTTCCCTTCCTTAAGAGCCTGCAGAGGGCTGTCACCCCCAACACTGTACTCGCCCGTGTCCCACACCATCACCGTGCCGCCCCCATATTCGCCTTTTGGGATGATCCCTTCGAAGTGAGCGTAATCGAGAGGATGATCTTCGACCTGAATGGCGAGCCGTTTGTCGCCCTTTTCAAAGGGAATGCCTTTCGGGACCGCCCACGACTTCAGGCCCCCCTCCATTTCGAGGCGAAAGTCGTAGTGGAGGCGGGAGGCCGCATGCTTCTGGATCACAAAAAGGGCTGTCTTGGCCGCGCTCCAGTCCTTCTTCGGACCCTGCGGAGGTGGCTCGGTGGTTTTGGAGAAATCTCTTTTCTGCTGGTACTCTTTCAGGCCCATGGATAAATCCGCTCTCTCGAATCTGCTCCCTCTAAATCCGCCCTCCGGATTCCATGAGCTTTCCATGCTGAATCGTATCAAACTAGCATTTTAGATCCGCACCCACCATCCGGTGGTAATCACTTTCAAACAGCCGGAGTCGCCACGCCCTGTTTTGGAATCGATGGGCCGCCAGAGCTGCCGGGTCGTCGCCTCGGGGGCAGCATCCGATCTCTCCGGCTACGCCACTGAAAGACACTTGGAATCGGGGCTTTGGCAGAAAAACCAACTTACGAAAATCTTTGCCGATGAGTGTAAGGAGATGATTTGAGCCGAATCCGCTTAAAGAACCGCTGAACAATTCGCATGCCCTACTGGTTGAAATCGTTCCTTGAGGAACTGCGGGGGTTGGCAACCCGCCGGAGGCGTGCCAAATTAGCGCCGATGCGAGCGTATGTTGCCTGTGTTGGTCTGATCGTTCTCGCCGGTTGTTTTGCGCTCGTTATCGCCCCCGACGAGGCAACGATGCCCTCTCCCTTTTCCTCCGGTCCGCCAACCATCGTAATAGACGCCGGCCACGGGGGGAATGACGAAGGCGCGAAGTGGCGCGGGGTGCTGGAAAAAACCCTGACGCTCGACATCGCTTTTCGCGTTGAGCGCGTTCTCAATGAGCGCGGCTACCGGACGGTGCTGACCCGCACCAACGACCACTATGTTGCGCTCTCGGAGCGAGTGGCCGTCGCCAATGCGCTCAGTGGCCCGGCGTTGTTTATCAGCGTTCATTTCAATCAAGGCAGCTCAGGGTCTATCAATGGGATTGAGACCTTCTACGCCGATACCAAGACCCCGCCGCCATCGAATTGGACGTGGGTGGGTCTCTTTAGTCGTCCCGAACAACTCGACTCCGGCGAAAACCTGGCGGCCGATGTCCAATTGGCGGTTGTCAACAAGACCGGCGCGCGCAACCGGGGGATTCGTCCGCGTAATCTCTATGTCACTCGAAACACCCGGGTTCCTGCGATTCTGATCGAAGGCGGGTTTATCACCAACCGAATGGAGTCGCAGTTGCTTAGCGGCGACGAGTACGCCAACCGGCTTGCCGAAGGGATCGCGGACGGAGTGGAGACGTGGATTCAATCCCAGCCCAAGCATCCGACCTCGATCCTGGCAAAACAATGAATGAACGACGCCCGGCAGGGGCGGTCAAAACAGGATGCGAACTAGAAAATTCCTGTTACTCCCCCTCTTCGCCGTGCTCTCCTGGAGTGGAGCGAAGGCCGACGAGTCGTTGCGTTCCGCTCAGGAGTCCCTCAAAACCCTCGGATTCTACACCGGCCCCGTGACCGGTGAAATGAATGCCGACACCAAAGGCGCCCTTCGGCGCTACCAGGTCCACAATGGCTTGGAGGCAACCGGAGAATTGACGGCCGAGACAGTTTCTTCGCTGGCCAAATCCAACGAGGCCCCCTCGCCGGAAACCGTCAGGCCGCAAGGCTCAGCCCCGATCACCCCTTCGGAGGGTGCGCCGGAACCGAAACCGGCGGCTCCGGCTCCGGCGGTTGCACCCAATCCACCGGTGGCCCGTGGCCCGGCGGATTCTACTGCTCCGAAAAGCGACCGCGAATTCCTCCGCTCAGATCGGGGGGCCGCGCCTGCGGTTCCGAGCCGGTCGGTCGAGCCGCCTTCCGCTGTGAGCGATCCCGCTTACGCCGGACTATTTGCCCGGACCCCCTTCGGCAGCGCTCCGGCTGAGGTGCAGCGTGACACCACGCGCCGCGCACAGGCGAGCCTCGCCCAGCGTGGCTTATTCGACGATCCAGTGACCGGGGTCCCCGGGCCGGCTTTAGAGGAAGCCCTACTCCGTTATCAATCTTCCAGGAAACTTCCGCTTACGGGTCGCCTGGATATGGATACCTTGGCCGCACTGCATTTGCTCCCGACCTATCGCGGCCCGGCAGGACCTGTGCGCCGCCCGGATGGCGCCGTGCGGGGAATCCCTTTGGATTGAGTTTGTTTGTAACTTTTGCGTAATTCGGGTGTTACTCGAAGACTCACGCGTTCATGAACAAACTTTTTGCGACCATTCTGATCCTTGCCGCCGTTGCAGGCGCCATCTGGTTTACGCCGCTCCGGGCAACCGCAGCGAAACTCAGCGCCCACTTGATGACCCCGAGCGCGAACCCCATCCCGGCCAAATACATCGCCGAGGTCGAACGCCGGCTCATCGATTACTCCGTGGACGTCGCCGGGGATGTGGCGCCTGAATTTCAGCTCGATGTGAAATCGGAAGTCGGCGGCAAGATCAAATCGCTCCTGGTGGAGCCCGGACAAGTCGTGAAGGCGGGGGAACTGCTCTGCGAGATCGACGACACCGACCTGCAAAACGAGAAAGCCAGCGCGCAAACCGATATCGAAGGGCAGAAATTGGCTGTCGAGCGGGCTTTGCGGAATTTTCAGCGCTCGAAAAAACTCTACGGGGACAAACTGATTACCAAGGAGGCTTTCGACAATTTGGAGAGCGACCTGGCGATTGCCAGAAACGACCTGGTGAAATCGCAACGGCGCCTCCAATCCGTTGTGGATCGAATCAGCAAGGCCAAGATCGTTGCGCCCTCGGCCGGAACGGTCCTCCAGGTGCCAGTGATCCTTGGGCAGGTCATCGTTCCCGCGGCCAGCGTGAATGCCGGGACAACGCTGATGACCATCGCCGATCTTTCGAAGCTGCTGGTCACCACGCACATCAACCAGGTCGATGTGGCCCGCCTGCATGTCAAACAGCCGGTGACCTTGACTGTGGAATCCATCAAGGAAGAAGTGCTCGAAGGCAGCGTTTCATTTATTGCCCCGGTGGCCACGGTCAAAAATGGCGTGAAGGGATTTATCGTGGAGGCGTTGGTTTTGAAGCCCAGCCCCCGGATGCGTCCAGGAATGACGGTAAGCTTAACGATTCCCGTGATCCACGTCGAGGGAGCCCTGGCGGTTCCGGTCTCCGCGATTTTCAAAGGCAAGGACGACAACCGGGTCGTTTATGTTCTCAACGACGACAAGCCCGAACCGAAGGGAGTGACGGTCGGGGACGCGAGTCTCGATTACGCTGAAATCAAAAGCGGCGTGCAACTCGGCGACCGCATTCTCACGGTGGAGCCGCGTGTTCTGGAAAAAACGCTTTAGGCTCTCGGCACCACTCGTTTGACCCGCATCCCTCCGCAAAATGGCCTTAGTTGAACTGACCGACATCACCAAACAGTACCAGGTTGGCGACCAGAAAATCATGGCGCTGGACCGGGTGTCATTAACCATTGAACGCGGAGAATTCCTCGCCATCATCGGTCCCAGCGGCTCCGGGAAATCGACGCTGATGCATCTGCTCGGTTGTCTGGACACGCCCACGAGCGGGCGCCTGGTCATTGACGGAGTGGATGTTTCCAAAGCCACCAACGACGAATTGGCGGCCATGAGAAATGCCAAAATCGGATTCATCTTCCAATCGTTCAATCTATTGCCGAAGTTCAATGTTCTGAAAAATGTGGAACTCCCCATGGTTTATGCGGGAGTCTCCTCCCGCATTAGGACCGAGCGCGCCATGGCAGCCATTGAACGCGTCGGGCTCATCGAGCGGATTCACAACACCCCGCTCCAGCTTAGCGGCGGCCAATGCCAGCGGGTGGCGATCGCACGCGCGCTCGTGAACGATCCCAAGATCGTTTTCGCCGATGAACCGACCGGCAACCTCGATTCCCACACGGGCGAATCCATCCTCACGCTATTTCGGGAACTCTCGGAGAGCGGGCGAACGATTGTGATCGTGACCCACGACAACGGAATCGCGGCGCGGTTGCCGCGCCGGATCGAAATGCGCGATGGCCGGATTCGGACCAATGTCGAGGCGGCCGTTTCAAGCACCACGCCGCTTGCGCCGGCTCAGTCAGCCATTTAAGACCCATGAATTTCTGGTTTGGATTACTCATAGGCATCAAGGAAATCGGGGCGCACAAGTTCCGCAGTTTTCTGACAATGCTTGGCGTTATCTTGGGCGTGGCCAGTTTAATGGCCATGTTTGCGCTCACGGAGGGCATTGCGCAGGGCATGCGCGAGATGCTCGCCGCCACGGGAGGCGTGGAGCGGATTCAAATCGACACCAAGGACCCGTCCAACGAGAAGCAAGACACCGCCTTTCTCTCGCCGGGGCGCACCCTGGCAGACGTCGATGCGATCCGCAAGGGAGCCCCGTTGATCGATCTGGTTTCACCCGAATACATCACCCCGGCCGCCATCACCCATTCCAGCCACACTTCGCGGGCTTCGGTGGAAGGGTGTTGTCCCGAGTTTCTTGAGATGGGAAAATACGAAATCGCCGAAGGCCGAACGCTCAGCCAACTCGATCTCGACAACTACAACCGCGTGGTGGTTATCGGTTCCGCGATCATCAATGATCTCTGGCCTGAAGCCCCAAACCACAATCCTGTCGGTGAACTGATCCAAATTAATGGCAAGCCGTATCGGGTCATCGGAACGTTCCCGTTTTTTGAAAGCGAATCCGCCAAACGCAAGCGCCAGGCCGGCGTCGCGGCTGCCGAATTCGAGCGCAGGGAGCGCCGCGCCGGCAAAGCGAAAGCCAAAAAACAAGGCGGGGATCCCTACTGGGGCAAGAACCACGCCGTGGTGGTTCCCATCACCACCATGTTTTACGATTTCAGGACCGCCGCCAACCTCGACAGCAGCCCAAACATCAAACTCGATCGGATCTCGATCCGAATCGCCAATCTTTCCCTTTTCGAAGAATCGCTCAACCAGGTGCGCACCGTTTTGGATCGCACCCATCGGGGCATTGACGACTTCAGCTTCGACACTCGCGAGGAGTGGTTCGACAGTATTGAAAGCGGCGTCCGCGCGACCCGGTTGAGCGGCAGCTTCATTGCGGGGATCAGTTTGCTTGTGGGCGGCATCGGGATCACGAACATCATGCTTGCGAGCATCACCGAGCGCATTCGAGAAATCGGCGTGCGCAGGGCCATCGGCGCCCGGCAACGAGATATTTTTGTTCAGATCGTGGTCGAGAGCGGCGTCATTGGCGTTATCGGCGGCTTGCTGGGCCTGGTCGCAGCAGTGGGTGCCATCCGCCTGCTCGTGCTCCTTTCCCCCGCCGAAAATGCGCCGGTTGTTCGGCTCTCAGCCGTTCTCATTTCATTCAGTTTCGCCGTTGCAATCGGGGTGTTCTCCGGCCTCTATCCCGCCTGGAAAGCCTCCCGGCTCGATCCCATCGAAGCGCTCCGGTACGGGTGAGTCTTTGCCCTTCATGCAGGGAGGAATCGACGCATCATCCCGAAGCCGTGGAGGACCCTTTCCATCACCCACAATTTTCGGTGCGGCTCTTCAGCGCTGAAGGTGCGACCCCATACCAGCCTTATATGGAGCGAAGCGAAGCCCCAGGATAACCAGCAATGGGGAGGGCCGAAGGCCCGCGCCATCCTTTCGCGGCGCTGCGGAATGGGCCGGGCCTTCAGCCCTGGACGTTTCTGAATCGAAAACCTGGGGCGTTGCCCCAAGCTGGTATAAACCGCGCCTTCAGCCCTTCGGCAAAGGGGAAATGGGGGCACCGCAGTCTTTGTTAAGGACCGGGATTACCGGCCGGCGACAGCCTGCTTCGGCAGTTCCGGAGCGCGAACGATTTCCGGTTTGAGAGCCACTTTGTTGGGAGTTACCTCCGACTTGCCGACGAAGGTGGCGCCTTCTTCGATCACAAGCCGGGCTGCCTTCAGATCGCCAATGAGCTGCGAGCCGCCTTTAAGCTCACAACGATCATCGACGGTGATGTTCGCATTGACCTTGCCGTGAATGATGGCGGATTTGGTTTTGATGTCGCCATGGATCTCGGCGCGGACGCCGACGGTCAGGATGCCGGGTGAAGTGATTTCGCCTTCCACTTTGCCGTCGATGGTCAAGTCATCCTGGAACTTGATCGAGCCTTTGATTTCGACGTCGGAGGAAAGATTGTTTTTGGTGTGGGTAAGTTCAGCCATTTGGAATTTTTGTATTGAAGCGATGCGACTTCGTTTCGGGTATTCCTCGCACCCGAGGCACGGTGGCTTTTCGGGGGCGTTCAACGATTCGCACTGCCGACTATCCCCGCTCAAAACGGTGTGTCAACCGTTGAACCTCGATTTGGAATTATTGTGAGCTTTGGCTTGCATCGCGGCGGGATTGTGTTCCCCGGTTTCGCCGCTTCCGCAAATCGTAAATCGTCCCCCAGGTCCCTTGAGCGACCACCGGGGCAGTGGCGGTCCAGGGCGCCAGGGATTCGGGATACTTTGACTGTTCGCGCTCGCCCCAGTAGAGATAGTCCACCCCCAGGCTGGCGGCGCGCGCCGCCCATCCTGGCGCACCGCGCATCAGTTGATCGAGCGTGGCAAATCGTTCCCTGTAATCGATCCCATGACTCATGAGATGCCCATCGTAGCCCGCCACAACCTTACAGCCCAGGAGCAGCAGCGGATGGTTATAAGTCGGCACGCACGCAAACGTCGAAAGGGGGGCAGGCGACTTATCTTGACTGGACAGGCTCTTCAACGCAACGGAGAGCGCGTCGAGTTCCTCCCGGTGGGCCAGCGTGAAGCCCCGGTGAGTCCCGTCAATCCCGCCCAGGAGCGAGATAAAGCCGGAGAAAAAGAGCGCGGTGCATGCGGCGGCCCGAAGCAAAACATGCAGGTTCCGGAGCATCGCCCAAATGGCGGGAAGCACCGCCAGATAGCTCCAGATCATGAGCTTGGTATTGTCCCATTCCCAAGGCGCGAACATCACGAAACAGGCGAGAATGAACATGAGGAGCGCCGGCCAGACCACCGCGCTTTGCACGGCGGCTTCCTCGGCGAGCGCCGGATTCTTTTTCGCACACGAGATCCAGTAAATAACGCCGGCAACTGCGAGCGGGAGAAACCCGAAGTTCTCAAACCAGAACCGCAGCGGTTCGTCGCCCTGCATCCATCCGGGTTTGAGGTGGATCGCCTGCCCGCTCTGGAAGCCACCCGTAAGCAGGAATACCAACGCGGAAGCGGGAAGAAAGGCGCACCCGATGAGCTTGAGCACTTCGCGACGGCGCAGGCCCGCGCCCGTGTCCAACCGGACGGGAACCCGGCACGGCACGACCAGCCACCAGGCGAGCATGGCAGAGAGAAAGATGAAGGTGTGGAGGTGAAAGATCGGCATGGTGGCGTAGAGAAGCACTTCCACCCAAAACGGCAGTCCGCGCCGATGCCGCAGCAACCTCGTTTGCCAACTCCAGAGGAGGGCCAACCCGGCGGGAATCGCATAGAGCAGGCCGCGCTGTGTGATGAACAGCGCCAGCGGTATGCTTTTCCACGCCAGCGGATCTTGAAAATCGGCCAGATGCCTCACCGTGAAAATCCCGAACCCCGCGATGCCCCCATTGAAAAGAAACCCAGCGAGAGCGAATGCGCCGCCCCATCGCCAGAGCATCACGCCGGTCGCGGCAGCTCCCAGGAGCCCCACCCAGACGAGTCCCCGATAGAGATCGAGCCCGGCCAGCGTGAGCAAGCTGTTCAAAAGATCGACGCCGAAGGGGTAATGCAGCGCGGTGCCGGAATAGATCGGATTCTCCGGCCAAATTCGGGCGCCATTCGCCAGATAACGGGTGTAGGTGAGGTGCAGGGAGAGATCGCCGAGGTTATTCGGAGAAAGGAACGCGACGTCGCCCTCCTTGAAATAGACGAGCCAGCAAAACGCCCGCAGCGCAAACAGGGTGAAGATCGCGACCACGCTCCATTGGACCCATCCTCTGACGGGGGGCATTGGCTCCGTGGGGAACTGTCCCGAGGCGGTCCCTCTCTCGGTTGCATAGTTTGCCGGATCATTTGCCGTGGACACCGGGAAGCCTGAATTGCCCTCGGGCGTTTTTCGAATCGGAGATTCGCAGACAAGTGCGTTTCCAATCAAGAGATTGGGAACGAGCGCCCGGAGCGCCCGCATGCTACGCACCTCGCCGGTCATGGAGCACCATGCCCCGGTTCCCGCCACACCCCCGATCAGCAGGGAAGCCCAGGCCGTGACAGGAGCCAACCCGTGAGCGAGCGCTCCGGCGATCAATGCAGCGATCACCGCCACGCAGACGGCGACCAGAAAGGAAATAGCAACCTTCATGGAGCAACGGAGACCGGTTGCGCGACGCTCGCTTCGGGAACGTCGCTTGGGTCAATCGGAGCGGCTTCCTCGACGCTTGGCGGTGCAGGTTCGGCATTCGCCTTTTTAGCCGGTCGCGCGAGCGGATCAAATTCCGGCGTCCGGCCAGGGAACACCGAGGCGAAGCGTTCGTAATTGAGATAGAGCTTCCCTGCCGGCATGGCGTCGCGAAGCTGAAACGACTCCACAAAATAGCGTTGCTGGAGCTGCGCCTCCACTTTGGCGACACGGTCCTCTTCCGCGATCAGGAATCCGGCGTCCATGGTGGGCGGCTGCGCACCTTCCTTCTCGTAGTAGCCCACCGACGTGAAATCGCCCAGCACCCACGGGAGGGGATGGTAGCTCGAAAGCAGGATATTGGCGGTCATATGATAAGCCGTGGGATCTTTGGCGACGAGTTGGTTCAGCGGTCGCGACAGTTTGAAAAAATCGTTCATCGTCTGGACATAAACGTACGGCTCGTGGGGGTCCGTGGGATGGAAGTAGTTCAGCCGGGCAGACCAAGCGAGCGATGCGGCGAGAACCAGCGCCGCGAGCGATCCGCTGAGGAGTTTGGGCTTCTTGAAATTGACCCGGTCCAGCAGTTTCGAAAGCTCGTCCATCGCTTCACCGAACAGGAACAGGAACGGCCAGATCAATGAGATGATGCACCACGGCGTCTTGTACGGGACGAGGCTGTAGGCGACCAGCGCGCCGCAGCCGTAGATGGCGATGAAGCGCGTCAGCCGGTTCATGCCGGGGAAGAGCGCCCGCACGCTGTAAATCAGCCCGATGAGCGCGGGCCATTCATAGATGCCGATTAATTTGCCCCAGTAATAAAAGGGCTTTTCGTGGCCGTGGCCTTGCACGCCGGTCTTGAACCACGCCTCAAAAGTTTGCACCAGCCCTTTGAGCGATTCCGGATCGAGGAACCCGCCGGAGTAGAAAAAGAGCACGAGCAGAATGCCGAGCAGCACTGCGCTGGTGAGCGTTCTCGCGCCCCATTGCCGGGGGACGGGGCGGTCCGGCAGGCCGGGGTCGGTCTCGGAAGCTGGAACTGCGGAAGGCGAAAAGCGTTCAAGTGCAGCCAGAGTCGCTCCCGCCAGCCCGAACGCCACCAGGTGAATAATGTAAGTTTCCTTAGTAAGCACCATCAGGGTGATGCCCATCGCGACACACCACAGGCCGCGAGCCGTCCCGCGCGTCCACATCTCGGCCGCGCCCCAAACAGCGAGAATCATCGCGAACAGCAGCCACGCCTCGTGAATGGAATAGCGCGAGTAGAAGAGCATGCCGGGGGAAACTGCGAACGCCAGTGCCGCCAGGACGCAAGCCCGCCACGAAATGAACCGGCGGAACTGGAGCACGAACCAGATCGTGGCCACATTCACCAGCACCAGCGGGATTCTCAGGACGGTCGCGCTGCGGCCAAAGAGCGTCTGAGCCAGGAACAACACATAAAAATGAAAAGGGCCGTGATAGTTGCCCGGATCGTAGTGATAATAACCGCTCTTGGTCATCTGGTCCACGAACCAGCCATTGACGCCCTCGTCAAAATGAGGAGGCTTGATGCCGAGCCATGCCAGACGGAGCACTAAAGCCAATGCCAGCACTCCCCAGAGCAGCGCCTTCAAATCGCAGCAAAGTCCGGGCGTTTTGGCCAGGTCGCCAAGGGCCGATCCCTCGCCGGCTGGCAAATTCTGCGCTTGCTTCGGGGACTCGCTCCCGGTCTTCTCGGTTTTTTCCATAAAAACTATTCGATTCAAACTGCCGACCTCACTGGAACTTCTCTCATAATGTCCGCACCCGACCTCACCATCGTCATCCCCGCGTTCAACGAGGAGAGGCGACTGCCCGGAACTCTCCAGCGGCTTGGTGCGTTTTGCAATGATTTGAAGATCACTTGGGAAGTTCTGGTTATTGTGGAAAAAAGCGAAGACCGGACGTTGGACTTAGCCAAGCAAGCGACAACTCGCCAAGCCAATTTTCGCGTGATCGCCCCCGGAGTGCATCGGGGCAAGGGATTCGCGGTCCGCCAGGGCATGCTCGCGGCCCGGGGCGAATTGATTCTTTTCATGGATGCGGACCTGAGCGTGCCCTTGGAGGAAGTGCCGGTGTTTTTCGAGTACCAAACCGCTCACCCCGAGGTGGACGTGCTCGTCGGGAGCCGAAAACACGCTCAAAGCCGGATCATCAAGCGCCAGAAATGGTTGCGCCAGCGAATGGGCGAGGCGTTCAACTGGATCATCCGCCGGGTGGCCGGGATTCGTATTCGCGATACCCAGTGCGGATTCAAGGCGTTCCGCCGCCCCGCCGCGCAGGCCATCTTTTCGCGCCAGCAGATCGATGGCTTCGCCTTCGATGTCGAAACCCTGCTTTTGGCGGATCGGCTTGGTTTCCGCGTGGCGGAACTGCCCGTCCAGTGGATCAACTCCCCGGATTCAAAGGTGCGGATTGTAAGCGACAGCCTCGCAATGCTGCGGGACGCCATCCGGGTGCGGCGATTGGTAAATCGAAAATCAAATGCGACTTGATCAATGGCTTTGGGCCGTGCGCCTGTACAAAACTCGCAGCCTCGCTGTCGAGGCGATCAAAGGCGGGCATGTGAAGGTGAACGGGGCCGCAACCAAACCGGCCCACGAAGCGAAACCGGGCGAACTCGTCACGGCGCGCATGGGAATCGTGACAAGGACGCTGCGGGTGCTCGACGCTCCACGCTCGAGGGTTGGCGCAAAGCTGGTTCCCCAGTTCGCCGAGGACCTTACGCCACCGGAGGAATTCGAGAAGCAACGCGCCTTCGATTTCCGGCCCATCGGCATGCGCCCAAGAGGGGCCGGACGGCCCACCAAACGCGAACGGCGATTGCTGGATGGATTGGCAGACGATTTCGAACAATAAGCTCAGATCTCCATCAGCGAAGAAGGAGGTGCAGCACCGGAAAGTCACGAAATTCGGAATTCCTCAATATGGCGTTTGCCGTGTATCGGCTCGCACGACTTGGGGCGATCTTGGCCAATTTCGGTGGAATAATTAGGATTTCCCGAATCCGCCGAAATACGATTTACTTTGAGATATCGATCCGCCTTATTAGACGGACTCCAGTCAAACACCTCTTAACCAACATGCCACATACCAAGCTTTTCATTCCCGGCCCCGTCGAAGTCTCGGCTAAAACCTTTGCCGCATTCTGCAAACCGATGATCGGGCACCGTAGCAACGACTTCAAGAAGCTCTACGCGGAGATTCATCCCAAGCTGCAGACGCTTTTCGGCACGCAACAACCGGTGTTCATCTCGACCTCCTCGGCGTGGGGAGTGATGGAAGGGTCGATCCGCAACCTCGTCGCAAAAAAAGTGCTCAACTGTATGTGCGGCGCGTTTTCCGACAAGTGGCTGGACGTCTCGCTGCGTTGCGGCAAGCAGGCGGAAGGCCTCCAGGCCGAATGGGGCCAACCAATCCTGCCCGAAGCGCTCGATGCCAAGCTGGCGACCGGCGAATTCGACACGGTGACGCTAATTCATAACGAAACCTCGACGGGCGTCATGAGTCCGCTCAAGGAACTCTGCGCGGTGGTTCAAAAATATCCCGGCGTGCTGCTTATCGTTGATAGCGTCTCATCGTTCTCGGCAGTGCCGATTCCCATGGACGAACTCGGCATCGACGTGCTCCTGACCGGCAGCCAAAAAGCTCTCGCCCTGCCTCCCGGCATGGCGCTCTTCTCGGTTTCCGAGCGCGCGTTCGCCCGCGCGGCCACCATCAAGGATCGGGGGTACTACTTCGACTTCATCGAGTTCCGGAAAAATCAGGCCGACAGCATGACGCCGAGCACGCCGGTGATTTCGCACATCTACGCTTTGCAATCGAAACTTGAAGACATCTTCTGCGAAGGCGTCGAGGCCCGCCATGCGCGTCATGCGAAGCTCAACGCGATGGTGCATGCCTGGGTTGTTCGCAACGGATTCGAGTTCTTTGCGCCGGAAGGGTACCGGTCCGTATCGCTGACGTGCGTCAAGAACAACAAGGAAATCGACGTGGCCGCCATGAATGCCAAGCTCAAGGAGAAATACAACGCCGTGATCGACGGTGGCTACGGCAAACTCAAGGGCAAAACATTCCGCATTTCCAACATGGGCGACGAGACCGAAGAGACCATCGGCGCGCTTCTGGGCTGGCTCGACGACTGCATGAAGTAAATCAATAGGTGGCACAGGCTTCCCAGCCTGTGGCTGCCTCTGTAATCCCAGGGTTCAGGAAACAGGCTGGAAGCCTGTGCCGCTATTCAAAAGGCTGTCC
>SESF01020053.1_pt1 | contig 37552 bp, 33 predicted proteins | sample 3171521 | NCBI WGS metagenome assembly SESF01 (sample SAMN10866945, study PRJNA518727) | freshwater metagenome | biome: subpolar coniferous forest; feature: holomictic lake; material: water; isolation source: holomictic Lake 227, 6 m and 8 m depth | place: Canada: near Kenora, Ontario | collected...
CTTCCCGGCTCAGGCATTCTAAAAGGCATGGCGGTCACTGCGCGAAATATGTTCGGCAGTTACTTCGACAAGAAGCATCAGCGCTATCTGACCACCGAGCAATACCCCGAGGAGCGGTCGAAGCTGACCGAGCGTTTCCGGAGCTTCCCGTTCCTGGTGTTTGACGGCACCGATCCCGAAGCCGGGATTCGCTGCGTTTCCTGTAAGATTTGCGAAAAGGAATGCCCGCCGCAGTGCATCTACATCGTTCAGGAGCGTGATGAGAAAGGCAAACCGGTCAAGCGCCCGAAGATTTTCGACATCGACATCTCGGTCTGCATGAGCTGCCAGATTTGCGTCGAGGTCTGCCCGTTCGACTCGATCCGCATGGATCAGGATTACGAACTGAGTTCGCCGGATCGTTTCGGTGCGCTGCTGCTTCACAAATCGCAACTGTTGAAGTCGAACGAATATTACCATTGCATCCATCCCACCGAAGCGGCGGAAACGGATGCGCGGCTTGAAGCCGACCGGAAGAAGAAAGAGGCGGCGGCAGCAGCCAAAGTCGAAGCCGCAAAAGCCGCGGCAGCCAAGGTGGCGGCGGAGAAAGCCGAGGCCGCAAAAGCCGCTGAAGCCGCAAACCCGGAAGTCCAACCCGAAGCGGCAAAACCGGAGACCACCACCCCATGATTTATTTCGAGTTACTGGAGAGCGCTCCCATCCATCTCAGAAATTGGTTCCTCTGCTTGCTGACTTCCTTTGGGGTGCCGCATTGGGTGACGACGCCCCTTTCGATGGTGATGAGCATCGGGGTGATCATCGCTGTTTTCCTGACGCTTTTTGCAGCGGCATCAATTTTCGAACGGAAGATTCTCGCCCGGATGCAGAATCGCTACGGCCCGAATCGGGTCGGGCCATGTGGTCTATTTCAGCCGATTGCCGACGGCATCAAGATGATCACCAAGGAAGACATCGTGCCACGCGGGGCCGACAAAATCGTCCATTTCCTGGCTCCGGTGGTGATGGTGGCGCCAGCGCTGTTCGTGCTGGCGATCCTCCCCTATGGGCGCGGGATGGCTCCGATCGAGCTTCAGTCGGGTATCCTCTTTTTCTTTGCAGTCGGCGCGGGCACCGAACTGGCCGTCTTCATGGCCGGGTGGGCCAGCAACAATAAGTATTCGGTCATGGGAGCGATGCGCGCCATCGCCCAGATGATCAGTTACGAGTTGCCGCTGGTGATGGCTGCCATTGTGGTGGCGATGATCGCCGGAACGCTCTCCCCGACCGGCATTGTGGAAGCGCAAAGCGGCAACCTCCTCCACTGGTATGTGATGACGCCGTGGGGCTTTGTTGCTTTTGTTCTGTTCTATTTAGGGGCATTGGCGGAATCGAACCGCAGCCCGTTCGACCTTCCCGAAGGCGAGTCGGAACTCGTCGCGGGGCATTTGACCGAATACTCGGGATTCAAATACGCCACGTTTTTCATGGCGGAATACGTCGGCATGTTTGCGATCTGCGGCTTGACGGTGACGCTTTTCCTGGGCGGCTGGCAGGCTCCCCTCCCCTTCCTGACGATCATTCCCTCCTGGGTTTGGTTTTTTGGAAAGATTTGTTTTGTCTCGTTCACGATGATCTGGATTCGCGCAACGCTCCCCCGCATCCGGATCGATCAAATGCTTTCGTTCGCCTGGAAATTCATGCTCCCGATGAGCTTTGCGGCGTTCATTGGCGCCGCCTGCTGGCATTACGCGGGGCGCGGAATTCTCGGATGGCTGCTCTCGCTGGCGATTGTCGGGCTGCCTTACCTCTTGCTCGGAAGCTTTTTCTCCCGCCGCTATTCGGCTGCAAACCGCAGCTATCTTTTCTCTGAATAACATGCACGAACTTATTCACCGATTCGCTTCCTGCCCGATGTGCCACTTTCAGACCTGGCTCTTTCTGATCCCGTCGTTCGTCATGCTGCTGGCTGCGGCCGCGGCGGTGATCTTGCGGAACCTGATCCATTGCGCGCTCTGCCTCACGCTGAGTTTCATCGCGCTCGGGGTGCTTTTCATTGCCTTGGGCGCTGAGTTCGTCGGGTTCGTTCAGTTGCTCGTCTATGTGGGAGCGGTGTCGATGCTGATCCTCTTCGCCATCCTGCTCACGCCCCGCAATCAACTGGCTGCGCCGCGGAGTCCGTTCCGCACGGTGTCAGCAATCGGCGGCGGATTGGTGACGCTGCTGGTGCTCGGCGGAATGCTCGCCGCCATTGCGGTAAGCCCTCACGCCCACGCCTCGGTGGCCGCGACCCAGAGAGCGCCCATCGCGCCCGTAGTTGAGATCGGCCGACAACTGATGGTCGCTTACATGCTTCCGCTTCAATGCATCGGCCTTTTGTTAACCGCCGCCCTCGTCGGGGCCGCATTGATCGCAAAGGAGGAAAAGCAATCATGAGCCTTCAAGTGCTGCTCGCCATTTCCGCCGTCCTCTTCAGCTTCGGCCTGCTGGCCACGCTGGTCCGAACGAACGCCATCATGGTCCTCATCGGCATCGAGATGATGCTCGGGGCCGGGAACCTGAACTTCATTGCGTTCTGGCGCTACGGCGCCCACCCGGAACTGCTCACGGGCGTCATGTTCGCCATTTTCTCCATTGCCATCGCCGCCGCCGAAGCCGCGGTCGGATTGGCCATCGTCATCCTGGTTCACCGGCGCTTCAAGAGCGTGAACATCGACCAGGCCAACCAACTTAAGGGATAAGCACCTCAATGAACATCGCTTTACTCATGGCGCTCGTTCCGCTGCTGCCGTTCTTGGCGGCGGGAATCACCGCGCTTCTAAAACGGGAACAGCGGGACCTCTCCGCATCGCTGGTGATCGGGGCGCAGGCGATCTCGACGGTCATTGGCATTTTTCTTTTTGCTGTTTCGATTTCACACAGCAGCGGGGAACACGGCGCGCCGATCTTCCTGAACTTTGCCTGGCTCACCTTCGGCACGGAGACGCTCCGGCTCGGCCTGCTGCTCGATCCGCTCAGCGCCGGGATGGCCGCGATGGTCACGTTCGTCACGCTGCTGATTTTCATTTTCAGCCACGGCTACATGAAAGAAGACCGCAATTACACGCGGTTCTTCACGTTCCTCTCGCTCTTCTCTGGAGCGATGCTCGGGGTGGTGCTTTCGAATAGCCTCCTCTTGACTTTCATCTGCTGGGAACTGGTCGGCCTCGCGTCCTACCTGCTCATCGGCTTCTGGTTCCACAAACCCGAAGCGGCCGCCGCGGCCAAGAAAGCATTCATCACCACACGGGTCGGCGACATGGGATTTTTGATCGGAATGCTCTGGCTTTATTCCGCCTCGGGCACCCTTCTGTTCTTTGATCACGGCGCGGGCTGCCTGGAACAGACAGCGCTTACAGCCCTGTCCACCAAGCTCGTATTCGGCGGGTTGGCGGTCTCCAACGCCATCGCGCTCCTGATCTTTTGCGGGGCCGCCGGCAAGTCGGGCCAGTTCCCGCTGCATGTCTGGCTCCCGGACGCGATGGAAGGCCCGACCCCCGTCAGCGCACTCATCCACGCGGCCACGATGGTGGCCGCCGGTGTGTTCCTGGTCGCGCGGATGTTCCCGATTTTCTCCGCGACCGGCACGGTTTCCGTCGCGCTCACCACGGTGGCGTGGATCGGCGCGATCACCGCGCTCTTCGCCGCCCTGATCGCGGTAGCCCAAACCGACATCAAGCGCATCCTGGCTTACTCCACGGTTTCCCAACTTGGCTTTATGATGCTGGCGCTGGGCGTCGGCAGCGTGGCGGCTGCGATGCTGCATCTCATTGCGCACGCGTTCTTCAAGGCTCTCTTGTTCCTCGGCGCCGGTTCGGTAATTCACGGGGTCCATGAAGAGCAGGACATCCGGCACATGGGCGGGCTCCGCCGATCTATGCCGGTCACTTTCATCACGTATTCAATTGGTATGATGGCACTCTCGGGAGTGCCGTTTTTGTTCTCAGGATTCTGGAGCAAAGACGAAATCCTGCACGCCGCCCACGGCTGGTCGGTTTCCCACTACCCGTTCTATATGGCAGTAGCGGCGGCGTTCCTGACAGCGTTCTATATGACGCGCCAAATGTGCTACGTCTTCTTCGGCAGCTATCGCGGGCATGCGCATCCGCACGAAAGCCCCGCCGTGATGACCATCCCGCTCACGCTCCTCGCTGCAGCAACCGTGCTCATGTCAATTCCCGCCACCCCGGCCTGGCCTTGGTTCCACAGCTTCATCACGGGCCACCATCTGGCTTTCGATTTCAACCAGCTCTTCGATCCGGAGTTCATGAAGATCGCGGGGACGTCCATTGTCATTGTGATCTGCGGCATCGGCCTGAGTTATCTTATCTACGGTCGGCGCGTGCTGTCCGCCACGGCGCTCGATCCGCTGGAGTCGATCTCGACGACCGCCTACAAGTGGCTGGCCAACCGCCTCTATGTGGATGAACTTTATGCCGCGACCGTCGTCCGCGCACTGGCTGGCCTCGGCGCGCTTGCCGCCTGGGTGGACCGCTGGATCTTTGGCGGCGCGGTGAAATCGACCGCCTGGCTTTCGGTGTTCATCTCCCGCGTAAGCGACGGGATGGATCGCTTCCTCTTGAACTTCGGCTTCGACTCATCCTGCAACGCCCTCCGCGAATACGGCGGCGGACTTTCCGCCCTGCAATCGGGGCAGGTGCAAGGTTATCTGCGGATGATCGGCATCGGGATGTTTATTCTTCTGGCTGTAACCGCCTGGCTCCTCGCATGAGTGCTTTCCCTTACCTCACCTTCCTCACCCTCCTCCCGCTGATCGGCTCTATTTTGGCGGCGATGCTTCCGGGCAACCGCACCGCTTTCAGCCGCGCCGCCGGGCTCGGATTCAGCTTCGCGGCACTCGGAGTCGTTCTGACGCTGGTGCTCAACTACGACTACGCGGCGGGCGCGATTGCCTTTGTCGAACATCACGACTGGATTCCGGCGCTGAAGATCGACTACTACCTCGGCGCGGACGGCCTCTCTTTAATGCTGCTGCTGCTCACGGCGCTCGTCACGCCGTTTGCGCTGCTGGCGCTAGGGTCGAAAACGACGAAGCTCAGCGTCACGCTGATCCTGCTTTTGCAGGCCACTCTGTTTGGCACGTTCACCGCGCTGAATTTCATCCACTGGTTCATTTTCTATGAACTGAGCCTTGTCCCCGTGTTCCTGCTGATCCGCATGGGCGGCAGCGCCAAGGCAACCGCCGCCGCATTCCAGTTCTTTGTCTATACGCTGCTCGGCGGATTCGCGATGCTGCTTGCGTTCCTGGCGATCCATCAGGCAACCGGAACCTTTAATCTGATCACCTTGGCCGGTCTGGGTCACTCGGGCGAGTTGACCACTGCCCTCGTGAAACGCTTTGCGTGGATCGGCCTGCAACCGCAAACCATCGGCCTGCTTGCCTTCGGTGGGATTTTCCTCGGACTCGCGGTGAAGGTGCCGGTGGTGCCGTTCCACACCTGGCTACCCGACGCTTACTCCGAGGCCCCGGCCCCGGTCTCGATGCTCATGACGGGCGTGCTTTCCAAGATGGGCGTGTATGGCTTCCTCCGGTTGCTGATGCCGCTCTTCCCCGCCCAGATGCAGCAACTGGCCACGCCGCTGCTCTGGCTGGCGCTCCTGACGATTGTTTTCTCAGCCCTCGCCGCCCTGGCGCAAACCGACCTGAAGCGGATCGTCGCTTACTCTTCGATCAATCACCTTGGCTACTGCCTGCTCGGTATCTTCGCGGTTGCCGCCGCCGTCCACGGCCCGGCCAACGATCGCGCCGCCGCCATGAACGGCGTGCTGCTCCAGGTTTTCAATCACGGCATCACCGCCGCCGCGATCTTCTGCTTTATCGGGTTCCTCGAAACCCGCAGCCTCGGCCTGCGTGGGCTGGCTGACTTCGGTGGAATCCGCGCCGTGGCTCCGGTGCTTTGCGGATTGATGGGGATCAGCATCTTCTCCTCGCTCGGCCTGCCAGGCCTCAACGGGTTCGCGGGTGAGTTCCTGATTTTCAAGGGCAGCTTCGCCCTGATTCCCTGGGCCTCGACCGTGGCCGCGGTCGGCCTTTTCGTCACGGCGGTTTTCCTGCTGGGGATTATCCAACGCGTCTTCACCGGTCCGCTCAATGAGCGCTGGGCCAAACTGCCGGACCTCAGCCTGAGCGAGCGCATCACCGTCGCGCCCTCCATTGCGCTGATGTTCGTCCTGGGGATTTATCCGCAGTTCCTGATCAACCTTTTCAACCAGACGGTTCTCCATCTCCTGCCATGATGCTTAACGCGACGTTTCTCTCAGCCTTCATTGGCGCGGCGCTCATCCTGCTGCTGCCGGAAAGATTCGCCAAATGCGCCAAGTGGCTGGCTCTCCTTTCCGCTCTGACCGGATTCGGTTTCGCGCTGACTGCCTTCCACGGCTACGCTCCGGCCTCCGGCGACAATGGGCTGCAATACGTAACCAAGCTGCCGTGGATTGAGGCGCTCGGCATCCAGTTTTACACCGGCGCGGACGGCATCAGCCTCGTCCTGCTGGTGCTCACCGGGATCATCGCCATCACCGGCGTGCTCTTCTCGTGGAATGTCGAGATGCGGCCCCGCGCCTTTTTCGCGTTTTTCCTGACAATCATCGGCGGGGTGTATGGAGTTTTTCAAAGCTTCGATCTCTTCCTGCTCTTCGTCTTTTACGAGATCGTCATTGTCCCGAAATATTTCCTGATCGCCACCTGGGGTTCCACCAATCGCGAATACGGCGCGATGAAGCTCACGATCTACTCGGTCGCGGGCAGCGCGCTCGTTCTCCTGGCGATGGCGGCCACTTATGCCGTCTCCGGCGCGCACACCTTCGATCTCTTTGCTCTCGCCAAGCTTCACTACGCCCCGGCGTTCCAGATCTGGGCGTTCCCGGTGATGTTCATCGGGTTTGCCGTGCTGGCGGGCATCTGGCCTTTTCACACTTGGGCGCCCACGGGGCACGTCGCCGCGCCCACCGCAGTCTCGATGCTACTGGCAGGCGTCGTGATGAAGCTCGGCTCTTACTCGGCGCTCCGGGTGGCGATGACGCTCTTCCCCGCAGGGCTCGACCAGTGGCGGATGCCGATTGCGATGCTGGCGACGGTCGGGATTGTCTATGGCGCGCTGGTGGCTCTCGCCCAGCGGGATCTGAAATTTGTGGTCGGTTATTCGAGCATCAATCACATGGGCTTTGTGCTCCTCGGTTTGGTGACGCTCAACAACCTCGGCCTCAGCGGCGCGGTCTTGCAGATGTTCTCGCATGGGATCATCGGCGGCCTCTTGTTCGCCGTGGTCGGCCGCATGATTTACGATCGGACGCACACCCGCGAAATCAGCGTGCTCGGCGGCATGGACCTCACGAAAGCCATTCCGTTCGCGTCGGTCACGTTCGTGGTCGCCTCCTGCGCCTCCATGGGCTTGCCGGGGTTCAGCGGGTTCGTTTCTGAAGTGACAATTCTCATCGGCACTTGGAACGCCTTCCCGGCCATTCTCATTCCCGCCGCAGCCGGCGTGGTGGTGACGGTCGGCTTCACACTCCGGGCGTTGCAGCGGACGTTTTTCGCGGCCACCGATTTGAGTGTGATTCCCGCGCCCCACGAACCGCTTGCACCCATCACCCTGCCGGAAAAACTCGGCGCGCTGCTCCTGATGGCGGCCACACTCGGCATTGGTGTTTATCCCAAGGTTCTGCTCGATCCCATCATGCGCAGCTTTGACAGCCCGCTTATGCACACTTTGATCCGGGAGGTGGTAACCAAATGAACTACCTCTATCTTCTGCAACTCCTCGCGCCGGAATCGACCCTGGTCGAAACCGCGCTGGTCCTCCTCATTCTCGGCTTGTTCAAAGTGACTAACCAACGCCGAGATCTGCTCCTCGGCATCACGCTGATTGGCGGAGTTTTCGCGGCCGGATTGCTGATGCTCTTTCCGCACCCCGAGCACGTTTGCATCCTAAACGGCATGGTCGTGCTCGATCCGCTGACCCGGCTCTTCAAGCTGGCGATCATCGTGCTCAGCTTGATCACGGCGCTCTTCGCATCCAGTTCCGACGTTCGCGAGCACTTTGCTGAATACCTGGCGCTGATTCTCTTTTCCACTGTCGGCATGATGCTGCTGGTGGGTTCCGAAGAGCTGCTCATGGTTTTCATTGGCCTGGAACTCACGAGCATTTCGCTCTATGTGTTGACGGCTTACCAGCAACGCAGTGCCGCCTCGGCGGAAGCCGCGTTGAAATATTTCCTCATCGGCGGCATCTCTGCCGCGTTCCTGCTCTACGGCTTAAGCCTGATTTACGGCGTTGCCGGAACAACGAACCTGCGCGCGCTGGCCGTCATGCCCCGCGACGTTGCGCTCGATCCGCTGCTGCTTGCGGGCATCGTGATGGCGCTGGTCGGATTCGGCTTCAAGGTCGCCGCAGTCCCCTTCCATCTCTGGGCTCCGGACGTCTATGAAGGCGCGCCCACGCCGTCGGCGGCGCTCATCGCTTCCGGCTCGAAAGTGGCAGGCTTCTTCATTATCGCGAAGGTGCTGGCCGGCGGCCTCGCGGGAGCGGCCGGAAGCGCCGCCTGGACCCACCTGCAACCCGGCTGGCTGCCACTCCTCGCGATCATGGCCGGGATTTCCATCGTGCTCGGCAACCTGGCCGCTCTGGTTCAATCCAACGTCAAACGCTTGCTCGCTTACTCGGCGATCGCCCACTCCGGCTACATGATGCTCGGGCTAACGGCGGCGGGCGCAACGGGCGTCACTCCCGTCCTCTTTTACGTGATCGTCTATGCGCTGACCACCGTGGGCGCATTCGGCATCGTCTCGCTGGTCGAAGCCCGCAGGGGGGGCTCGCAGTTCCATCATTTCGACGGCCTCTATAAAAGCGCGCCGGGCCTTGCGCTCTGTTTGCTGGTGTTCCTGATCTCCCTCGCGGGCATCCCGCCGCTCGCGGGGTTCTTCGGCAAATTCTACATTTTCGCCGCAACGCTGGCCTCGGTTACCGTCCGCGCGAACCCCGGCATGCTCTGGCTGGTCATCGTCGCGATCGCGCTCAACGCCGTCTCGCTTTACTACTATCTCGTTGTGCTCAAACACGTCTTCGTCGCCGAGCCCTCCGAGAGCGCCGCCAACCAGACCCGTCCCGCATGCGCCGCGTCGTTTGCCGTAGGCGTTCTCGCCCTTGCCGTCCTGCTGCTGGGCCTTTACCCGAACATGCTGCTGGAGCCGATCCGCGCTGCCATGACTTCGTATTCCGCAACCGCCGCCCGCTAACCTTTCCTTTCAATGAGCCACGATTACCTGTTCCTCACGATCTTTCTGGGAATCGCCATTGTGTTCCCGCTGATTCCGCTCTCGCTCGCCTGGCTTTGGGCGCGGTTTTTCTCACCGGCCAAACCCGGCAAAGAGAAACAGAGCAGTTACGAGTGCGGCATCGAATCGACCGGCAGCGCGCAGATCCAGTTTCAGTCCCACTACTATCTCTACGCCCTGGTGTTCCTGGTGTTCGACGTGGAAACCGTTTTCCTGCTTCCGTTCGCCACCACCTTCCTCCAACTCCCCGTCGCCGCGTTCCTGGCGATGATGGTGTTCCTTCTCCTGCTTCTGGAGAGCTTGGTATGGGCCTGGGCGAAGGGCGTGCTGGAGTGGAAGTAGGGGGACTCCCTCTCTCCGATGACGCCCTGATCCGCCTTTCCAGTTGCGGTTGGCCCAGGCTGGTATGGAACGGCCCCCTGGGGCAAAACGCCAAACACAATTTGGCGAGACGCACAACTCCGGGGCGCAGGGAATTTGGATTCGATTCTTACCTCCGGTGCCTGTCGCGATTTCGTTTTCTGCAATATGCCGCAGAAACAACAGCCTTCTCAAAAACAACGTCCAGCCCAGCATCAAGAAGAACCCGGACTTGAATCGGAAATGATCCCCAAGCCGAAATCCGTTCGCCCGGATTACCGGCCCAGTGACAAACTCAAAAACAAAGTGGCCCTGATTACCGGGGGAGACAGCGGGATCGGTCGGGCTGTCGCGGTTCTGTACGCCCGCGAGGGAGCGGACGTGGCGATCGTTTATCTTAAGGAACATTCCGATGCCGCCGAGACACAAAGACTCGTCACGGCGGAAAATCGCCGCTGCCTGTTGATTGCGGGAGATGTAGGCGACGAATCGTTCGCAAAAGAAGCGGTGGAACGAACGGTGCAGGAGTTCGGCCATCTCGATATCCTGGTCAACAACGCAGCAGAGCAACACCCCCAGAAAAGTCTGGAAGCGATCTCGGCGGAACAACTGGAGCGCACGTTTCGCACCAATATTTTTGGCTACTTCTTCTTTGCGAAAGCGGCTCTCCCACACCTGAAGGAAGGCTCAGCCATCGTCAATACCACCTCCGTAACCGCTTACCGGGGCAGTTCCAAGTTGATCGATTATTCTTCCACGAAAGGCGCCATTGTGGCCTTCACCCGTTCCCTGAGTCATTCGCTGGTGGATCGGAAAATCCGGGTGAACGGAGTCGCGCCCGGCCCGATCTGGACACCGCTTATCCCTTCCACGTTTCCTGCCGAAAAAGTAGCGTCATTCGGCTCGGACGTTCCGCTGGGCCGCGCCGGCGAGCCGGAAGAGATCGCACCGAGTTACCTGTTCCTGGCGAGCGGCGACTCTTCCTACTTTACCGGTCAGGTGCTGCACCCGAACGGAGGGGAGATCGTCAATGGGTAGGGGTTGAAGACGAGAAATGGGAATGATGGGAAGCATAAGAGTTATGGGATGAAACGCATGCGTCCCATGCTTTTCTGGAACTACTGCCGCCCGCGGGGTTCCTCTTCCTCCGTCTCGGCGTTTTCGAGTCGGCGGGACGCCAGCATCCGGTCGTGATCGGCTTCGTCGAGGCCCTCTGCAACCAGTTCCTCGCCGATGCAGTCTCCTCCATCGATGTTATGGCCGTTGTGGTGGCCCAAAGTGGGAGCCACCATGTCCCGCTCCGAGGCGGTATCGATCATCTCATCGTCCGCCGCGCGGGTGGCCTCATTCTCATTGCCGTGATGCCCGCCGTGCAGTTCCCGAAAGGCGCGCTTCCAATCCTCATCGGTATATTCCGTGCGCCCTTCGATGCGCGCCAGTTCGAGGGCTCGCTCTCGCACGGTTTCGGGAGATGGCACGCCCAGTCCGTTGGTGTGGCACAGGATTTTCCCCACGACAGGCCGCTTAATCTTCATGGGTTACCGTTACGCAGAAATCGCCTCGCTTCAAGTGGCGGATTCAACTTCCGGGTTGCCGTGGCTGTGGAACATCCGGCGAATGACTTCCTCGATGGGCAGTTCCTGGACGTTGATGTCGATCACTTGGTAGCGCGCCAGGATTTCCCGGCAGATTTCGGCCACTCCGGCCCGGGGCACTTTTAAGAGGACGCTCTGCGGAGTTTGTTCGGTGACTTCGCCGAAAACCGAAAAATCGCGCGGCGCCGCGTCTTCGAACGTGAAACTGACGATCTTGTGAGTGGAGAAGCGATCCACGACGCTGCTCAGGGGGCCGTCAAAGAAGATCTTTCCGTGGTCGATGATGATCACTCGCTGGCAAAGCTCCTCAATGTCCTGCATGTAGTGACTGGTGAGCATCGTGACGATCCGATGGTCCGCGTTGTAATTCTTGAGGAACTCGCGGACTTTTTTAGCGCTGGCAACGTCCAGGCCGATGGTCGGTTCGTCCAGGAAGAGAACGCGTGGGGCGTGGAGCAGTGCGGCAATCAATTCCATTTTCATCCGCTCGCCCAAGCTGAGTTCGCGGACCATGACGTTGAGCTTATCGCTCACCTCAAGCAATTCAGCCAGTCCGCCGACGATCTGATCGAACGCTTTTCGGGAAATCCCGTAGATCGCCCGGTTAAGTTCCAGCGATTCGCGGGCGGGGAGATCCCACCAGAGCGAGTTTTTTTGACCAAGCAACAGAGAAAACTGCCGTTTGAACTCCTCCTGGCGATGCCAGGGGACATAGCCAAGCACCCGCGCCTCCCCGGAAGTCGGGTTGAGCAGGCCCGAAAGCATTTTCAGGACCGTTGTCTTGCCGGCTCCGTTTGGGCCAAGAAATCCGACCAGTTCGCCTTCCTCGATCGAGAAGCTGATGTCGTCGGCCGCCCGGGTTTCGTCGTACTTGCGATGGACGAGCCCTTTCACCGCACCCCATAGGCCTGCTTCCTTGCGGTAGGTGCGATAGACTTTGGCTAAGTTGCGGGTCTGGATGGCTGGCATGGTGGTGTGTCTGCGCGTTAGGCGATGGGACGGATGGGGCGGATGTATCCGAAACACATCTGTCCCATAGGTCCCATCCGTCCCATCTCCTGCTCTCAAACCCCGTCTCTTGCGGGCAAGCGGAAACGTCATCAGCGGGATTTACCCCGCTGATGACGCTCTTAAAGGTTTCAGGATGATCCGGGAAACAGGTTCCCCGGTGGACTACTTCATCAGGAGCACCGCGCGGGCCCGCTTGATTTCGCGGGTGATCTTGCGGTGATACTGGGCAGGCAGACCTGTGACGCGACGGGGCAAAATCTTGCCGGCTTCGGTCACGAAGCGCTTGAGAATCTCGGGATTCTTGTAATCGATGGCTTCCAGGGCGATGTCGATGCGACGGCGCGGCATCGTGCGGTTGGCACGGCGGAAAGCGGAACGGCGTTGAGGAGTTTTGGGCTGCATTACGTTATTTGGTCTCCCGGTGAAGCGTGTGACGCTTGAGGAAGGGGTTGTATTTCTTCTTCTCAAGGCGGCTCGGGGTGTTGGGGCTCTTCTTGTTACGCGTTGAAACGTAACGAGATGCCGGCTTACCCTCGGCCTTCGCCTCGGTGCATTCAAGAATGATGATGTCTCTGGCCATAGTCTATTCCTTCAAATCCGAAGGGGCTTCCTCTTCTTCGCTGTCGCTGCCACTTCCGCCTTCGTCTTCGGTTAAACCGAAAAGGGAAGTGACAGGTTGGCGCACGCGGGAAGCTTTGCGCTGTTTTTCGATCTGAGATTGGCACTCCACTGTGCAACGAGCAAATGGAATCGCTTCGAGGCGGGCGTGCGGGATGGGTTTGCCGCTCATCTCACAAACGCCGTAAGTCCCGGCGTCAATGCGTTTGAGGGCTTCTTCGATTTCGTAAAGGGCGTCCTGCTCCTGCGAAAGCAGGCTCAGGGCGAAATCGCGGTCGTAAGCGTCGCTGCCGGCATCCGCCTGGTGCATGCCGAAGGCGCTCGCTTCACTGCCTTCAGCGCGCGAACGCAGGTTGTCCTTGGCCACTCCGGCCATGGAATCAAGCATCGTATCGCGCAGGGCGAGCAGGCGCTCCTTCTGTTTTTTCAGAAAAGGCGAAAGTTTGGCATCCCCGTTGGCCGGCTTGGATTCAGCGGGATTGAAAGAGTCGTTGGATTGGGAGGACTTGGTCTTGGGCATGTTATTTCCAGGTTTGGCATCCGCTGAAACTACAGCAGCCTTCGCAGGCTTCGCTACGCTTGGTGCGTTGCCTGAAGTCTTCAGATCGTCTGCTGTGTCTTGTTTCGCTTTCGCCATAGGTATCGAAGGTGCCCGAAAAATTGAGCGCGAATATGTAGCGGCTTTCAAATGAGCACGCAAGGGGAATATCCGGCAAATTTTGCGCCCCGATTCGGGTAGGTATTTTCTGGGCTGTGCTGAGGTTGAACGGAATGAATCGGTTATGAACTGGCGCTGGTGTATCGAGCGAGCGCCATTCTCCAGAATAATCGGCTGCTGGCGAGCACGAAAAACGCCGCACCCGCTAATTGAGCCAGCGGCCAGAGGGTTGCCCCTGAAAAGGAATGAATGAGAACCCGTGCGGGAACGTTCGCCACAAGGATAATCGGGACGATAAACGAGAACAGGAACCTGAAAACGCCGCGCCCAAAGATGGAATCCGGGTAGCGACCGATATTGAAAAGGCTGAAATAGCCATAAACAAGTCCCTGGGCGCGAACGATCCAAAACGAAAGCGTCCCCAGGAAAAACATGATCGAGTAATGGACGGCGATCCCAAAGCCCAAGGCGCCCAGATAGATGAGGAACTGGAGCGCGGAGGGATGCGCCCCCAGTTTGACGAGCGAAAGACCTACGATCGCAACCCCCACCAATGCGTTCACCACATTATCCAGCCCGAACTGCCGGGTGGAAACGGCAAATTGGGTGTCGATCGGCAGCAACATCATGAAATCCATCCGCCCGGTGCGCACCAGTTCCGGGATGTTCGCGACGTTCACATAGAAGAACGCCTGATAAAGCTGTCCGATCAACTGATGGGTGCCCACAAGCAAAACAACCTCCCATTTCGTCCAGTCCCCAATCTCTTTAACGTACTGGAACAACACCTCTATAAAGACCATCTGCCCCATGAACCAGCAGAGTTCCACGACGATCCAAAGCAGGAAATTTGCCTTGAAGCTCATCTCCCGAATCAGGGAGTTGCGGAACATGATCGCGTAGATTTCCAGGTAGCGGCGCATGGAAAAGAATGGGAAGGCTACCACCAGTTTCCGGAGGCGGTGATCATGGTGAGGAGTTTAATCGTGTTGCCGAAGTAATCTTCGTCTTTGGGATCGCGTTTGAGCAAATTGGCCCAGAGGGCGTCGAGCCATTGCTGCTGCCCTGCCTCGACCATGGCACTCACGGTGAGGGGCCCGATAAACGCGGCGCTGTCGTCTTCCTTGAGCGGCTTCCCATCTAAAGAGTACCCGGCGTTCACCTTTGCCGGGTCGCCCTGGGTCGCTTTTTGAATCCAGGCGTTCAAGGGCCGAAGCAAGGCCAGCGAACGCGGGTCGCCCGTGAGAAGATAATCCACGCCGAGCCTCCACGGAACCCGGCAGGCATTGTAAGAGAAAGCGCCATCGCTGCGGGCTTCGAGGAACTTCGCCGGAGCGGGGCAATAGCCGTCTCCCTTGGGAACGATGAAGTCCGGAACCAATCCGGTCTCAGGGCTGAAGCCCGCGACCAGGCGATCGAAAATCCGGAAAGTGGTATCATTGATTTGGGTCCAACGGGCGTCGCCCGAGGCCGCGGCGAACGCCTTTAGATGGCCCGGCATGAAATCCGAAGAGCGCAGGCTGCCCCATTTGGGAGATTCATCATCGACCCAATCGCCCAGGGTCAAGGTCTGACGGCGCGGATCGGTTTCCCCATTTAAGATTGCGGCCATGACTTTGAGGGCTTCGGCTCGGTAGCGGATCGGGCCATCGCTCCCCCACTGGCGGTCGGCCAGCAGCAACGCGTAGGCGATATCGAGATCGCCATCGGTGGCGGAGTCGCGGTCGCCTTTGGCTTCGGTCAGGGTTTTGGTGTGCGGCTTCAGAATTTGCCGCCAAGCCATCAGGTCGCGATGGGTTTCGGTCGGGTGCGCCCGGAAAAACCGATAGAGGGCATCGAATTGCTCGTGAGCCTCGGGATCCGCTCCCGCCATCAGCACGGAGGCGAGCATCCCATAGCCGTGCCCCTCGGAAACCGAGCGCGTATCGGGCGAGTCCAGGGTCTTCTCAGCGTTGGCGAAGACGTAGAGTTGCCCCTCCTCTGCCGGCCGCAGGTACTTCTGTTTCCAGATTTTGTAGAAGTCGGTCACGGCCTGATTGAGCGCCGCCTGGCTTTTCGCCGAAGGCTTGATCGTTCCGGGCGTGTACACGGTGTGTTGAGGAAAAGGGTGGTGTTCCCCAGCTCCAAAAGCGGGAACTGTCGCGATCGCGAACATAAGCAAAGCCGCAAGGCAATCCCGACGGGATTGTGACCTCCAGCCCAGGGTTGCGAGGAACGAGCTACCCTGGGTGTAGAGAGGTGATTGACCAACCCGGAACGGGTTGTGACCACGCTGGAAATAGGTGCGAAAGGAATGACCACAACCCCGTTGGGGTTGACGGCTGGATTCGAGGATCCCAGGGTAAGTCCGAAGCGGGCCAACCCTGGGCTTTAAGCCAGAATCCCGTTGGGATTGAAGAGCAGAATTCTCGGGAACAATAGATCTCATTAATTTTCGTCTTTACCCCCCAACTGCCTGATAATGCTGAATCCCCCGGCGCCAGAGCGCCTGGGACGCCAGCCACATCAAAAAGACCCAACCGGCCTGAATTGCCAGACCCGTCCAGAGTTCGGCCCCTTTTACTTTTTCGAGAAAGATCTGCACGGGAAAAAAGAGTTCATACGGGAACGGGAGCCAGCGCAGGATGGCTTGAAACCACGCGGGCATGATGTCGAGAGGGAACGTCTGGCCGCTCAAGAAATACTCAAACGAATAGAGGATGAAGACGATGGTGCTGATCTCCAAAATCCAGAACGCCATCATGGCCAACGTGTAGGCGATCAAGAACGAAATGCTCGCGGCCATCGCCACGGAGAGAAAGAAGAGGGGCCAGGTGATCGCGTGCCTGGGCAGCACGATGTAGTCGCGAAACCAGAGGAGCACCACCGCGGCCGGCACGATCGTCACCAGCGTGTAAACGACCCGCGAAGAAACGAAAAGCGAGATGCGATAGCCGAGATAATTCATCGGCTTGATCAGAAACGCGCTGAGCTGGCCTTCGCGGATGTCGGAGGCGATCTGCCACTCGTCTTCGGTCGGGGTAACCAGGTTTTCAACCATTAACACGACAAGAAAATACCAGATCATGGACGCATAATCGTAAGTGCCGATGGTGGTTTTCGACGAGGCGAACACCGCGCGCCAGATGAACACGGTGCCGGCCAGCGGAACCAGGCTGAACAGTGAACGGAGCAGGAAATTCCAGCGGTAAACGAACGTGTTCTGAAGCCCGATGTTAAAAACCTTGCCGTAAATGGAGATGGAGTTCATCCAGAAAAAATCAATATTTGCTATTTAACGCCTTTTATAAAAGAGTCGCCAGTTCACGATCACCCCCCAACATCGATTCGTCGATGGTTCTTGATAATGAGGATAACATCCAAAGAACTTAAAAAGCTAGCAGCGAGTAAAACTCCCACGGAGCGTGGGGAGGAAGTTCTTGATCGTGAAGGCCGAGGAATTCTTCGGCGGACGGACCGTTGGTTTGCCGGTTTTATGGTTTTTCTGTGGCTCGCTGGCAGCCTCATCGCGCTTTTCGTTCCACCCAAAGTCTGGGGCCAAACCCCAAGCGGGAACCCCGGGTACCTTTGGATCGGGCTGATAATCGGGTCTGTGATCACCCTCCTGGCATGGATTTGGCAAAGCTTAAGAGAATCGCAGAGAGCGGCAGGGGAAAAGCGGCAGCTTGAGGAGATTATGAATGCGCGAGTGAGGGAACGGACCGCGCAGTGGGCCAAAGCCAACGAGACGCTGCGAGCGGAGATTCTGGAGCGCAAACACACCGAGGAGGAAATTCGGGTTTTGCAGTCGATCACTCTCGGCGTGAGCGAAGCGCAAGACCTCCACGCGGCTTTGGATGCCGTGCTTCAAAAGGCATGCGAAGTGACCGGTTGGGACTTCGCCCAAGCATGGACGATGAATGCTGCCGAGACCTATCTGGAGTGCAGCCCCGCCTGGCACTGCCGAACCGAGGGCGTAAAAAAGTACCGGGCCGTGAGCCTCACCCAGCGCTATTTGCCGGGCGAAGGATTGGTCGGGCACACTTGGGTCACCCAGCAACCCGGCTGGCTCACGGAGAATTCAAACCGGGGACATTCCCCCCGGGCGGAGGCGGCCCGGGAAGTCGGGCTCGACAGCGGGGTGATCATGCCGGTGATTGCCGGTCAGGAGACCATCGCGGTTCTCGAATTTTACGGAACAACGCCCCGCGAAGAGAGCCAGCGCTTCATCGAGTTTATCTCGGTTATCGCCAATCAGCTTGGCGCGCTGATCCAGCGCAAGCGGGCCGAAGAAATGCTCCAACGCGAACAGGCGTTTTTAAAAACCCTCCTGGAACGCCTGGAAGCGGGCATTGTCGCGTGCGACGCCGAAGGCCGGGTAACGATCGCCAACGGAGCGGCTCGGGGGTTCGCCGACGCGGGTTCCGGCGGCGATGATTTCGAGAGTCCATTGAACCTCTGCCAGCCCGACGGGAACATCCTCCTGAGCACCGAAGAGATGCCGCTGGTTCGCGCCCTGGCTGGAGAATATGTGCGGGCCCAGGAGTTGGAGATCACGGAAGAAAACGGCTGCGTCCGAACGCTCTCCGTCAGCGCCCAGCCCATTAGCGATTCGCACGGAAAATTGCTCGGGGCAGTGGCGATCGCGCACGATGTCAGCCAGCGCAAGCGGTTCGAAATCGAGCTGAAAGCCGCCAAGCAAATGGCTGAGGCGGCGAATCGTTCCAAGAGCGAGTTTCTGGCTAACATGAGCCATGAGATTCGCACGCCGATGAACGGAGTGATCGGGCTGACCGGCTTGTTGCTGAACACTTCCCTCACGAAGCAGCAGCGCGAATACGCCGAAACCATCAGCAGCAGCGCCAACGCCCTGTTAACGATCATCAATCACATTCTTGATTTCTCAAAAATCGAGGCGCAGAAGTTCACGCTCGAAATCATCGATTTCGACCTCGCCAACACCGTCGAAAGCGCGATCGGACTCGTCGCGGAACGAGCCCACGCCAAGGGCATCGAACTGGCCAACTTCCTGGAAGCGAACGCCCCGGTTGACCTTCGCGGCGACGCCGGGCGGCTGCGTCAAGTGCTCACCAACCTGATCGGCAACGCTCTGAAATTCACGACTAAAGGGGAAGTCGTTCTGGCGATTTCGGTGAAGAGCGAAACGCCTTCCGAGGTGGAATTACGCTTTGAAATCAGGGATACGGGAATCGGCATGACCGAAGAAGTGCGCTCCCGGCTTTTCCAGCCGTTCAGCCAGGCGGATGCTTCGACGACCCGCAAGTATGGCGGAACAGGGCTGGGCCTCGCCATCTCCAGGCAACTGGTGGCGATGATGCGCGGTGAGATCGGCGTTTCCAGCCAGCCGGGGATCGGTTCGACGTTCTGGTTCACCGCACGTTTTGAGAAACAATCGGAGGCCACGGCAACGGAACGGCATATTGCCTCGGGGCAGGCAAGTTTGGCCGGGCTGCGGGCCATGGTGGTCGATGACAACGCAACCAGCCGCCAGATCCTCGCCCGTTATCTTTCGGCGTGGAACATCGAAAGCACCTCCCTGGCAAGCGGCCCCGAAGCACTCAAAGCCCTGGAGCAAGCCGGGCCGGACAGTCGCTTTGACGTGGCTATCGTGGACCTGCACATGCCGGGAATGGATGGGCTGACGCTGGCTCAGGCGCTCAAAACGGCTCCGAAACCTTCCGAAATGCGAGTCATTCTTCTGACGTCGCTCACTGACTCGCTTCTCGGCGAAACCGATTCCGACCTCGATGCCTGTTTGGTCAAGCCGGTGCAGCAACGCAAACTTTACGAGTGCCTCGTCGAAGTCATGGCGCAAGAGCGCGAGGAACAGGGGATCGATCTGCCCGAAACGGTCCAGAGTCCAGTCGCCTTGCAACCGGCGGAAATGCAATCCGTGCGAATCCTCCTTGCCGAAGATAATCCGGTCAATCAATTCGTAGCTATACAACAGTTACAGCAGCTCGGCTACCGCGCGGACTTGGCAACCGATGGCACCGAGGTCCTCGAAGCGCTCAAACGCACGGCCTATGACATCATTTTGATGGATTGCCAGATGCCGAAGATGGACGGCTACGAAACCACGCGGCGCATTCGTTCCGCACGGCCCGGCGTTCACCAGCCATTTATCATCGCAATGACGGCGAATGCCATGACGGGCGATAACACCAAGTGTTTCGCGGCCGGGATGAACGACTACGTCAGCAAACCCGTTCAGTTAACCGCGTTTGCAGAAGCCCTCACGCGCGGGCTGCAAAGCTTGGTCTGAGCCCGACCTGTAGCCGCCTCGCTCAGTCGAGGCGGCCGATGTGGCCCCAGCGCAACCGACGCGTTCCTTCCGACGGCGACAGCGGGGGGCCGGGACTACTTCTGATCTGCCTCGGGCGCCGGAAGGCCGGCGCTTTCATAGAGCTGTCCAATGCAATCGGGGCAGTAGCCGTGACTAAACATGGCGTCTGAGCGTTGGGATATATAGGCTTCAATCTGACTCCAATACCCGCGGTCGTCCCGGACCTTTTTGCAGGCGCAGCAAATAGGGAGCAGGCCGCTCAAGGTCTTCACCTCGGCCAGCGCGCTTTTCAATTCCTGGATCAGTCGTTCGCGCTCTTCCTCGGCTTGCTTGCGAGCCGTGATCTCCGTGCGAATGGCGACATACTGGACTGGTTTCCCGTTAATACCAAACAACGGAATGATCGTGGCATCCACCCAGTAGAATGAGCCGTCTTTCGCGCGGTTCCGCACCTCGCCTTTCCAAACCTTTCCATGGGCAATAGTGGTCCACGCCTCGCGCCAGAATTCCTTCGAATGATAGCCGGAGTTGATAATCCGGTGGTCCTGCCCCAGCAGTTCCTCGCGCGAATACTTCGAGATCTGGCAAAACTTGTCGTTCACATAAGTGATGACTCCGCGAGGATCGGTGATCGCAAGAATCGAATGCTCATCAAGGGCCGACTTGAAGTCCGCCAACTCCTTGACCTTTTGTTTTAGTTGCTCCGCCACTTCCTTGAGTTCGGATACGTCACGGACCGCCGCAACGGCCAGGGTCCCTTCCCCATGCTGGAACGGACTGAGGCTGATCGCGACCGGGAATTCCGCGCCATTCTTTTTTAAACCATAAAGCTCCAGACGAGAACCCATCGGGCGAGTGCCCGGTTTGGATAAGAACTCGATTTGATGGGCGCGATGGCTTTCCCGGAAGCGTTCTGGCATCAGGCTCACCAAATCCATCTTAAGGAATTCATCTCGCGAATAGCCGAACATCATTTCCGCGCGGAAATTAACGAACACAATTACCCCATCCCTGCCAGCAATCACGATGGCGTCAGGCACCATTTCCAAGACGGCCAAGTCAGAAAAGGGGATTTGAATTGCTCCACGCAGGGTCGTTTCTCCAGACTGAGGGACCTTGTTTGACATGGGTAAGTGGAAGTGGGACGACCAATTTAGCTTGGATCAACTTCCCATCATTTCAATCAAAAGTTAAAATAGCCCCCTTTTCTTCCCGGGTTTTTTCGGATTGAAATTCGGGTTTGCGGAACTCGCAAACTGCTGGTTTGTCAGGAGCGCTTTCAAAGGCGGTGGAGGGCCCTTTTCGAAGAAGAACTAACGCAGGCCGGTCACAGCCAAATGAACGATAAGAAACAGCGCATTCATCACGGCCAAAATGATGACTGGCTTCCATGAACGGGGCGCGACTTTGGACGACACAGGATTTAAACCCAGGCTCAACGAAAACAAGAACGCCGCCCCCCACCAACTGACGAAGTTCTGCAAGGGCGGCGAGTTGGGGCCGGCGATAGCGCCCGGATACCAAATCCAGTAGAAACGGGTGTGCCAGACCATCCCTTCGAGATTGATGTCGCTCAGCAGCACCAGGGTCGCGATAGCGAAGGCAAGGCGCCATTTTGGCCAGCTTGCCGCGTTTGGGCGAAGGGCCAAAACCGTGTAGCGGCTGCACAGGATGAGGACCAGCCAGAGGAACGGCACCGTAAACGGCAGAACGTGTCCGATTCGAAAGCCCAGATGATCCGTGTAAACAAATGGCCCAAATGGGAATCCCGTGGCAACCCCGACCCAGGCGAGCACCGCAGAACCGACCACAATCCGCCCGGCCCAGCGCCGCGCCGTGCCAAGGCCTTCGTTGGAGACGGTTTCGAAATACGTGACGGAGGCCGCCAGAATGATCCAGACCACATCGAAGGCTCTCAAAAGCCAAAGCAGCGCCGCGACGAGACCCGGATTCGAGATCCACTGCCGGAGATGATTTTGGTCAATCTCAAACGGCATGACCACGAGCGCCAGTCCTGTCCAGATCAGGAACCAGGGCCAGAGGAGCGAAGCGATTGTCTGAAAATGTGCGGAGAGGCGGAGATTCACGGCTAAAACCCATTTATTCCTTCCCGCCATCGATTCGCAATCTGAACTCCGCTTCCTCCACCCCATCGATCCGCACGACTTTGATGCGGGCGGTTTCTCCCCGCAAAATGCTCACGGCGTTTGAACGGATTTCGAATTGCTCGGCAAGAAAACGAACCAACTCGGCGTTCGCTTTTCCCTCCACCGCTGGCGCTTTGAGCTTCACTTTGAGCCGGTCGCCGAGCCAGCCGACAATCTGGCTGCGGGGAGCGTTCGGGGTGGCTTGAATGTTAACCGTTACAGGCATGAGTGGAGAAGAACGGTTACTGCGGCGGGGAATCCAAGGACGGGGCTCCCGGGCTCGGGCTCGGGCTCGGGCTCGGGCTTGGGGTGGGGGAGACGGGAGAGGCGGACGGCTGAGAATTGGCCGGAACGATCGCCGGCTGCAATTCAGGCTTTTTCTTGTCGCGCTTTTTCTTGGGATGGGCGTCGCCTTTGATCACCCGGCGAAAGACATCCAACACCTGACTTTCGATTTTCTGCCCGACCATGACACTGAGCAGATCGGTCTGAGGATGGGCCAGCGTCCCGTTGATTTTGAAATTGATGACCCGGCGATCTCCGCTCCCGGATGGTTGGAAATTCGCATCGACCCAGTTGGGCAGCTGACGGCTGATCTTCTGGTTCACGCTGAGGGCCGCCTGAAGGTCGAGCTTTCCATCCAGCGAAGTTTTGCCGGTGGCGCTCAGGCTCAGGTTAGGCGAGTCCATCACCAGGCTGTCCACATAAACCTTTCCCTCGCCGACCCGCAAATCAAGCTGGGCATGCTGCAATTCCAAGCGGGTGAGTTCGTCGATTTGCAACGCCTGGCCGATCATCTGCAAAATGGAATACTGCTCCATCCGCCCTCCCCGCAACAGCAACTGCCCGCTGCCGCCGAACGATTTCTTTTGGCCGCTTTGCCCATAAAGATCGAGGCTCCCTTGCAGGGTTCCTGCGACTTTCCGCTCGGCGTCCGGCTCACCTCCCTGGGCGAGCAAGCGGTTGAGTTCCACCCCGTTGACCAGTAAATCGAGCGTGAATGGAGCGCCCGACTCGACCGGGTTGAGGGAATAAGTCCCGCGGACATTGCCACCGGCCAGGCGCGCCTCGAAGTCCGTGAGCTTGATCTGTCCACCCGCGTAGCTAACCGGGGCTGTCAGGTCCTCAAAAACAAAGGCGTCGTGCAGGGTTGCCTTCCGAATGGTCGCACGCCCTTTGGCTTCATTCGGGAGGACCTCCGGGCAGACCACCGTGACCCCTTCCAGCACTGCGACCGATTGGCCAGCGCGATCCAGAAACCGGAACGTGGCGTTTTCGATTCGCGCCGCCTCAATCTTAAACTCCAGCGTTTGGTGCGACCCCTTTGGGTACCAGGCCGGTTTCTCCTCTGCCGACTCGACAGGGGTCGCCGGCTCGGGGGAAGCCTCGACAAGCGCTCCGGATGAGGTCACGGTTCCTCTCGATGAAAGCGGCCCCGATGTCTTCGATTCGAATTCGCGCTTCGGGAGGAGCCATTTCCCGTTTTCGGTCTGGGTCCAGACGACCTTTGGATCGGAAATCACCAATTCTCGAATCACCAAGCGCCGGGAAAAAAGAGGCCCCCATGCAATGCGAGCCGAAATTTCAGGGGCTTCCAGGAAGTTCCCCCTCCCGGGCGACGAAGGGATCGGCGCATCCCCGTCGGCTCCTTCAGGCGCGGGGATCGCCAGGCCGGATACCGCCAACTCGCCGCGGAAAGAGAAGTGAACCTGAGCGAGCTTGATCGGCACCCGCAATTCACGGCTCAACGCAGACTCCAAACGCTCCTGGACGCCGTGAGATTCCACGTACAGATTGGCTCCTAAAACAAGCAGGAAGAGCAGACCAGCCATCGCGGCGAAGGCGACGAGAAAGCCCTTGGAAAGTTTGTTCACGCTGGCAAACTAGCTTGGCCATTCCGAAAGAAAAGAGCGAATCGAATGCAAAAAACCGTTGTCATCCTCAACCCGTCTGCCCGCAGTGAACGCGCGGGCGGGTTTAACCAGAAGATCCAAGATCTGGTAACCGCTTCCGCAGTGGTTCGCCTGACCTCCGGCCCGGGAGATGCCCGAGCTTTGGCGAAACTCGCCGTCGCCGAGGGATTCGAACAGATCGTGGCAGCGGGCGGCGACGGCACGGTCAACGAGGTCGTCAACGGCATTGCCGGTTCGTCTGCCACCTTGGGAATCTTGCCGTTGGGGACCATGAATGTTTTCGCGACCGAACTCGGGCTGCCAAAAGCGCTGGGCGAGTGCTGGAAGGTAATCGAGGCCGGTGCGACACGTGAGATCGATCTTCCCGAGGCAAACGGACATGCGTTTGTCCAGGTCGCCGGGGTCGGACTCGATGCCCAGGCGCTTGAGGCAACAAGCTGGGATTTCAAGCGCAACCTCGGGCCGCTGAGTTACTTGATCTCCGCCACTCAGGTCGCCGCCCGCAAGCCGCCCCGGCTCTTTGCGGACGCCGACGGCACCCCCTGTGAAGGCTCGTTTGTTCTGATCGGCAATGGCCGCCTTTACGGGGGCCCATTTCCGGTGTTTCCAAAGGCAAAGATCGACGATGGCCTGCTGGAGGTGCTTGTGTTTAAAAACCTCGGATACTTGGATATCGTGCGGTATCTGCATGCGGTTTTCTTCGGAACGCACGCCGACCTTCACGACGTGGAATATTTTCAGGCAAAACGGTTGAGCGTAAGCAGCGATCAGGATGTGCCGGTCGAAGTGGATGGCGAAGTGATCGGAAATGTTCCCGTTACGTTCTGGTTCCATCCCCGGCGGCTTCGGGTGCTGATGGGGCAGTAACCCCGCCCGAATTTAGGGCGTTGATAATCCATTTCCGGTTTTTGATTGATGGATTCCCCGAGATGAGACAAACTTTATTCCCTATGAAACACACATTCCTCGCCCTGGCTTTTGCCGTTGCGACTCTCACCGCCTGCTCCACCAAGCCCGCTCCCGCTCCTCAGGACGGAAAAGCGACTGTCCCGGCGAAAGTTTGCCCGGCCAAGAAGTGCGTAAAGAAAGCCTAACGATCCGTGGGGCACGCCCCACTGTTTGATAGGTTCTTCAAGGGTACAAACCAGGGATTTTGAACGAGAGCGGCGCTTCACGGCGTCGCTCTCGTTCCGTTTTTAGGGGCTGCAGCCGCCCTGCTTAGCCGGGGTAACCGAGAATGGGAAATATGGGAGGTATGGGAGGTATGGGATCAATCCCATGCTTCCCATATTTCCCATAACTCCCATGCTTCTTCTTTCCCTCTTCCGTACACAGTGAGGGACGGGCTCCCCCGATACCCGTCCCTCAAGGCCGGTCCCCATCCGGCAAATCTTGGCTTGTCCTAGTTTCGTGCAGGGATGGGAAGCTGTCTGCCGCAATCGTTTGAAGGATTGGCGGTGCAGCGTGCCGGGGAATTCATTAGCCCGGCTTTTCCCGAATCGCGCGAACATGAAAATGCCTCTTGAAAAAAGGCCGCGGGAAGATTCATTCTATCCGCATCGACGCACCCATCTCCATCACACTGGCGGACCACCTCACTCCTGAGGAACGGGATCAGATTCTTCAGACGATTGAAATGTTTGAAGTGATCACGCAGGCGAATCCGGATGACTATCAGTCGCTGGAGATCCTGAAGGAGGCGTATTGGAAAATTAACCGGCAAACCGAGGGGCTGACGGTGACCCGGCGGCTGGCGGATACCTACATGCGGTTGGGCCAATATTCTTCGGCGCTCCTTGAATACGAAGGGATTTTGCTTCAGGAACCTGGTTCGGAGGAAGTGCAGACGATTCTGGCCGACCTGGAAGGCCGGCTGCACCAAAACAAGGGTGCGGTCTCCAAGGCGGCGATTGCCCTTGATTTTGGAAGCGTAGAAGCCGCGCCGCCCCAGGCCGGGACCGGCAGTCTGACGGTTCCCGCCAAGCGAACCGACCAGTCCGCGCTGATTACCACGACGGCAACCAAGCTCCCCCGCAACCTCGGCCGCCAACAAACCCCGGTATCGCTGGAAACAGATGGAAACGAACCGCTGGCAAAATTTCTCATTCAACACCGACTGGCTTCCCACCAGATTGTCAACGCCGCACTGGAAAGGGTCCACGAACGGACCGCGGCGATCAAGGCCCAAGGCACCCCGGCTGTCGGTCCCTCGCTTCTGGACGAAGTCAGCAAATCCGGGGTGGATATCGAGACCCTCATCGTGGGAATCATCGACCGCACGAAATTTACGTATGTCCCGCTGGAAAACTATGAAGTGGACCGTCAGATCGTGCGGATGCTTCCCGAAAACCTGACCTTGGGCCGGTTGATGGTGCCATTTGACATCGTCAGCCGCACCATCATGGTGGCGCTGGACAACCCATTCGATGCCGGGGCCAAGGCTGCCGTCCAGCAAATGGTCGATTACCACGTTCAGTGGCACCTGGCGTTGCCGGGTTCCTTGCATAAAGTCCTCCGGGACGCTTACCGCCTCTCCGAATAATTTACCCGCTTTTACTCCATGGCTAAATCTTTCGGTGAACGGATCGCGGATGTTTTGATTGAAGACGGGCTGTTGCTGCCGGCACAGCTTGAAGAAGCGATGGCTCTGCAGAAACAGCAGGGCGGACGTTTGGTTAAACTGCTCACGGACAAGGGCTATGTCACCGAGCAGGACATGATGATCTCCATGGGGCGCTGCCTGGACGTGGCGCCCATCAATATCGCCAAGGTGCGCGTACCCGAGGAAATCGCCGCCCTGATTCCAAAGGAAATGGCGCGCGCTTACATGTTGGCGCCGGTTTGCAAGCTCGGGAACAAGTTCTTCGTGGCCATGGCCGACCCGATGAACGTGCTGGCGATCGACGACATTCGCCAGCGCACCAAGCTTGAGATCGTCCCGATGATCAGCACGGAAAAGGCGATCAATGAGGCGCTTTCCGGCGTGAACAGCGGCGGCGTTGGGATGGATCAAATCATGCGGGATGCCGCGGAAGAGGCTGCCGCAAACATCGAGGAAATCAAAGAGACCCGTAGCGAGGTCGATCTCGACCAGGCCCGGGCCCAAGGGGACGAAGGGCCGGTGGTCAAGATGGTCAACATGATTTTGGTCCAGGCGTTGAAGGAAAAGGCCTCGGACATCCACATCGAGCCGTTCGAAAAAAGCATCAAGCTCCGTTATCGTATTGACGGCAACCTCATTGAGGCGAGTTCGCCGCCAAAAGCGCTCCAGCTTCCGATGGCGTCCCGCATCAAAATCCTGGCGGGACTGGACATTGCCGAGCGCCGGCTGCCGCAGGATGGACGCTTTCGCATCCGGGTTTCCGGCAAGGAGATCGACCTGCGTGTCTCCATCCTGCCGACTGTGCATGGAGAGAAAGTGGTTATTCGTATTCTGGACAAGAGCGCCCTCTCGGGATCGGTGGCGAATCTTGGCCTGGACGAAGCCACTTTCCAGATCTTCAAAAAAGCGATCGATGCACCCCACGGAATGATCCTAGTCACCGGCCCCACCGGTTCGGGAAAAACGACGACTCTCTATTCCGTGCTGCAGGAACTCAATAACCCGGAATACAACATTGTCACCGTCGAAGACCCGGTGGAATACCAGCTTATTGGCGTAAACCAGGTCGCGGTTCGGACCGAAGTCGGATTGACCTTTGCCAGTGCGCTACGCTCGATTCTTCGTCAAGACCCGGACATCGTCATGATCGGTGAGATCCGTGATCAGGAGACGGCGGACATCGCCGTCAAGGCCGCGCTCACCGGCCACCAGGTACTGAGCACGCTTCACACCAACGACGCCGCCGGGGCCATCAGCCGACTCGACGACATGGGGATCGAGCCGTTCCTTATCTCGTCCTCCGTTCTCCTGACGTGCGCCCAGCGGCTCGTCCGCCGGATCTGCTCCAACTGCAAGGAAGAGTTCATTCCCGAAGCCGATGTCTTGCAGAAGCTCGAGATGGAACACTTGATCGGAGAAACCTTTTACCGGGGAGCTGGATGTGATCGATGCAAGGGGCGCGGCTATTCAGGCCGGGCGGCGTTGCTTGAGGTGCTCCCGGTTTCCGAGGCGATCCGCCGATTGATCATCAAGCGGGCCTCGGCCACGGTCATCAAAAACCAAGCGGTCAGCGAAGGGATGAAAAGCTTGCGGATGGCAGGGGTCGATAAAGCCCACGAAGGCGTGACGACCCTGGAAGAAGTGCTCCGGGTGACCTCGGAGGATCATTAACGGTATCGGGTCCATTCGGTCCATATCGTCCATCGTGTCCATAAGCACCGCCGCACCGACATACCGCGGATCCGAATGTCACACACTTGTGACATTCCCGCCATGTTGTCGTGACAAATCGGAGCCATATTTTGGTCGGCTGATTTATCATGAAACACTACAGAACGGGTTGGATTTCCGATGTTCACCTCGGCACAAGAGGATGCAACGCCGGAGCGCTCCTCGATTTTTTGAGGGAGCATGATTTTGAGACGCTTTATGTAGTGGGCGACTTGATTGATATCTGGGCTTTGCGCCGGGGAATATTCTGGCCGCAGTCTCACAACGACGTGATCCAAAAACTCTTGAGGGCCGGTCGCAAAGGAACCCACATCATCTATATCCCCGGAAATCACGACGAGTTCATCGCCGGGTTTGCCGGCAACTACGGCTCGATCACGATCCAGCAACGGGCCATCCACGAGACAGCGGACGGTCGCCGACTGCTGGTCATCCACGGTCACGAACTCGATACCGTGGTGCAAAATATCAAGTGGCTCGCGTTCATCGGCGACCTAGGCTACCAGTTTTTGCTCAAGCTAAACGAGCCCGTGAACTGGGCGCGGCGGCATTTCGGACTTGGCTATTGGTCCCTGAGTGCAGCCGTGAAGCGAAACGTCAAAAATGCGGTTTCGTTTATCGGAGAATTCGAGAGCGCCATTGTCCGCTACTCGGAAAGCGACTCGGTCAGCGGCGTGATTTGCGGGCATATTCACTCGCCCATCATTCGGAAAATCCACGGCGTGGATTATTACAACTCCGGGGACTGGGTGGAAAGCTGCTCCGCACTCGTCGAGGATTTCGATGGCAAGATCGAATTGCTCACGGGGTTGCACGCTCCTGCGGAGCAATCTTGAATCTTCTTGAGATTTGACCCTTATCGCCCGGACTCCGCCGGGTATAGCCCGAAAAGTTACGGATGAGATTCCGGCTGTTTCCTAAGCGCCAACGGCGCGGCCCCATATCAGCCTGAGGTGAAGCGAAGCGAAGCCCCAGGTTTACGCAAAGACAGGGCGTAGGGCTGAAGGCCCGTGCCATTTTCTTGCCGTGCTGCGGAAACGGAGCGGGCCTTCAGCCCTAAGTCTTTGGGACACAAAGTACCTGGGGCGATGCCCCAGGCTGATATGGGGCCGCGCCGTTGGCGCTGAGAAGCTCGCGCGATCCTTTGCCTATTTGACGTAAGGCGCGGGACGGCTACGGGATCGTCGTCCTGAGCACTGTCGTACCGGGCTTGAGCGGCTTCAAGACGCGATCTGCGAGCGTTGCCGGGACGAGGAAGAATTCGCCGGGGCCAAACGACTCGCCCGCGCACTCGACACCGCCGGTCAAGCAGGTGATCACCGCAAATTCTCCGGCTTCGACGGCTTCACGAGCGCCCTCGAGCGCCCAATGGTCGATGCGGAAATATTCGCATTCCACCAGCGATTCCCTGCCGGCCTGCTGGAGCTTCGGCTCGGGATCTTCGAAATCGATCGAGCACATCGATTCGGCGACATGCATGGCGCGCGGCTTGCCATCGAGTCCGGTGCGGTTCCAGTCGAACACGCGATAGGTGGTGTCGCTGTTTTGCTGGACTTCCACAATCACGTTCCCTGCCCCGATGGCGTGGACCCGGCCGCTGGGAATGAAAATGCAATCGCCAGGTTTGGTGGGGATGCGGTGGAGCAAGTCGGCCACAGTCCCCTTCGCCAGCGCCTCTTCAAAGGCCGCGCGGGTTGTCCCGGCTTTGAGACCGGCAAAAATGTCGGCTCCGGGTTCGGCTGCGGTGACGAACCACATTTCTGTTTTCGGCTCACCCTTGAGTTTGGGCGCCATTTCCGCCGGGGGATGCACCTGGACTGAGAGGCGTTCTTCCGCATCGAGCAACTTGAAGAGCAGCGGAAAACGGGGGCCGCTTGCCGCGTGGCGGGCGCCAAAAATCGGTTCGCGGTAGTCGGTCCAGAGGTCGTGAAGCGTTTTGCCGCTAAGCAGGCCGCTGTGCACGACGCTTTGGGCCTCTTCGCGATCGACCAGTTCCCACGATTCACCAACCGGGCCGCCACCAGGGAGATTCTTCCCATAAAGCGATTCCAAGCGGCGTCCGCCCCATACACGTTCCATGTAAAGCGGTTCAAAAACGATCGGCGTAGTCAGGTTCATGGCAATAGATTTGGTTAAAGAAAGGATTAAAAAGAGTTCCCCTATTTTGGAGAACCCTGCGGGATGATCAAGAATTTGATTTCCCTTGGCCTGATTTTGGTCGGCTTAATCGACCACCACACTGGCGACCGCCATGGCGGCGATGCCTTCTTCGCGCCCGATGGAACCGAGGCGTTCGTTGGTGGTGGCTTTGATGCCGACGCGTTTGGGTGCGATTCCAAGGGCTGCCGCGATTTTTCCCCTCATGGCGTCGAGGTGCGGCCCGATCTTTGGCGCTTCGGCAATCAAGCTGGAATCGATATTGACGATCCGTCCGCCTTCCGCTTCCACGATGGCCCGGGAGCGCCGGAGAATCTCAAGACTGCTGATGCCACGGATCGACTCATCGGTGTTCGGGAAATGGTGCCCGATATCCCGCTCGCCCACGGCCCCCAGGACGGCGTCGGCAATGGCATGACATAGGACGTCCGCGTCCGAATGTCCGTCGAGCCCCACAGGGTGGGCGATTTCGACCCCGCCGAGGACCAGTTTGCGGCCCTCTGCGAACCGATGGATATCGTAGCCGATTCCGGTGAGGTTCATTCGACGTTCAGGTCCATGGCTCCACTCGTGGCGATGATGGAGAGCTTATCGGGGTTGTCCTCGCGCGGGGCCATTTCGATTTTTCCGCCGGCCGCCTCGACCAGCAGGTTGCCCGCCGCGACATCCCACAGGCTGACGGAGGACTCGATATAGGCGTCCAACCGCCCGGAGGCCACGTAGGCGAGATCGAGGGCCGCGCTACCCATGAGCCGGCATTTGCGGGCGCGGGTGATCATTTTTTCAAACAGCGGAAGCCCGGTGTTGATGGTGGCCTTGCTCTTGGCGAATCCGACCGAAAGGACTGCGTCCGAAATCTTGCTGCGAGTGCTGACCTTGCACGGCTTGCCATTCAAAAGCGCCGGCCCGCCGCGCTCGACTTGCCAAAGCTCGTTGCGCATCGGGTCAAGGATGACTCCAAGAATGATTTCCCCCTCGTGGCGCAGCGCGATGGAAACACAGAAGTGCGGGATGCCGTAGAAGTAGTTCACGGTGCCATCGATCGGATCGACGATCCACTGGAACGGGCTTTTCTCGTCACCGGCAATCCCCTCTTCGCCGTAGATGGCATGATCGCGGAACTGTGTAAGCAGGATGCCCGTGATGAGATCCTGTGAGCGCACATCGAGATCAAGTTTGATGTCATGCGCTTCAAAAGAGTTTACGTTCAGGGCCGTGCCGAAGTTGTCGCGTAAAAGCTGACCGGCGGCGCGGGCCGCATTGATGGCGGTCTTAAGATAAGGTCTCATGGTTTGTGGGACTGCTGAAACGCCTTTGTTATACGGAAATGCGCGGGATTGCAGTGAATTTTTCGCGTTAAAAATCATTCTGTTCCCTTGGACTTTGCCCGCGAGAGTGTAAATTCCAACGCTTCGCTCACACAAACCCATCCGAAAGACCTTTTTCACTCTCCCGTCCCTCAATGTTTCGCCCTCTGTTGATCCATCCTCCCCACAATGGCCTGGTCGTTTCAGTTCATGACGTCTCTCCCCTCACCCGGTCTGCCACCGAGCGGATCCTGGAGGAGTTGAACGCCCTCGGGGTGGAATGCTGTTCGCTGCTGGTCATTCCGGATCATCATCGGCAGGGGCATTATCTGGACGACCCGGATTTCTGCCAATGGCTGCGTTGCCGGGTGGCCAAGGGAGATGAGGTGGTGATTCATGGGTACTGCCATCGCCGCGATCGCCGAGCCGAAGAATCGTTCAAGGAGAAGATTACCACCCGCATTTACACTGCGGGAGAGGGCGAATTCTTCGACATTGCTGGGGCGGATGCCCTGCGGATCGTGAGCGAGGCGCGCCAGGAGTTTCGAAAAATCGGGATTATCCCGCACGGCTTCATCGCCCCGGCGTGGTTGTTGAGCGAAGGCGGGGAACAGGCTCTGAGGGCGTTGGGGATCAGTTACACCACGCGGCTTTCCGGCATTTACGATTTCGAACACGCCCGCATTTATACCTCGCAGTCCCTCGTCTGGAGCGTCCGAAGCGCTTGGCGCCGCCTCGCGAGCCGCTGCTGGAATGCGCACCTCTTCCGCAAGCTCCAAAAGTCTCCCTTGATGCGGATCGGCATCCATCCGCCGGACATCGAACATCCGGCGATTTGGCAGCAGATTACCGCGCTAACCCGCCAGGCGCTTGCAGAGCGAAGGCCAGTCACGTATGAAGGTTATCTGCGCGGGGCGAAAGAGAGATTCCCGGCGCCGATTTAACCCGCACCATGCCATCCAGAGCCGACCTCCACCTCCACTCGCGCTACAGCGACCGGTCGGCGGAATGGCTGCTTAGGCGGCTTGATTTCCCCGACAGCTACTCGGAGCCGGTCGAACTCTATAAGCAACTCAAGAAGGCGGGGATGCAATTTGTCACCCTCACCGACCACAACCGCATTGAGGGGTGCCTGGAAATCGCCGATCGCCCGGGGGTTTTCCTGAGTGAACAGGTGTCCGCCCTTTTCCCGGAAGACCGCTGCCGGGTCGAACTCCTGGCCTGGAACATCACCGAGGCGCAGCATCGTGAAATCCAGAGTGCGCGCGAGAATATCTATGACCTCCAGCGCTATCTCGCGGAGAACGCCATCGCTCATGCCGTGGCGCATCCGCTTTACCGGCTGGACGACAAACTTTCCCCCGCGCATGTGGAGAAACTCATTTTGCTTTTCCGGCACTTCGAAGCCATCAATGGGCTCCGCGATGGGCTTCTGGGCGACGTCACCCGGTTCATCCTTTCCCGGTTGACTCCGGGAAAAATCGAGGAATTCGCAAACCGCCATGGCTTTGAGCCGACCCATGCCGAGCCTTGGAAAAAAGCGCTGACGGGCGGCTCCGACGACCATGGCGGCATCTTCCCTGGAGGCGCTTACACGCAGACGAAGTCGTGCAAAACTCCCGCCGAATTTCTCGAACTCGTCAAGGCCGGGCGGTGCGAGGCCATGGGCAAGGCCGGCACCCCACTGGCGCTTTCGCACGGTCTCTACAATACGGTTTACCGGTTCCTGAGTGACAAGTTCATGCGCGGCGACGAAGGGAGTTCGGGGCTGCTCGCCAAGGTCTTCTCGCGGTTCATGGAAGGGCGCGATCCCACGGAGTTTTCCCTGGCGGACAAAATCGGGCTGGTGGCCCAAGGCATTGCTTCGGGCAAGATCTTCGAACTGGCAAAGCCCGCCCACGCCTCGCTCTGGAAACAGCTCTCCTCCACGTTTTCAGACTCGGACATCAAGCAACTCATCGCGCAGCAGACGAAGGGGGTGAACGAACCGGAGCGGCGCGCGTTCCTCATCGCCAACCTGTTCCTGGGGCAGCTCGCGTTTCGGTTTTTTACCCGGTTCATCAAGCAGCTTTCGTCCGGCAACCTGATCGAGGCGATCCAGGACGTGAGCGTGCTTGCCCCGATCCTGCTCACCGTCAGTCCCTACGTCTATTCCTTTCAATCCCAGGCCGCGCCCCGTGCGCTCCTGAGGGAGATCAGCCGGCAAATCGCCGGGGAGATTCATCCAGCCCTCAAGAACCGGAAGCGCGCCTGGTTTACCGATACGCTGGAGGACGTGAACGGAGTGGCCACCACGATCCAGAAAATGACAGCCGCCGGGGTGAGCGCCGGCGAGGAGATCGTGGTCGTCACTTCGCGGACAACCATCAACATCAACGGCATCCCGATAAAGAACTTCGCGCCCATCGGCGAGTTCGAACTGCCGGAATACGAGCTTCAGAAACTGAGTTTCCCTCCCATCCTGGAGATGTTCGACTATATCCAGCGCGAAGGATTCACCGAGTTGATCATCAGCACCCCCGGCCCCGTCGGCATCACGGCATTGCTGGCGGCCAAGTTGCTGGGGATCCGCAGCGTCGGGATTTATCACACCGATTTTCCGCAATACGTCCGAATCCTGACCGACGACGGTTTTTTGGAAACGCTCACCTGGCGCTTCATGCACTGGTTCTACAGCCAGCACGATCTGCTCTATGTGAACTCGACCGATTACCGCAACTGCTGGATCGATCGCGGGATCAGTCCGGAAAAGATCGCGATCCTCCCCCGCGGCCTCGATACGGAACTCTTTAATACGCAACGACGGGACCGGACCTTCTGGAATAAATATGGGGCGTGGGAAGGGAAAACTATTTTGCTCTACGTCGGTCGCATTTCGAAGGAAAAGGACCTCGATGTCATCGCAGCCACCCTCGGTCGGTTGCGCGAAAAGAAGGTCTCCGCCCAAATGGTATTCACCGGCGAAGGTCCGTACCTCAAGGAACTGCGCAAATCCCTTCCGGAGGCCTGTTTCACCGGGGCGCTCTCCGGGATTGAATTGGCCACGGCCTTTGCCTCGGCGGACGTGCTCCTGTTTCCGAGCACCACGGACACTTACGGGAACGTCGTGGTGGAAGCCCACGCCTCCGGCATTCCAACCATCGTCTCAGACACCGGCGGCCCGAAGGAATTGGTGGAACATGGCGTGAGTGGATTCATCACGCGCAGCCTCGATATCGACGACTTCACCGCAGCCACCCTGCGCCTGATCGAAGACCCGGCCTTGCGCCAGACGCTCGGCCAAAATGCCCGCGCTTCCGTCCAGAACCGCGACTGGGATCGAGCGTTCCGGAAGTTCTGGAGCCTCTCGGGGGAATAGACGGGCGGCTACGCTGTCCGCTCCCGGCGGAACGCGCTGAAAGGGCGTATTCCCATGGTCTACAGTGGTGGCGTCAGCCCACGACGAACGCCAACTTGCAGGCCGCGCAGTTCCGCGAGGCCGCGCATCCGCCCGATGGCGGTGTAGCCGGGGTTGGCGATCGGCGGCTTTGCCAGATCGTCCATCATGGTATGGCCGTGATCGGGCCGGAAGGCCAACTGGCAATCGACCCTCCCTTCCGCCTTGCGGCGATCCTGTTCTTTGAGCAGTTCACGAATGACCGCATACATGTCCACCGAGCCGCCAAGGTGGTCGGCCTCGAAGAACGAACCGTCCGCCTCGCGTTTGGTGCTGCGCAAATGCACGGCGTGAATGCGCGGGCCGAACCGGCGCACCATCTCCGGCAGATCGTTGTCCGCGCGGACACTGAATGAACCGGTGCAAAAACAGAGGCCGTTGGCCGGACTGTCTGCCATCGAGAAGATGTCCTCCACGTCCTGTGCATTGGAAACCACCCGGGCCAGCCCCAGAATGGGGAACGGTGGATCGTCAGGATGCACTGCAAGCCTTACGCCCACTTCTTCGGCGACGGGAACCACGGCGCGCAGAAAACGAGCGTAGTTTTCCTTCAAACGGTCGCGATCAACCCCATCGTACTTCGCCAGCATCCCGCGTAGATCGTCGAGCGTCAGCCCAAGTTTACAGCCGGGGAAAACGTCGATAAGCCCGGAAATGAAGGCCTCCCGCCGGGCGGTGTCCATGCTTTCCCAATAGGCCTGGGCCGCCGTGAGTTGAACGGCGGTGTAGTCGGCCTCCGCACCGGGCCGCTTCAGGGCATGCACCTCGAAGGCGGCGAAATGGACCGGATCGAACCGCAAACACTCCGAACCGTCCGCCAGCACATGCCGCAAGTCGGTCCGCACCCAATCGAGAGCAGGCATGAAGTTATAAATGACCACGCGCACGTCTTCCGCAGCGAGATTGCGCAGGGTCTCCGCATAGTTGCGATAGAGCGTTTCAAGATCGCCGCGCCCGGTCCGGATCGCTTCATGGACCGGCACGGATTCCACTGCCGTCCAGCGCAGCCCAGCCTGCTCGATGATCTGCTTGCGGGCGCGAATGGCTTCGCGCGGCCAGAGCTCGCCGTAAGGAATTTCGTGCAAGGCGTTGAACACAGCGGTCGCCCCGGCCTGCCGGATGTAGGAAAGCGGCACTTGGTCGTTGGGACCGTACCAGCGGAAGGATTCCTCCATGAGGAGATTCGGGGCCGTTTGCAGTTCGGGCGGCAGCGCGGGATTCATCGGACGCGTTGGATTGAAATTTCTCGAAGGGTTACACTCCACTGAAAGCGGTAAAGCCGCCATCGACCGGCACGGTCACGCCGGTAATAAATCCTGCGGCATCGCTGATCAGGAAGTGGAGGGCGCCACGAAGCTCCGCGGCGTCGCCGAAGCGGCCAAATGGCGTCTGACCAATGATTTGGTTTCCGCGCGGCGTAAGGCTGCCGTCGGGGTTGGTGAGCAAACTGCGGTTCTGTTCGCCGATGAAAAAGCCCGGCATCACCGCGTTGACCCGGACGCCGCCATTGGTCTTGCGGGCCAGTTCGACGCCAAGCCAGCGGGTGAAATTCATAACGGCCGCTTTGGCCGCCGAATACCCGACGACACGAGATAACGCCCGATCGGCCGAAACCGACGAGAAATTGATCATGACGCCTTTGCCTTGCCGGGTCATCACCTCGCCAAAAACCATCGAAGGCAGAACGGTTCCGTGGAGATTGAGATCCACCACTTTCTCAAACGCATTGAAGTCGAGGTCGAAGAACGTCTTCTCCGGTGGGATCGTCGCTCCGGCCATATTGCCGCCTGCGCCGTTGAGCAGCACATCGATGCGGCCCCACTTCTGAAGAATCACGTCGCGGGCGGCCTCCAGGGACGCGCGCTCGAGCACGTTGGCCACCAAGCCGACGGCTTCACAACATGGATCGATCTCGCGCAGGCGAGCCATCACCGCTTCGAACTTCTCCCGAGTCATGCCGAGGTCGAGGTAAGCCACCTTTGCGCCTTGCGCGATGAAATACTCTGCCGCGGCCCCCGAAAGCGCGCCGAGCGCCCCGGTAATTGCAATCACCCGCCCACGGACATCAAACAACGAATTTTGATTTTCAGAAGCCATGCAATCCAGTCAAGAAGGCAGTGATCAACCGATCAAGCAAATTGAGCGTAATCTTTCTTCCATTCAGTGGAACAATTCCAAAGCCCAGCCCAACGGGCCATTGCAATTAAGCTAAAATAAACGCATGGAAACGCCGCAGGACGGCTCTTGGCATTACCCGCAAGTCTCGACCATGGAAGCGCATTGCATCACTTTGTCTTTTAGACAGGATTTACAAGATTGACATGATTTACAGGATTAAAATTTCCGAATGCCAACCGACTTTTGCAGGCCTCGGGCAAATCCTGATAATCTTGAAAATCATGTTAATCCTGACTTGAAACT
>SESF01015022.1_pt1 | contig 37473 bp, 34 predicted proteins | sample 3171521 | NCBI WGS metagenome assembly SESF01 (sample SAMN10866945, study PRJNA518727) | freshwater metagenome | biome: subpolar coniferous forest; feature: holomictic lake; material: water; isolation source: holomictic Lake 227, 6 m and 8 m depth | place: Canada: near Kenora, Ontario | collected...
TTTTAACCGGACAGTAGTGAATAGTGATATTGTCTTGGGTAAAATAGGCGAAATTGATATTCAACGCCTATCTCGCATCAAACAAAGATTGGCAAATTGTATACAAGAACCATAACCAGTTGCTACAGGGGATAAGTATTCCGGTGAATGTGTACCAGAACCTGTCAAACCCTTCCCAAAGCCCCAAGCGCCTCAACCAGCCACTTAAACCCAATCTTCTCCTGCTCCAGCCGTATTTGAGAGCCCAAATCATTTAGACGCAACTGATCATAAAACGCGCTCTCTTCAGTGGTCAGTCGCGTGAGTATCCCTGTTTCAGGGGATGGTTCAACGCCCCAAAGCGTTCGATGTTTTCTGTTTCGGGCTGATGTGTGTGTTTTGATGGCCTGAAATTGTTTGCTATAATTAGAAGTCAAGTTGTTTTGACAAGGCAAGCACTGATCAAGAGTTAATGAACTGACGATGCACGAGCGATCATGACTCCGGTTCTGTGTTTAACTTTGGGGACGTCGTTTTTTTGTGTACTGTTAAAGGAAATCATAATCAAAGGAGCGTCCACCATGTCCGCACTGCTAGTCGAGTTGGAGCAAAAAGCAACTACGCTTTCTCCTGATGAGCGAGCACATCTTGCCGAAGTATTGTTAGAGTCGCTACGCGACACTTCGTTGGCCGATATTGAGAAAGAATGGGAACATGAAATTGAGAGCCGTGTAGCTGCCTTCGATAGAGGCGAGTTGCCGACATATTCTGCAGAGGACGTTTTTGCCGAAGCAAGGCGCATGTCTAGGTGAAACGTGCACGTTTTATCGCAGCAGCGCGCCAGGAATTTTTTGCCGCGATTTCTTACTATAACGAAGTCCAACCCGGTTTTGGTTCAAGCTTCAGTGACGCAGTCGAGGAAGCTTCTGCCAGAGCATTGGCCTTTCCACTTTCAGGTTCTCCGTCTGTTTCAAATACACGCAGAGTGATCCTCAAGGGTTTTCCCTTTGCACTTTTTTACCGTCCCGAAGGCGATGGTGTGGTCATTTTCGCCGTTTCACATCATGCGCGACGTCCCGGCTACTGGACAGACCGCACACGTGACCGCTACTAACCCATTTATTAACACGGACGCCAGCGACTAAAGAGGTGGTTGAATATTGGCATTGTTGGGTCAATCGGGGGTATGATATTTTAATTGTGTTGAGCTATATTCACTTCGAACTCACACCCTCTTCAAAGCCTCAACCAGCCATTCAAACCCAATCTTCTCCTGCTCCAGCCGTATTTGAGAGCCCAAATCATTTAGACGCAACTGATCATAAAACGCGCTCTCTTCAGCCGTCAGCCGCGTGAGGATGCCAGTTTCGGGAGATGGTTCAAAGCCCCAGAGCACTTGATGTTCTATCAGCGTTTGTTGATCCATCAGAAAAGAGGCCGTATGGGGAAAGAATCCCCGAAGCTGGTTGAGGATGGCGAATCCATGGGTATCAATGTCTCCCCAGTAATGGATGTTCCGTTCACCCAGCCAGTCAACTCCTCTGAAATTCTCAAAACCATAGCCGGCTCCGAAAATTACCATAGCGTCGGGAACCTGGGGAAAGGCAAGAAAGTTGATTTCGTTTTCGGTGATGAAAACCTTGGTAACCGCTATCTCCAGTTTTGCAAAAGTTGCCTGTGTCACCGTGATATCCTGGTCGGTTTCCGTCTGCAACTGCGCCAGTTTCGGGTCAAGGATTCGGAATCGCACCCGCAGGGGTTTATCCCGAAAACCATAACGGCGGCAGAACCCTCCAGCTCCTGTGGCTGTTGTATCGATCTTCTCCGGTGAAAGGACGAGATCAAAAAGCTCCCCGAGCACACCTCGTTGTCCTTCAATAAACTTGCTGTGTATCCCCGGCAGGTCGATCTGTCGGAGATATATGCCAGGCCGGGGATGCTTCCGCAGCCATGCGACAAGTTCCAACAAGCGGGGCCACTGCTCAGCCAGCTCCAGGGCGCGCAGAGGTCGTTTTACCAGCCATGAGAGCAGTTCAGGTTGATGGTCGCGGGTCAGTGCGACGAGGGCTGCAAACTGTTCTGCAGCAAGTCGTTTGCCAATAAGCCCAAGAGCATCATCGAGTGAGTCGATCCAGATTTCCGCCGGAATTTCATTTGCTCCCAGAATGCGATGATTGATGCTGCGCCATACAATCCGATAATGTTTTGCTGGGCCCGACAGCCGGGCAATCCAGTCTCGCACCTCTGAAAATGAGTCGCTTAACTGCCGGGAGTCCGGCCCTTTCAGCGTCAAACGCCGGGGGAATATCTCTTCACCGCCAGTCAGGGTGGAGAGGAGTAAGCCCCGATCCCAAAGTTTTTGAACCTGAGCCTTGAGTTCTGCAGGAGTTGTCCAGTTCATTCAAGCGCCTTCTCTTTCTCGGCGCGATACTCCTCGATGGTGAGGTTGCGCAACACCGAGCAGCGCCCCTCCTGATTGTGAACAAACCCGACGCTGGAGACATACGGCTCTATGATATGGATTTTCTGCAATGGTGTAACAATCAGCAGTTGCAGGTTGAGCTGGGCAAAGAGTTGCAGGCCGTACTGGGCCGATTCATCAGAACCTCGTCCAAAGGCCTCGTCGATGACCACAAAGCGGAACGACCGGGAGCGAACCGCGCCCCACTCCAGACCGAACTGATAGGCCAGGCTGGCGGCAAGCACAGTATAGGCGAGCTTCTCCTTCTGTCCTCCGGATTTCCCCCCCGAATCAGCGTAGTGTTCATGTTCACTGTCGTCTTCCCGCCACCGTTCGCTGGCTGCAAAGACAAACCAGTTGCGCACATCAGTGACTTTTGCTGTCCAGCGCCGATCCAGGTCAGCATGCTCATTTCGGCCACGGAATCGATCGATGATTCGCCGCACCTGGAGAAATTTTGCTTCGGAATACTGCGCGTCATCCGAACCGGTCAAACTCCCTTCAGTGCAGGCACGAAGCTCTGACTGAAAGTCACGAATGTCAGCATCGAGGTTTATTTGTACTTCGAGGGTGATGTATCGGCCGGCATTGAAGTCGATTTGCGTAAGTGATTCATTGAGTCGGGTAATGCGTTCCTTTATAGTCTCCCGCTCGCGAGCCAGTTGTGATTGAAAGTTGGCAACCTCACGGATGGTATTCTCGTTGAGCAGCTCTTTGAACCGTCCCTCAAAGCGAGGCAGATCATCTGCATGGAGTTGATCAAACATCGAACGATATTCCGGTCCGGTAGCAATGTTGACATCCACCTCACGAGTTTCCAGTTTCCACTCTTCCTTGTATTCGGTCATCGCCCTGATAATCTTTTCGCTCAGTCGGGAGAGCTTCCTGTCCTCGGTGTCGATCTTTGTCTGCAGCCAGTCACGCATCTCACGCTCGCGATTGTCGCACGTTTCAATCGTCAGCGTCTGTTCGCCGAGAGCTTGCACACGCATGGCTTCAAGCATGGCGAAACGCGCGGCATGTTCTGGCCCGGCTTCTGACAGCAGTGTATGCGTCTGCGCCTGCAACTCCATGATGACAGTGATCTTCTGCTCAATCTTTGAGCGTTTATCCTTCCTTTCGTCAAGTTTCCGCTCGGTTTCCTGCAGTTCCTCTTCCAGCTCGGCAAGTTGGGCGGTCAGGGTTTGCAGAAGGTTTGAGGTTGCCTCAAGATCACGCTTTTCCTTTTCCAGCCTGGCGATGGCAACTGCGAGAGGCTGCCAGTCGAGATCGCGGAAATCCGGATATTCGTCAAGTTTGGAGAGTATCGTCAGGCGTTCTTTGAGTGTCGTTTGCTCTTGCTGCAGTCTGCTCATGCGGCCCGCGAGTTCGGCAAGTTCTTTTTTCTGAAGTTTGGCCTTCTCTTCCAGTGCAGCGATTTTCTGGGCATTGCTCCATCCAAGCACGTAGCGGCTTCGGTCGTCAATCCGGTGGCGGTCATCCTTTTCGTGGCGTTCACCCGGCGACTTGATCTGACCGGCCAGGGTTATGGCTTTTTTCTCCCTACGGAACTCTTCCTGGCTCATGCAGCAAACCAGATCGAAACGCCAGGCAACTTCATGTTCCAGCCAGTCAAAGAAAGGTGAATCGGCTTTTATTGCGAGTTTGTGCGCCAGCGAATCCGGATGGTCTGGCATCTGTTCACTGCGAGAGCGCTGACGTACCCGAAAATAGACCAGACGACCTTTCAGATTTGTATGCTCCACCCATTCCGCCACCTTCAGGTAGTGATGGTCAGGCACCAGCAGCGAAAGACCGAAGTTGCGGAGCACTCGTTCAATGGCTCCTTCCCAGACCTGATCTTCCTCACGAACCTGAAGCAGCTCACCGGCAAACGGCATCTCAGCTTCCGCGATATTCAGGGCCTGACAGAGCGAGCGCCGCATTGCAACCTGTTTTTCGTCTATATTGCTCAGGCGGGCTTTCAAACCCTTGATCTCGGTTGTCAGTTGTTCATGCTCATAGCGTCTCTGGGTAAAGAGAACTCCCGCCTCATTGAGATCGTTTTGAACTCTTGCTTCAGCTTCAGCAGTGGCTTCGTGCATGGCTGAGTGGCCGCTGCTCTGAAGATGAAACTCCTCAGCGTTCGTCGCAGGATGCTCACCAAGCAAACGTGCAAGTTCCCCATATCGGGTCGCTTTCTGATTGCGCCGTTCAAGATCATCCTGTTTCTGCCGAATCTCTGCATCAATAATCTCGATACGGTCACCGCCGTTTTCGGCGATGGTTCGGCGAAGCTCACGATCACGTCCCTGTTGGGTGCGGCGATCTTCTTCCAGTCGTTCGATGGTGATATGGTGACGGCTCAACTCTTCATACAGCGAGGAAAGACGTTTTTCCAGTAATCCCAGCTTGAGCGATGCAAACCAGGGACGAAGGGAATCGCGAGAGGCCCGCAACGCTTCCGCTGTTCGGGCCATAGTCTGGTGGTTTTCGCAATCAGCCACCAGAGGCCCCAGCATCTCTATTTGCCGCTTTGCTTTGAGGACGGCTTCGTGAGCCCGGTTGAGATCTTCGAAATGCTGGATAAGGGCGGCAATACGTGGCTCGACAGTAAATGGTTCCAGCATGTGTAGACGCACGAAATCGGTCAGGTTTCCTACCGACTTGAGCGATACGGTTTGATGAAACAGATCCAGTGCCTGCTCATTTTCTATGCCGAAGCGCCGTCGGAACCAAGCACCGTAAGGTGGAAAGCTTTCGAACAACTCCACTCCCGACCCGCGCAGGCGCTTGCGCAGAGTCCCGATTTCAGTGCCAAATGCAGAAAAATCGGCAGCGATGGAGAGATCGCCTTCATAAGCAGCATAAAAACGGGCTGGCTGTGTGGTATCCTTCATCGAGAAGACTTGCGCCAAAGTCACGGTCTTGTCGTACCCTTCGTTATGAAAGACGCCGAGAATCACCGAATAACTGTTGGATTCGCGCAGAGCGACCGGTTTGGCACCGCCACCAAGGCTTTCCTGACGCTCCGACTTGAAATAACCCAGCACGTAAGAGCGAAGCGTGCGTTCACGGTTATCTGCCCCTGCTGCTTTATTATAGGCAATACGCTGGCTTGGTACAAGTAAGGTTGTTACGGCATCGACCAGTGTCGATTTTCCGGACCCGATATCCCCAGTGAGGAGTCCATTTTTTCCGCCCAGCCGTAATGTCCAGACCCGTCCATCAAAGGTGCCCCAGTTGAAAACCTCCAGACGCTGCAGACGAAAGCCAGCCAGACGGTCATCACCAATAAATCCAAATTCAAGGGCCTCACTCATCATTTTTCTCCATCGGTTGTGCAGGTCGCTGCAGGTATTCGTCGAGGCGTTGATCAAAATCGGCCAGCCACTGGGCGTCGATAAACGCCTTGATAATCCTGCGGACTTCAATCATCTGCCGTTCGCCCCTCAAACGGCGGATAAAACCAAGCTCGGCGATTTTATTCAACGAGGCATCGACCTGGTCGATCAACTTGACCTCATTGCTGGCAGCGGGGAGGAAAATCCGGATCAGTTCAACTACCTCATCCCGTGAAAGAATCAGGCGTGTATCTCCGGCACCGGCATCAAATTCAGCAAGTTTTTTACGCAGCAGTGCCAACAGCAGGCTGACAGGGTAACTGAGTTGCCTCCTTGCCATAAGGCGGGGAGTGGTGTTTGTGCTTTCTGCTCCGGTTTCAGACTGAGAACATAAAAAAGCGTATCCTTCGGCCTCATCGACAATCAATTCCAGACCAAGCACCGCGACGTAATCCCTCACACCAGCCAGCTGGTTGAGTAAAGCGCTCCATAATAACTGGTTATCCTCCTCGTAAATAACGCCTTTCAAAAGGGGGATCACGACAGTAGAGAGTTCCTGGGTCGGATACAACGGACGGGAAGTAACAATCTCTGTATGGTTCATCATCAGTTTCTTAATAAAATAATACGTGGCAAGGTTGCCTGCTTGGTTATACCCGTCACGCTCTGCCACTTTACATCTTCCTCTGCTCCCTCATCCACCGCCGTCCGGGGCCATTCCCCTGCAAGTTGCAGATAGGCAACCAGTTCAGCCAACCCATTACGCAGCGGATGACGCACAACCACCTCCCCAATGGTGATCTGGCTGTGCATTTGAAGTTCCATGCGGATATTTCTGAGCAGCTCGGCCCTGTCGACAACAACCTGGGCGTAAAGAACTGTGGTATCGATTTCAGCATCACCTTCATCCAGAGCGATGCCTGCAATCAACGGTTTGAATGGAGGACGATAAAGGGCTCTTTCAAAAGGTAGTTCGATAACCGTCGTGGAGCCGTCAAGAGGCATGAAGTCACCTGGAGGGAGATCGTCGCGTAAATCAAGGGCATGGGTTTCGACCTCATGCAGGATGTCCATGATGCGGCGGTTCTCAAGCCACGCCTTGTCATCGAGAAACCTGCGCAACTGTTCAGAGAGTCGGGCCACAGTCCGCTGAGTATGTTCTCCGGCCTCCAGCCAGTCGTAGTGAACCCGTCGCAGACGGGTATCGGGACGCATCGAAATGATCGGCGGCAAGGCCAGCACCTCTTCCAGAAGCAGGCTCAACTCCTCTTGGCGGGACTGGGACATGAGAAAATCCCAGAATGCCCTAAAACTCTTCCCCTGATCCGAATCGGCGATAGCATCACGTTCTCCCATGATCTCTTCAAGCAGTGCTCCCTTGGCGCCCTCCCAGAGTGCAATGCGTTCACGAACCCGGCGATCGAGCTTGCGGAAGTTATGTTCCACCTCGCGAAAATCGGTCAACAATTCACGTGCCAGTTGCAGAAACTGCTGAAAACGATCCTTCAGGCCGGTATCATCCAGAAGCGATATCTCTCCGGCAAGAATGCGGGCAATTTCTGCATCAATATCGTCACGGCGCTTTTGCAGTTCCGCAATCCGAACTTCAGGGTCGGCCTGGCTTCCCATACTCATTTGACGCAACAGTTCAAATAAGGTCAGAAGTCGCGACTCAGTCCCGACAAAAGCTCGTTCATTCAACCCCTCCAGCCAGGCCAGTGCCTTTTCAGTTGCCGCAGTCAGATCAAAGTGAGGTTCATCAGTACCGTCCTGATAGAATTTACGCAGCCATCCCTTCTCGTTATCAGCCCACTCATTCAGGTAGTTTTGCGCAGTACCCGGAAACTGATCGGCACCGAGCTGCTGGCGCAAGGCAAACAATTCATCTTCAAGCGCCTCGACCAGATCTGCCTGTGAGAGGATCCGCACATTGGGAACAATAAAAACCCGATGCAGAAAACCAGCTACCAGCGGTGCATGCTGGGCGCACAATAATCGCCATGCCGGGTGGTTCTGACGGAGCAGGTTCAGAGTGGAGTAGTCGAGAGCCATTAAGTTTTTCAGCAGCGGCTAACCATTGATTCTGGAGAAAAAAGTCCCGCTGAAAGCGGGCTGGATTCGATGGTAAATATAAAAGATAATCATGGTGTGTTACAAACCGCCGGTCTGAACCCGGTTGCTGAGGGCTCCATGGTTGTTTCCTCAAGGTTCAGCCCGGTAATTTGCAACGTTCTGAAAGGGGAGTGACGAACCAGTTCGTAATCATGGGTGCCGATAAGGACAATGATGCCCTTCTGATTAATTCTTTTCAGATACTCAAGGATTTCAAGCGATGTGTCAGGGTCGAGGTTTCCCGTCGGTTCATCTGCCAGAATAACCAGTGGCTCGCGGACAAGTGCCCGTGCTATTGAAATTCTCTGCTGTTCTCCACCCGACAGGCCGAGGGGCATCAGTTTCGCGGCATGTTCAAGACCGACACTCTCAAGCGCATGCATCACTTTGTCCTTGATAAGTTTGTCCTTCGTACCCGTTACCTGCAGCACAAAAGCCAGATTATCGTACACATTGCGGTCTTCGAGCAGCCGGAAGTCCTGGAATACAATTCCAAGCTTTCTGCGCAGGAGCGGGATTTGCCGCTTTTTAATCGTGCGTGAACTGAATCCTGCAACCCTGATCTCTCCTTTTTTCGGACGGATATCCATATAGAGCGACTTGAGCAGAGTCGTTTTCCCGCTTCCGCTTTTGCCCACAATATAGACAAGCTCTCCTGGCTGAATGGTAAGGTTCAGGTTTTGGAACACCGGCTTTTTATTCAGCTCAAGGTCAACGTTGATAAATGAGATCATTATGGTTGCAGAGTTTGTTTTCTGTTTTGAGCTACCTGTATAGCAAGCAGCGTAGCTTCATAAAAACTTCTTTCAGAGGCGATTCCTTTTCCCGCAATATCAAAACCTGTTCCGTGATCGGGTGACGTTCGCACGATCGGCAGCCCAAGCGTAACGTTGACGCCGGTTTCGAAGGCAAGGACCTTGAATGGCAGCAGGCCTTGATCGTGATACATCGCCACAACAATATCATAGTTCTTATAAGCGCCTGCGCCAAAAAAACCATCAGCAGGGAAAGGTCCTTCAATCTGGAGTCGATGTGAAAGCAAGTCGATACAGGGCTGGATAATCTCCTGCTCTTCCCGTCCCATAACGCCGCCGTCAGAAGCATGCGGATTGAGGCCAAGCACGGCAATGCGGGGTCGGGCAATTCCGAAATCAGTGCTAAGCGACTTGGCAAGAGACGAAAAAAAAGTGTCAAAATCCATCTTCCGGATCAAACCCGGAATCTTCTCAAGTGGTTCATGAATAGTGGCAAGGGCAACCTTGAGGTTCAGTACCGGGTCAAAGAACATCATGGTCGGCGAAGCAACCCCGAACATTCTGCCGAGTAATCCCGTATGGCCTGTTTCCGGATATCCTGCCATTGCAATAGCTTCCTTGTGGATCGGAGCGGTAACAAGTGCATCGCCGACACCCTCCCGGCAAAGTTCAGCGGCCGCATGAATGGACTCCATAGCTACCTTTCCGGCTGCAGCAGATATTGTTCCAGGTATGATAGTATCAGCTTCAGCGGCATTAATGACGTGCAGGACCCCGCTTCGGGCAGCATCAATCTTCTTTATTGACGAGATTTCGTCAACCAGTTCCAGTTTCACAGGCAGATCAAGCGCGTCTCTGTAATAGTTCATTACGGAAAACGATCCGCAGACAAAAAACGAATTCTCGGAGTTCTCAAGTTTAAGAAAGCTTTTCAGAATGATTTCCGGGCCAATACCGTGAGGATCACCTGCAGACCAGACAATAAGCATTGTTAGAGCCTTTTGTATGCATTGGCAATCTTGTCATCAGTTTTAACCCCTTTCAGTGCCAGTATGAAAAGGACGGGTTCAGGAAGCATTATAAAAAAGCCTGCTTCAGGGGTATGCGTTACTGCAGTGCCGATGCTTTGAAAATACTGGTTCAGAAAATGAGCCGCCGTTAGTCCCGAGAAAAGATTACCGAGAAAAAGAAATATGGCAAAGAGGATGAGCTTGCTCTGGAGAACCCGGTCCTTAAAGAAAAAGATGGCGGCAAGCGAGAGGATCGTTGTCAAAGGCGAAAATATTCCGGCAGAAAAGCAGGCTCCATTGACATACGGAATGCCTGAGGTACTGAATGAAGCGAAATCCGAAATGACATAAATTTTCCCTGCACTGAAGCTCCAGAAAGGGAAAAACATACTTCCTGCAGCAAGCAATCCTGCAAGGAACAGGTAAAGGTTCTGAATTCTTGCCACCATGGTTTCAGAAGTTTAAACGTCATTAAAAGAAGTAGCAACAATATACATAATCACAAGAAAAGAGTTTTGATCGAAAAAATGGAGATATCCTGATTCCCATTCAGTCTGACTGATTGTGACGCGGCGAAAACCCTTGCTCTCCCCTTGTCTTGTTACATATTTAAAAGCTCGTCATCAAACTGGAAGAGCATGGTTGAGAGATATCTTTCCCCTGTATCCGGCAGGATAACCACAATGCGTTTTCCAACGTTCTCTTCCTGCTGCGCAAGCTGCAACGCAGCATAAACGGCGGCCCCAGAAGATATCCCGACAATCAGACCTTCAGCTCTGGCCAGTTCGCGGCTGGTGCGCATGGCATCTTCATTTTTTACGAGAATGATGTCGTCAATTATTTCTGTGTTCAGAATTTCAGGGATAAATCCTGGGCCGATACCCTGTATTTTATGAGGACCAGGCTTTCCTCCCGAAATAACGGGTGAATCGAACGGTTCAACAGCCACGATTTGTATCTCAGGATTCCGCTGTTTGAGTACCTCACCGACACCGGTTATTGTGCCGCCTGTCCCCACTCCGCTGACAAATATATCAACAGCTCCATCAGTATCATTCCATATTTCCTCAGCCGTTGTCAAACGGTGGATTTCAGGATTTGCAGGGTTTTTAAACTGTTGCGGAATAAATGAATTTTTATTTTCCGCATGGAGTGCATCCGCTTTCTTTATTGCTCCCGTCATACCTTCCGATCCGGCTGTGAGCACTAACTCGGCACCAAGCGCTTTGAGCAGGTTTCTTCGCTCGATGCTCATGGTTTCAGGCATAGTGAGTATAAGACGGTATCCTTTAGCAGCGGCAATAAATGCCAGCGCTATCCCGGTATTGCCACTTGTCGGTTCAATGATGACGGTCTCTTTATTCAGTAAGCCCTTTTTTTCAGCATCCTCAATCATTGCAAAACCTATGCGGTCTTTGACACTGCCGCCAGGGTTGAAGTATTCAAGCTTCGCAATAATAGTGGCCTGTGTTTGATGCTGTTGATTGAAATTCTGAAGTTCAAGCAACGGGGTGTTGCCGATAAGTTCGGTAAGCTTTTTTGCGATACGTTTCATGTCAGGTTGTTCTCAATAGTTTGTTTGCGCATTTTTTTTTTGAAAACCATGGAGCAAAGCGACTTTATCAAGTCAAAGGGTAATATCCGGCAGTTCATCATAACGTCAAATTATACATCGGCTCTGGAGAGTCTGGCAGCCGAAAATCCCGCTGATCCATACTGGGAGAAGTTAAAATATCAATTCAATGAACGTGATTAACAGATTCTATCTTCGTCCATTGCCCGATTTTTCGTATTAGTGCCTGGTTATCGACGGGTTTAACCACATAATCATTCATTCCAGCATCAAATGCCTTCGATATTTCTGTTTCATCCGATTCCCCGCTGAGGCCGATGATTGGAATATCTTTGAAGCGAATACTTTGATCAGTGCGAATTTGTCGAGTTGTCTCAAGGCCGTCAAGTCCAGGCATCTGAATATCCATCAGAATAAGGTCGCAGCTAATGCTGTTATCTCTCAAATGTTTAAGTGCCTCTGTTCCATTGACTGCTTCAATAACGTTAATATTAAATTTTTCAAGCAGCCAGCGCAACGACAACCTGATGACATTTGCATCGTCAACAAGCATAACAGTCATTCCGGAAAATGCCAGGGCACTGTTGAAATATTTTAGATTGAAAATCGCGGCAATGCTTCTTATCAGCTCAAATTCCTGAACAGGCTTTGTAATAAATCCCTGCATCCCCACTTTTTCTGTTTTAGCGCGAGCTATATACAGGGGGTCTGCAGTATGGCCAATAATCGGAATATCAATCGATAATATACCGGCTTTCCCGCTTCTTATTGCTTCGGTTGCTTCGAAGCCATTCATGACCGGCATGTTCAGGTTCATCAACAGAGCATCATAATGGTTCTGCTTTATCATTTCTATTGCTTCAGCTCCATCACCTGCTTCGTCGATATCAGCTTTAAATGGTTTAAGATAATGTATCACCTGTTTTCTGTCCGCAACCTTGTCATCTATCACAAGAATCCGCTTGTCACGAAAAATATCAAGATGATCGGCTATTATTTTTTTTCTGTATTCGGCAATTTCCTTCTCCTTAACGATCGAAAAAGTCAGGATAAACTCTGTATACTCACCTAGTACGGAATTGCAGGTAATATCTCCATTGAACGCTCGCATCACCCTTTTACAGTAAGAAAGACCCAGACCTGTTCCTCCTTTTTTACCCGATGTAAAATAGGCATCAAAAAGCAGTGTAAGGTTCTCTGCCGGTATTCCCGGCCCTGTATCCCTTACATAAACCCTGTTATGCGAGCCTCCCTTCTCAAGACGAATAGAGATTCTGGCGTCTGGATGTGGCTTCATGAAATAAAAGGCGTTGATAATCAGATTGAAAAGAACGAACACATACAAGGTCTCATCCACTTTTATGAGAAAGTCGTCATTACAATCCAATGTCATTTTTTGCCGGTCTTGATCTGATTCATAACCATATTCATCAAGCGCCTTAAGAGTAATGCCAAAGCATGAGCAATACGAAAAACAGTTAGGATCAATGATTTTATTTCTGGTTTCACTGAGAATCATGTCAATAATCTGTGCTCCACGAGCTACAGCCATCTTTCCCTGTGCTACACTGAGATAAACCTTGCCAAGACTTTCACTCGATATTTGTTCAGTTATTGAATTCGAATGTTTGATTGGAATTTCAGATAATATCCGTTCAAAACTGAATTTTACCTGTGCTAACGGATTTCGCATCTCGTGAGCAATACTTGATGCAAGGATCTGCAATACAGTGTTATTTTCTGTGGCAATAATGCCTTTCAGATTGCTTAAGCTGATCATGAATCCGGCCAGGATGGAAAACACAGCAACAATGGAATAATGACCGATATTGAATGTTGGTTCAAGGGCAAAAAAAGGAGGTATAAACTGAAATGCTATAAATGCTGCTGCTACTCCGATACCTAAATCGAACAGAAACATTAAAAAATTTGGAACAAATGATATAAGAACAAAAATCATGAAAACTTCCCAGGTCAGCCAGGGCTCATCAAAATTATTTTTGAGCGTAAAGAGTGTGATAATGAACGGAAGCATATAAATGAGCATGGTGTGCCAGTAGAAGACAAAATACTTCCCAAGAAAATTAGGGTTTCTGACTCTGAAAAGGACACCGATACAGAGCGCCACACCAACCAGGCGTACCGGCATATTTTCCCACCTGTTATGGAAAATAAATTTGTAAACAAAATAGAGCCCGAAATGACCGATAGCTCCAATAAGCGATCCCGCAATGATATTGAAATGCGAAATCTGGGTTCCTTGACGAATAGAGGATTTTAAGAAATGAATCACATTCATACGGCATCCTGCTTCATATGATCGTTGGTGCTATGCTGAACGAATTCACTGATTTTTATCAGATAATTTTTCAACATTGAATGCAGTGTCAAGGGTGTTTCAGAAGAGATGATCTTCATATCATAATAAGGGGGGGACAGAAACAAAGTATATCAATCGCTACAGCAAAGTACGGAAAAAACAGTCCTCACGTATTATTTCCGGAACTTTTTTTAATCCGTTCCTTCGGATCAATAGAGCTGGTGCAGTTCCAGCCGGCGGAGTTTTGGTGCCAGTTTTGCCGTTGTGGCAACGACACTCAAGGTCATTATTCCACCAAAAATTACTGACGGTATAAGTCCCATCAACCGTGCCGCAAAACCTGACTCAAAAGCCCCAAGTTCATTAGAAGAGCCAATAAAAATGCCGTTTATGGCTGAAACACGGCCGCGCATGGCATCGGGTGTCACGAGTTGCATGATGGTTGTGCGCATGACCACCGATACTCCGTCGCAAACCCCCGAAAGCAGCAAAAGCAGGCCTGCAAACCAAATGTTCGTTGATACGGCAAACGAGATGATACAGATGCCAAAGCCTGCGACAGCAGCCAGCAGCCATCTTCCTGCATGGAGATTGATTGGGTGGCGTGAGAGAAATAACCCGGTTATCAAACCGCCTATTGCCGGAGCTGCCCGAAGCACTCCAAGCCCTTCCGGGCCATAATGAAAGACATCATGAATGAAAGCCGGCAACATGGAAACAGCGCCCCCGAAGAGCACCGCAAACATATCCAGTGACTGCGCCCCAAGAATGATCTGATTGCTGAACACAAAGCGTAATCCGCCTGCAATGCTTGTAAAAATCGGTGTGCTCTCTGCCGCTGGAGGTTCCTCCATACGGATAGAGAACAGCACCGCTGCAGCGGCAAGGCATAGGGCTGTTGCAACACTATAGGCAGTAGTTTTTCCTGCCAATCCGACTAGGATACCCCCTAAAGCAGGTCCTGTCACCAACCCCAACTGGAATACAGAACTACCGATTCCAGATGCACGGGCATATTGATCACGTGGCAAGATCAGTGCAAACATGGCGCTGTACGATGGGCCGATAAATGCACGAGCTACTCCGCCAACAGCAATAGAACCATAAATCCACCACGAAGGATTGCCGCTTATCCAGCCTGCCGAAACAGCAGTGAGCGTCAGCGCATTGAGTACCAGCATCAGGCAGGCGAACACACCGAACAAGCGTCGGGAATAGTGGTCTATCGCATGGCCGGCGAACAGCGCGCACGAGAAGTAGGGTATGACTTCGGCAAGTCCGATAAAGCCGAGCGCAAGGGTGTCATGTGTCAGTTCATAAATGTGCCAGCCCACAACAATCGCCATGATCTGATAGGCGAGAACAATTAAAATCCGAAAAGATAACAGTTTGAGAAAAGCGCGATTCGAAGTAACCGGCAATGGCATGAATATGTAGTCCTTTTTAGTCAAGTGTTTTTTTGAAAAAATGAGGTGTGCTTTCCAAAATGTCTTGCCTCATTTATCCTTTGTTACCTATAAAGATCAATATATTAAGAGCTTGCAAGTGAATATCAAAAAATACCTCATATATGGTATCTCGACACTGATGCCTCTTGTAGAGATTGTCAAAACCACTTTGTAAAGTGGACATAGTGTTGTAAATTTGCGCCTGATCGAATGGTGAGTATGAACACCTTGGAGTTCGATGCCTGTCCTTTCCTTCTTAATATCAATGCCGGGTTTCGTCAACGTCCAACTTAACGGATATGGATTTTTTTTCCATTCTCTACTACCGGTTTAAAAAAGTTTGGAAATCGATTCGTCTTTACCTGGTTATTGCAGGGCCGGGCCTCGTCGTGATGATTGCAGACAATGACGCTGGAGGTATTACCACCTACGCAGCTACAGGAGCCAAATACGGTTATCACCTGATATGGTTTCTCCTTCTTCTTATTCCCGTGGCATATTACGTTCAGGAAATGACGGTCCGGCTTGGTGCGGTTACCAAACGAGGGCATGCTGAGGCTATTTTTGAGAGTTTCGGTGCATTCTGGGGATGGTTCTCGCTTATTGACCTTATGTTTGTGGACTGGCTGACGCTGGTCACTGAATTTGTCGGCATGACCGCTGCGTTAAGTATTTTTGGTGTTCCCGCCTGGTTGACCGTTATTCTGGTCGTCCTGCTCATGAGTATGATTGTTCTGAATGGCCGATACTGGACATGGGAAAAGATTGCCTTGGGGTTTTGTTTGCTGAACCTTATTTACATCCCGGCAGCATTCATGGTTAACCCTTCAATATCAAGCATTTTAGGTCAGGGATTGATTCCCAATCTTCCCGGCGGCTTCAATAATGAGCTGTTTTTTTTGCTTATGGCTAATATCGGCACCACCATTGCACCGTGGATGCTGTTTTTTCAGCAGAGCTCAGTTGTCGATAAAGGCCTGCAGGAAAAAGATATCAAAATGGGCAAACTTGATACCTTTATCGGTTCAATCATCACCGTTGCTGTTGCGATATTCATCGTGATTGTAACCGGAACACTCCTGAATGGTGCACCAATCGATGATGCCGCCACCGCGGCCAGAATGTTGATGAAGACCAATCATTATATTGGTGCGCTCATGGCAATTGGATTGTTTGATGCCGGTCTCCTGGGGGCAATCTGTATTTCACTTGCAAGCTCGTGGGCGTTTGGAGAAATTTTCGGATGGGCGCACTCGCTTAACACCAAGGTCAAGGAAGCCCCCTGGTTCTATATTTCTTTTTTTATAACTCTGGCTACTGCCGGTGTCGTTCCTCTGATTCCTGGCGCTCCGCTTGTGCTCATAACGCTTTTTGTTCAGGTTGTAGCGGTGACTCTCTTGCCTGCAGCACTGGTCTTTTTGATTTTGCTGCTCAACGATAAAAAGACAATGGGGGAGTATGCCAATACCCCGTTGCAGAATATTGTCAGTACCTTGATCGTTGTCATGATTATAATACTGTCCACGTTATATGGCATAAGTGCGCTTTTCCCTAATCTTTTCAAGTAATTGAGGCTGTCAGATTATGAGGATGCTCAAACAGTTTATCAGAAAGATCCGCGAGATCAACCAGCGCTATGCCAAACCTAAAATTGAAATGTCAAAAGGTGTCAGTTTTTCCCTGGCGGTTCTTCGGGTCTACCTCTTTGTGCTTGTGCTTTTGATGATCTACAAATTCATCACGGTTTTATAAAACCCCAACACCAATGGTTACAGTTCTTGATCGTGACTTTTACCTGAGCGAGATTGTCGGCCGCCGAATCTATTTGAAGACACGTTCAATCGGCAAGCTTAAAGATCTCGTTATACAGGAGAACGCTGGTAAAGTCCCCGAAGTTACCCACCTGCTGGTTCACCAGCCATACGGTGACCCTCGCCTTTTGATTCCATGGGATAAAATCACCCTGATTTCCAACACTGAAATTGTTTCAGAAATCACCAGCACTGACGGGTACGAACTCAATCCCCTCGACAACTATATTTTTCTGAAAGACTACATTCTTGACAAGAAGATACTTGATATGGATGGCCATGAGGTTGAAGTGGTCTATGATGTCAAGCTTCTGTTTCAGAACGACCGGCTTTTTGTCACCGATGTAGATTTCAACCGTTTTCGTATTCTCCGGCGAATGGGGTTTAAAAAGCTTGCAAATTACCTTGCTAAATACAAAGAGGGATCCAGTATCTCCTGGCTTTATGTGCAGCCTCTGCCCGACACTATCGGCAGCTTTGAAGGCAATGTCAAGCTCAATGTACTTAAGGAAAATATCAACGATATCCACCCGGTCGATCTGGCTGATATTCTCGAGGAGCTTGACGGCAGTCAGCGTATGGCAGTATTCAATCAAATTGAACCGGAACTGGCATCAGATACCCTCGAAGAGGTTGAGCCGAGAGTGCAGCGTGAGCTTATCCGCTCAATGGAAAAAGAGCGGGCAGCCGAATTGATTAACGAAATGAGTCCGGCTCAGGTTGCTGATATTCTTTCCGTGCTGCCGGCTTCGGAAGCCGATGAAATTATTGAGTTTGTTGACAGTGAAAACAAACAGAGAGTGCAGCAGATTATTGATCAGAACGATGAAAACATCATGCTCTACTCAACGCAGCAGGTTATCAAACGGCCGTATGAGACCATAGTCCGGGATGTCATTAACAATTATCGTGACGTTGCCGGTGACATGGATGTCATTATGTATGTCTATGTTGTCAATGAAGAGAATATACTTCAGGGAGTTGTTGATTTACGTGAGCTGATTGCCGCTGAGCCGGAGCAGACACTTGGGGAAATTATGACCGATAACCTCATCACCCTCAGTCCTGATGAAACTCTGCAGGATGCGGTTGACATGTTTTCCCGATACTCCTTCCGTGCCGTACCGATCACCGATGAGAGTGATCACTTGCTTGGTGTTGTTTCTTTCCACGATATTAAGGGTGTTAAGCCTCGATTGGATTAAATGCACCCGGGGATTCAGAGCAGGTCATCCCCCTTTACGAACATACATAGTATAGCTGGCTATAGCGTTACTCTAGAAAGATTACAACACTGAAATTCAGGATCTTTTACAGGATATGGCCGATACTTCACGACATAAAGAACAATCGCAGTATACAGACCAGGATCTGGTTACTCAGACACTTGCTGATAAAAATGCGTTTGCTGCAATCGTTCGTCGCTATGAAGCCCCTCTTTTACGATATATAACCCGATTGGGATGTCGCGATACCAGTGCAGCGCAGGATTTGCTGCAGGAGATATTCATCAAAACCTACATTCATCTCAATGATTACGATCACTCACTTCAGTTTTCATCGTGGATTTACAGAATCGCACATAATGAAATAATCAGCTCATTTCGAAAGGAAAAGAATATCCCGAGTGTATTAGAGAGAGAGGGGGATTTATTTCTTTTTGAAAAAGTTGTTGATGATTTAGAGCTGTCGAACGAGGATGGTCAAAAGCATTCGGCATCGGAAATTCAGGCAGCTGTTGACCGGCTTGATCCTAAAAGTCGTGAAATCATTGTGTTAAAATTCTTTGAAGAAAAGCGCTATGAAGAAATCTCAGATATTTTACAGATACCTGAAGGAACAGTTGCTACAATGATTAATCGTGCCAAGAAAAAGATAAAAAGTTATTTAGAAGAGCGTTAGATATCATGATTATGCTTAAGGATAGATCAAAATCAATTCTGGAAGAAATCGAAAAAAGAAATGCAGTGCCTATTCCACGTTGGCACTTCGTTCTTCAGCGATTCGGTTTTTGGCTGCTGGCTGCAATTTCAGTCTTAACCGGCAGTATTGCTATGGCCACAGCTATTTATGTTTTCATTGATAACGATTTCATTGAGGATCATCAATACATCGACCTTTTTTTAGCAGAACGGCCATTAATTGCTGAAATAGTAGCAAGCATACCCTATGTATGGTTGGCAACTCTTGCTCTTTTTACCATTGTCGCCTATTTCGGATTTCGGCATACGAAAACAGGCTACCGTTATGCTACAACTAAGGTTATAGCTGGAGCTCTGTTTGCAAGTCTTTTACTCAGCGTTGGATTGAATACGATTGATGTCGGCAAGTATATTCACCGTTATCTTATTGAAAATTTACATGTGTATAACAAGCTGGTATATGCCAATGAACACCGATGGACGCATGCAGAAAAAGGTTTACTCGGCGGGAAGGTTATTCAGTACCAGAAGGATAAACATATCCTTGTTATAAGAGATTTTAACAAAAATATCTGGCAGATTGATATCAGCGATACCGAGGTTCGGCCAGGCACCCATCTTCTTCCTGGAAAACAGGTGAAAATCACAGGCGTGGTAGTTGCCACGCAGACCTTTAAGGCATATACCATACAGGGCTGGTCCAAGAGGTATCGCAAGCGCCCAGTTCCAGTGCCAAAAATTGTGCCATTCAAGGCAGTTAAGGATACGTTAGTTCCCTAGAACGCTCTCTCGGGGTTAGAGCAGGTTCATAATACTATCGGCTATTATTGCTGTAGCTCCGGTTCTCTCTTTCACAAATGTTTCAGCGGCCTTTCCTCTCTTCTCTCTTTCATCGGTATTGGTAACCATCTCGTTCAGTAACGACGAAAGTGTCGACTGATCGTGAATAACTGAAGCCCCGTTTGCTTCCACAAGACCTTCTGCCTCAGGAGAGTTGTGATAGCGGGGGCCGAATACCACAGGAATACCATAGACCGCAGGCTCAAGCGTGTTATGGACATTGACGCCGAATCCTCCACCTACATAAGCTATCGAAGCTATTGAATAAAGCTCCACAAGATATCCGGTCTGGTCAATGACGAGAACTTCCCGTTCAGGATCAAATTTTTCGTTCATAGCTGAAGCCTTCACAAACGCGATAGAACGGTTTTGAAGATCGTGGTAAAGACGCGCCATATTTTCAGGGTGTACTTGATGAGGCACAAGAATAAGACAGGGGCGCACTGCCAGTTCCTGCCAGGCTGCAAGGAGTAAAGTAGTGTCTTTATCCCACACGCTTCCGGCAACCAGAACAGTCTTGTTTTCAAAGAAAGGTTTAAAGTGATCAACCCTCCCCGGGTTTTTACTGCGTAGTAAAACCTGATCAAACCGCGGGTCTCCTGCTGTCTGGGTTTGCAGACACTTGAATCTCTCCCTGAAAGCAAGAGTATCCTTTGAAGCTGCAGTATAGATATGATCGAAAAGATGGAAAATGCTTGTATAAAAACTTTTCACCACAGGCTTGAAATACGGAGCATTTTGTTGCAGCACCGCCGCAGCGAGAATTAGTTTTGCGCCATATTTTTTTGCTTCCAGAAGATGGTTTGGCCAGAAGTCATAGCGCATGAGAAGCAGTACATCAGGCTTGAGCAAATCGACCAGTTTTTTTGCATTGGCGCGCGAGTCAACAGGCAGGTAAAAAACTGCGGCGGCATCCGGAAAGTTTTTTCTTGCATTGTATCCTGAATCAGAAAGAAAAGAGACAAAAAAGATAATGTCCGGCCGTTTTTCTTTCAATAAAGCAATTATAGGACGTGCCTGCTCGAATTCCCCGACAGATGCGGCATGTATCCATACCCTGAAAGCAGAAGAGGGTAAATGACTGATTTTTTTCCCAAGTTCATCGATCACTCCCTTTCGAACTTCAAAAAAAGTTCGAAGTTTAGGAGAAAGTGGGCTGAATAGTTTTGCAATACCGTGAAAAAACGGGAAAAAAAGAGAATAGAAAGAGAGGGAGAAGCTATGCATAACGAAATTTTTCATGCTCATTACATCGGTAAATAGCATAAAGGTAATAAAAAAGTCACTTGTCGGCTTCCGTCATCATAGCTCTTTTTTTTGTTCACTCGACCTTAATTATTTTGGCCCAACCGAATTGAATCTTCTTTGTCATCCCGACCGTTCGGGTTGTATCTATCCTCACTCACACTCACAACCATGCTCGGGTTCCTTACCTCATAATAAATTCGTCTTTGGCAAAAAAAAATCGTACTATGCTGACGTTTTAAATGCGTGGTGAATATGCTAAGAAAGGACACAGGGATATATGGTCATACAGGCCTTGAGTATTTCCAGTGTTTGTGACGAAACGATGGCGCTCGGTATTTTCTGAAGTTGCCCGGATGTTTTCGGTTGATGAGAACTCTTCTTCATTTTTTTCTTTCCTGCATTGCTGCCACTCCCGCCTCATACGAGGCTTTTTTTCTCAATGATCTGGAATAAAATATACAAATGAAAGAACAGCAATTATTGCCGCAGGATTTCCGCAGCCTTCAGCTCGCAGAACCGATAATGAGAGCCCTTGAAGAAGTCGGGTACGAAAATCCCACCCCGATTCAGGCTCAGACAATTCCCCTTATTTTAGAAGGACGTGACGTCCTCGGACAGGCACAGACCGGCACAGGAAAAACCGCCGCTTTTGCCCTGCCGATACTCTCCAACATCAATATTGAACAAGCCGAACCTCAGGCTCTTATCCTGGCTCCGACACGGGAACTTGCCATACAGGTTGCCGAAGCTTTTCAGCGTTATGCCGAATATCTTAAGGGTTTCCATGTTATACCAATTTATGGTGGACAGGATTACGGCATTCAGCTTCGCATGCTGAAACGTGGTGTGCATGTTGTTGTCGGAACACCTGGCCGTGTTATGGATCATATGCGGCGTGGATCACTTAATCTCTCCTCTCTAAAGTGTCTTGTGCTTGATGAGGCCGATGAAATGCTTCGCATGGGATTTATCGACGATGTCGAATGGATCCTTGATCAGACACCAAAAGGTCGTCAGGTTGCCCTTTTCTCTGCAACCATGCCTTCGGTTATCCGCCGTATTGCACAAAAGTACCTCAATAAGCCCGCAGAAGTTACCATCCAGTCAAAAACCACCACTGTCGATACCATTCGCCAGCGTTACTGGATTGTCGGCGGAAGTCACAAGATTGATATCCTGACAAGAATCCTCGAAGTCGAGCCATTCGATGGCATGCTTATTTTTGTTCGTACAAAAACAATGACGCTCGAGCTTGCTGAAAAACTTCAGGCCCGTGGTTATGGTGCGGCAGCACTGAACGGAGATATGGCCCAGAATCAGCGTGAACGCACTGTTGAACAATTAAAGAATGGAGCGCTGAGCATTGTTATTGCCACCGATGTGGCGGCACGTGGACTCGATGTCGAACGCATCAGTCATGTTATCAATTACGATATTCCTTCCGATACCGAATCATACGTTCACCGCATAGGACGAACAGGACGTGCTGGCCGTGCAGGCGATGCCATTTTGTTTGTATCTCCACGTGAAAAAAATATGCTGAGTTCTATTGAAAGAGCTACCCACAGTCGCATTGAATTGATGGAGCTTCCTTCAACAGAAGTCATCAACAACAAGAGGGTTGCAAAGTTCAATCAGAAAATTACCGATACGATTGCCGCTGAAGATCTTGGATTCTTTACCAGTCTTATCGAGCAGTACTGCCACGAGCATGATGTTCCCGCAATTGAAGCGGCAGCCGCACTTGCATCGATGGTTCAAGGAGAGACACCTCTGCTGTTATCCAACAAGCCTGAAAAGCCAAGACCCCGTGAAGATAGCAGGGAAAGTTTTGACAGAGATCGTGGGTTTTCTGACAGAGACCGCGGCCCGGTTAAACGAAGAAAAAAAGACGAGACCTATGGTGAAGAAGGCAAAGAGAGGTATCGAATTGAGGTCGGCAGCAAGGATGGTGTGAAAGCAGGTAATATTCTTGGCGCTATTCTCAACGAGGTCGGTCTCGATCCGGAGTCAGTCGGTCAGATTTCAATCAACGATGCATACAGCACAGTTGAACTTCCTCAGGGAATGCCGGATAACGTCTTTCATGAACTCAGAAAGGTAAGGGTCTGTGGCCGTCAGCTAAGGCTTACCAAAATGGAGGATCAGGAGCGCCAGTCATCACCTTACGGCATAAAAAAGAGCTTCAAGAAGCCTTTTAAACCGGCAGGAAAAGAAACAGCATTCTTTACAGGCAACAAAAAGAAACGCAACGGTTAAGCCTTGCCATCTATAGTTAAGTTAAAGCGGGGAATTTTTCCCCGCTTTTTTTTGCTCCATTCCTCACTACTCCTTTTTCCAGAGCCTTACGCTTTGCTCTCTGATTTCTTTTTTTCTTGTGAAGCACAACACTCCCCTGACACCTTTCGATTTCTGAACCGGTATAACCCCGCACCGATTGCAGAGTATAAAATGATGCTGAGAACTGAACCAGGTCCAGGAGAAACAAGCACTTCCGCACCTGGTGCTATCTTGATCAAGCCACCAAGTAAAAGGGGACTGCCGACAGCATTGCTGACGGTATGGAGCAGCAGCAGGGGCCATACCGATTGAGTCAGAAGCCTGATCTCTCCGTACACTAATGACATTGCGATAACACCGGCAAACATCATTGGAAAAAAGACTGTGAAACTCAGAGAAGTATATGATACAAAAGAAGGGCGATCTAGAAAAAAGAGGTAATACGGAACATGCCATGCGGCCCATACTACTCCAACCAGAGCGTGTCCGGCAAGATCATTCATACCCAGCGAGGTAATTCTCGGTGCGAGATATCCACGCCAGGCAAACTCCTCAAAAATATTTTTCAAGAGCGAGGGGAGAAGTCCTGCTATCACTGCTTTCAAGAGCGCTCCTGCCATCGCTGTTGAAAAATAAGGCACTATGGTTAACCCTGAAAGGAGGCCGATCACAACAACGATTGATGCACTTACGGGGAATACAAAAAACGCGAAAGCATACCATAACGCATTTGCTTTCAGCACTGTGCGCAAGCCGGCATCCTTCCATCCATCACCTCCAAAAGTTCGTAAAAGCACTGCCGTCACAAATGGCATGACAAGCCAGAAAAGCTGACCTGGACCAAGTATATGTGATGATCCCGCGAGGTGATCCAATTCCCATCCGATCCAGCCGGCAGAGACAGCAACGGCCGAAAAAATCAAGAGATTGCGGATCGTGGCACTATTGGTGTGTCTTTGCATGTTGTTCAACCCCAAGCGGGTGGTTGGGTAGATCAGCCGCAGGATAATTGTCCGCATTCCACCCTTTTACTGTACTTCCATATTCCTTGAGTATTTCTTTCGTCTTCCACTATTGCTCGTACTCAATTGTGTTGATAAGACAGACTGATCAAGGAAGTCGAGATAGTATACTCCAGAAATTAATACGCTGTTGAAAAATCTGAAAGATATGTCTTTATAGATTCATGCTTTCCTAAACCAAGTTTTTTGTGCATCCGGTAGCGTATGCTTTCCATTCCTCTTGTTGAGATACCCACAGACCTGGCAATTTCTACGGTGTCATAATTCAGCTTGACAAGTAAGCTTATTCTCAGCTCACGCTGGTTCAGGTTGGTATGCTTTTTCTGCAGTTTTGAAAGAAAGATAGAATCGGTTTCAGTTAGTTCGATGTTCAGGCGCTTTTCTATTGTTTCTGTTTCTAAGAGTTTCAGGCATTCATCAGTCATCTTCCTTTTTACATCAGTATCAATATCAAGAGAGTGTATCTGGTCAAGGAGATTTCTCAGTGCATTGGTTTTTTCTGAAATTGCCGTAGCCACTCTTGTTAGCTCCATATCCTGAGCTGCTACCCTTGCCCTGAGAGTAGCCAACTGTGCTTCAAACTCATGGATGGACTTTTTGCCAACTTCTGCTTGTGCATTCATTTTTATGATTGTTTGAGTTATTCGGGTTTCATAATCCTGATGGATCTGTTTTATTTCATTCTCTTTTTCTGTCTCTTTTGCTTTGAAGTCGGAGCGTAATGCATCTATAGCCTGAAAAAAATGGTAATACTGACTGTCAGGAGCAGGGACGGGGATTGGATAGTCCAGAATGTTGAGCCACGACATCCTTGCGACAGCACCTAGAAACCGTCGTTTGAATTCCGAATGTTCACTTGCAGCTTCATTTTCACCGTTTTCTGATAAAGCATCATTTGCTTTGAATGCCAGTGCTTTTTTCACTGCATCCTGATATGTTTCTGTCTGAAGGACACAAAAATTATCAGGCGCAACTGCAGCAAAAGAGTCTACGATGACGGACATGGATGGGCAGACATTGAAAAAACATACCAAACCCAGGAATGGCTGCCAATGAAACAGCAATTCGGTAATGGCCTTCTTGTAGGAATAGGAAATATCAGTAACGTGATTGAGATCAAAAATGACATGAAACTTCTTGTTTACAAGGCCGGTTTCGCTGAGTACAAGCTTAAGGAGATCAGCATCCATGAAGTCAAGTTCTATATCATGATCGGCTTGAGCCCACGTATGAACGATGTCTCCGTCCAGTATTCTGGCCTCCTTGGTATAACCAGCCTCAGGATGATGGCTTTTCCAGGAAGACTTTTCAGTTACTGATAAGTCCTGCAGTTTTTGAATTGCCATTTCCGACGGAAGAGAGTTGTTTACTAACTAGACGTTGATTTTAATGCTTTATGATGTAATAATGCTATTTATTTTTAAAAAAACATTGTTTTTTTGTTTAAAAGATGGTTATTACGCCAAAAGGTGGTATTGCATTACTTCATATCAGGAAGAAATTTGCAGTAATAGAAAAAGCCCCGGCTTGCGAAAGGGCGTCCTATAGGGTACTAAGCAGCATATTGCCGTTTCTTTCAACAAATAGTTCTTTCTGAAAAAAACATTAAAAAGGGCTCTATCGCTGAAGTTAGGTCTTTCAATCCGCCGGAAATTGCGACTCATCCCAGTCATCGATCATATCCCAATTACGGCCAATGATCTCGCCAGGCTCTGTCCCCTTTAAATAAACACTATGGCTGTCTGGGACTTCGACTAACCAGTCACATGGCATCCCTGTACCACCTTCCATTCGTTCATAAACACATACATCCTTCCAGCACATTATTCCACCTTGTTCAGCATAACATTCAAACCCTAATTTCCACCACTCATCGAGCAATCTCTTCATCGCGTCATGGTTCATAGCCCCATCCCGAAAAAGATAGGTATCAAACCAGACCCGGGCGTTCAAGGCTGCGCTATGGTCTTTAAGACAGCGCTCCCAGCCTCCAGGATATTTCTCCTCAATAACTTTTATTGGAACAATCAAATCTAGAAATTCCGTCATGATAGCCATTAAAGCTCCTTCTTGAAGAGGTGAATGGGGGGGTGTCAAAATGATAACAAAGAGAAAGTATTTCTTTAATCCAAATAGCCTTAGCAGAGGGTAGTCATTACGAAAGGAGATATAGTGTGGTGCCAGTCTTCTAAAAATCATCATAACCGTTTATAAATAAATCGAATAACCGAAGGGGGCTTTATCTTCATCTCTCTGACTCCAACATCTTCCTCGCATTCTGTCAATAAAGAGATGTATCATCTTGAGCAAAGTTTCATTATAATCAAGCACATTTGCCTGTGCATCCATTTTGATACCGTAATAGTCATGAAATCTTCAGTTACCATCCGTAGAGAGATAACCGTCCTGAAAATCGAAGAAGGCATCTTTGACTTTCGTCATGGGGAAGGATTTAACTCAACAGTTGCGGACCTGCTTGTCAAGGAAGAGAGCAAAAACCTTATCATCGATTTTTCCGATGTCAAAGCCATCGACCCCACGGTCGTATCCTCAATCCGATATGCTCAAGAGTTTGCCAACAAGAGTGGAGGGGTGGTTATTTTTGTCTCCCTCTGCAAGCTCATCAAGGATATGCTGAAACTCCAGGAACTGGACAAACAGCTCTATATTTATTCATCAATTCATGAGGTGCTGACGCTGATCGCTCCTGACGTGAAAGGCAAAAGGCAAGTTCGCAGAAAAAAAATCGTGCACCCTGATGATATTATTGATGAACTGCTCAAGAGTGAAGTTGTTGCCATACCGAATATTCCTGATGATGATCTTCACGAAGAGCTTAATCTTCAAGACGACGCAGAAGAAGAACTTGAAAAGGATCTTGATACTTCCGGGCAGGAATCCGACGAGCAGGATCCTTCCGATGTTACAGATGCGAAAGAATCACGCCCAAAAAAAAGAGGGAAATCAAAATCAGCTGACACTGCGTCCAAGCCGGCAAAATAATAACATGGCCACCGCTATAATCCCCGGGTGAAAGAAGATTTGTCAGCAGATACTGAACTTGCCTAGGGCCACCGTGGATAATTACAAAACCAGACAGTCCAACATCCCCTTGACATCCCGAAACGCAGTGAGGGATCTATTTTCTCTCCTCACCCAACTGCCAACGGTTCCCCCCTAAACCTCTTGTTTGTTTTGAGTGGTTTTTTTCTCCGGAGGTTCGATAGCATTTTTGATTTCACCTTCAAACTCACTTTGGGCTTTTTTAAACTCCCTCACCCCTTTTCCCATTCCCCTCATAAGTTCAGGTAATTTAGATGGGCCGAAAAGTAAAAGAACGGCTCCACCAATCAGCACTAAATCCATTTGTCCAAACATTGCAAAACTCCTTCAGGTTTTATGTCGGCAATTAATTGAATGTTAAAAATGTTTTTTTCAGGTTCCCTCCATAGCTTGATGCACACCTGCTAAATGATTTTACAGGGAATAACCGCATCTTCATCGAACGAATATACTGCGCATAACCGATGATATCCATCGGCAATGATGAGCTTGCCATTAAAGGTATCCCGCACTAAAAGAAGGGGAGCAATAGCAGCACCGGATTCTATTTTCTTTTGATCCTTTAAAACATGAGAATTGCTGACGCCAAGAAGCGATAGCGAGGATGCCCTGAAAATGTCTTTCGCCTTGAACTTGGAAATTGGTGTTTTTTTCAATTCTTTCACAATCTTCTTTGCAAATGTTTCTTCGAACAGTATGCTCAAATATGATTTTGCCGCCGGATAATCATGATCTTCCGGCGCACTCAGCCATTTGATTTCAAACATTTTCTTTGCCATTGGTCCATCTCCTTTATTATTATTTGCTTCAGGTTGGCCGCAGAAGGGTTATTGATTTGCCTGCTCTGGACGCTTTCGTTCCCTTCGATATTTTGTCACTGCAAAAACAATGACCACAACAAAAACTACCGTTACCGGAACACTGTACAGAACAACAAATTCACCTATATTCTGCCAATGTTTACCGAGCAGATACCCGCCGTAAACCAGTAGGATATTCCAGATTGATGCACTTATTCCTGCAGCAATGAGCACCAGAAAAGCATTCAGGTGCATTAAGCCGGTAACCGGAGAAATTAATGACCGGGAGCCTAAAAGAAAGCGGTTGAGAAGCACAGCCAGATAACCATGAGCAGCAAACCGTTTGCGTATAAATTCCATCTCAGTGGGCGGAAAAATCCTATGAATTCTTTCACCCCATCGAGGAGGGGTTGCAGAAATATCTCTGGCATAGAGTTTCATTCCAAACTTCCTGCTGATGAGGTAGATAACCATAAACCCCAATGTTGAGCCAAGTGAAGGCCATAAAATAACCAATACGATACTAAGTTTTTTGTATACAAGCAGATACCCTGTTAACGCAATAGGAGCATCAAAAGGGACTATAGGGAAAAAATTTTTCAGAAACGCAATGATAAAGAGAAGCAAATATATTGCCATTGGGTCCGCGGACTGCACGAAGGCAATTACTGATTCAAACATGAGTATTGAGGGGTATTCTGTTCAAGGAGTAAAGGTTTTATCATGGTCTTCCTGCTCTTTTTTTCTTCTAAAGATACCATAAAAGGAGAAATTGACATACGCTTACGCTTTATCCTTGAAGAGCATCTGCATTTGAAAGCAGCCATGCCAGCAACTGGTCATGTTATAACTTTAAGGTCATAAATTGTCCTTTTGACCTCCGTGATTCATCGGATTGTCAATCTTTGGCAAAACTTCCGATTTTGGGTTGCGTGTGTTGGATGAATTACTATTTTGACAGTGCGTTACAGATGATGATGATGATCGTTTTTATATGTTATTAACAAGGATACTATGTCAGTTACTTCATTCAGGGAGCTTGTCCCTATTCTTCAGACCGCAATCGGACCGATGATTCTTATTTCCGGTCTTGGTCTTCTTCTTCTGACCATGACCAACCGCCTTGGTCGTGTTATTGACCGGTCAAGATCACTCCTTGATGATCTGGAGTCAAATTCTGAGTCGTATGTTCTGCGCATAAACAGGGAGGTGGCTATTCTCTGGAAAAGGGCACGGTATATTCGTGTTGCTATTCTGCTGGCCTGTATGACATGTTTTGGTGCTTCAATGCTCATTATCATGCTGTTTCTCAGTGCTCTGGTAAATATAGACCTGCCAATGGTGTTATCGGCTGTATTTATCGGCAGTATGCTCTGTTTAAGTACGTCACTGCTCTTTTTTTTCCTTGATGTGAATATGAATCTTGCCGCATTCAGAATAGAGATGGAGAGCCACGACAAGAAAAGGCTTATTCTTGAGAAAAAAGGATACTGAAAAACATCGTATCGCCGTCACCATCTCTGTCATCCCCTCGGATGAAAGGTTTTATGGACCTCCTTGATGAAGGAACGGTCGATATGAGTGTAAATCTGTGTAGTGACAATCGAACTGTGGCCGAGCATTTCCTGTACGGCGCGCAGGTCGGCCCCGCCTTCAAGAAGATGGGTTGCAAACGTATGGCGGAATGTATGCGGGCTGATTTTTTTTTCAATTCCTGCGAGCTGTGCATAGTGTTCCACCATTGAGTATATGGCCATCCTTGACAGCTTTTTCCCCCTCGAATTAAGAAAGAGATAGTCGTCCGAGTCCCCCTTCACCAGCGACAGGCGAAGCCCCGTCCTGTATTGATTTACCCATTGTACAGCCGAGTCACCGACCGGCACAAGCCTCTCTTTCGATCCCTTTCCGAAAATCCTTACAAACCCTGCCTCCAGATAAAGACTCTGTTGCTGTATGTTTACAAGTTCGCTCACCCTGACTCCGGTTGCATAAAGCAGTTCGAGCAATGCCTTATCTCTTGAGCCATATTTGCTTTGAGCGGTATTGCCCAGAGGCGCTTCAAGCAGGCGCATGGTTTCCTCAACACTCAAAACGGCAGGGAGGTATCTGGCCAGCTTTGGCAGATGGAGATTTTCCGCCGGGTTGGTATCAAGGGCGCGTTCAATAACCAGAAATTTGTGAAATGATCGAATGGCCGATATGTTTCTGGCCATCGAACTTGCCTCCAATCCGGTCTCATAAAGTTCGCTGATGAACCGTTCGATATGACTCGCTGTTATGCCCCTCATCTCTCTGGCGCTCTCCTGCATGAACATGAGGTAGCGCTTAAGGTCGTTGTTGTATGACTCCCTTGTGTTTTGCGAAAAGTTGCGCTCAATCAGCATATAATTCAGGAAATTCTCAAGAGCGCTCCTGAACTGGCTATGCAGCGTGTCCATCTGACGACGGTCTTGTTTTGCGCAATCGTTGACAGAATCCGCCATCAAAACCCGGATTCATGCCTGGCAGGGTTAGTATGGCGCCCTTATTTTCCTGCTCCTGTCTGAATGCTTCAGGGACGCTGTCATTTTCTGTATCCGCAACAAAATCGTGATGACGAAGGAGAAAAGCCTCAATCTGCAGCGCATTCTCTTCAGGCTCGATGGAGCATGTGGCATACACCAGAATACCACCTTCGTCAAGAAGTTCCGCGGCATGGTCAAGCAGTTCCGCCTGAAGCGTCAGAAGCTCCTTCAGCGTTGCGGGGGTCAATTTCCAACGCAGTTCAGCACGCCGTCCTAAAACGCCCGTTCCACTGCAGGGTACATCAAGCAGAATGCTGTCAGGTCGTTTTTCAGGCACGTAGCTCCTTGCGTCAGCGACCACCGTGGTGATGATGGTTATGCCGAGGGCCTCGGAGTGGGTCTCTGTCTTCAAGAGTTTCTGTTCATAAAGGTCCACAGAGGTGAGCTCTCCCTGGTTCTGCATCAGTTCAGCCATGTATGTGGATTTCCCGCCTGGTGCTGCACAGAGGTCAAGCACAGTACTTTTTTGTCGAGGGTTAAGCAACAGGCAGGGAAGTCCTTGAGTGGGATTTTGAACGCTGCAGAGTCCTTCAGTTACAGCAGGCTCAAAGCTGTTGAAATCCTTTGAAAGAAAGAAGTTTTCAATGCCGCACTCTTCATGCGCTGCAGCCTCAAGCACCAGGCCGGAAAAAAACTCCTTCAGGGATGTTCTGAGGCTGTTTATCCGGAATCCGAACAGAGGGAACTGGTTATTATAGGTGAGTGTAGCTTCGGTTTGTTCTCTCCCGTAGTTTCCGAGCCAGCGCTCAACCAGCCACAGCGGGTGCGAATATTTTGTGGCCAGCTGCTCTTCCGGGCTTTTATCCTTCAGCCACTCATCAAGTGCTACACTTTCTGGAGTGATCTTTCGTAATACACCGTTGACAAGCTTCGACATTCTTTCGCCCTTGTACTTTCGTGCAAGTTTTACACATTCGTTCACAGCTGCCCAGTCCGGAACCTTGTCAAAAAAGAGAATCTGATAAGCACCGAGGCGGAAAATATTTCTCATTACCGGTGCGGCTTTTTCAAGCTTGTGGTGGTAGAAGTGTGAGATGATGAAGTCAAGCTGACTGCGGTATCGGAGGACTCCGTTCACCAACCCGGTTGCCAGAGCACGGTCGATACGGTTAAGGGTCGTGTGCTGCAGCATCCGGTGCAGCAGCTGATCTGATCTTTTGTTGTCGGTCTCAAGTGCCTGCAGGACGTTCAGAGCCAGTTCTCGTGCTGTGATCATGGAAAATGATAAATAACATTTAAGTGCATTGCCCTCTTCAGGCTGTTTGTAAAATACTATTCCCTGTCGTAGATTAACTGAACTAAATGTTCTTTTCAAGTTTTTAAGCTATCATCCAGAAAGGTGGAGGGACTGGCCCTGAGAAGCCTTGGCAACCGTCATTGCACAATGAGTGGTGCCAATTCCATCCCGGAGTAAGAACCGGGAATGATGATGGTATGCATGCCTTACCGCAGGTTCATACCTTTCTTCAGACATTATCCGTTTAAGCCCTTTTTTGATAGGGGTTTATTCCTCTTTTAGGGAGCGATAGCTGCATTTTTCAACCATTGTTTTCAATGAGCGAGACTCAGCAGCCATACAGGTTTGAAACGCTTCAGGTCCATGCAGGCCAACGCCCCGATCCGGTGACAAAGTCCCGGGCGGTTCCCATTTACCAGACTACCTCTTATGTTTTCGACAGCGCCAGACATGGTGCTGACCTCTTTGCCCTGAAAGAGTTTGGGAATATTTACACCAGACTCATGAACCCGACGACCGATGTTTTCGAACAGCGTGTCGCCGCACTTGAGGGGGGAAAGGCTGCTCTTGCTGTCGCAAGCGGACACTCTGCCCAGTTCATAGCTATCACCACACTATGCGAGGCAGGGGATAACATTGTCTCCTCAAGCCATCTCTATGGTGGAACCTATAACCAGTTCAAGGTTACCTTTCGTCGTCTCGGCATAGGTGTCAAGTTTGTTGAAGGATGCAGCGCTGAAGGTTTTCGAAACGCTATCGACAGTAACACCAAGGCTCTCTATCTCGAATCAATCGGCAATCCTGCTTTTCATATTCCTGATTTTGAGGCAATCGCAGCTGTTGCCGCCGAAAACCTGATTCCTCTTATTGTCGACAACACATTCGGCTGTTCCGGCTATATCTGCCGTCCTCTCAAGCATGGCGCTTCTATTGTTGTGGAATCAGCTACAAAATGGATCGGAGGCCATGGCACATCGATGGGAGGAGTCATTGTCGATGGAGGAAGCTTTAACTGGGGAAACGGTAAGTTTCCACTGATCAGCGAACCCTCTGAAGGGTATCACGGTTTGAAGTTTCACGAAACCTTCGGTGAACTCGCCTTTATTATCAAGGCTCGAGTTGAGGGATTGCGTGATATCGGTCCTGCAATCAGCCCCTTTAACTCCTTCATGCTTCTGCAAGGGCTCGAGACACTTTCACTCAGGGTCCAGCGACACGCCGACAATACCATGGCACTTGCCCGCTGGCTTGAGCAGCACCCTGCGGTCCAGTGGGTAAATTATCCTGGTCTTGAGAGCCATCCCACACATGCACTTGGAAAAAAATATCTCGTTAATGGTTATGGCTGCGTGCTGACCTTCGGTATAAAGGGTGGGTATGAAAAAGCTGTTGGGTTTATTGACAATGTCTCTCTTGCCAGCCATCTTGCCAATGTGGGAGATGCAAAAACTCTGGTGATTCATCCTGCGTCAACAACCCACTCGCAGCTTTCATTGGACGAACAGGAGGCAGCTGGGGTTACGGCCGATATGGTACGAGTATCAACAGGTATTGAACATATTGATGATATCAAGGCGGATTTTGAACAAGCCTTTGCAAAACTGACAAAAAGCGCATGAGAGCATATACAGAAATCATTTCCAATAAAACGCACTATTTCGATTCAACTGAATCCTATGCCACTGAACTTGGAGCTCAACTCCCTTCGTTGCGGGTGGCTTACAGGACCTGGGGAACTCTGAACCCGCAGAAAGACAATGTGATACTGATATGCCAGGCATTGACAGGTTCTGCAGATGCCGATGCATGGTGGGAAGGAATGTTTTCCCCGGGAGGGGCGTTCGATGAAACTACAGATTTCATCATCTGCAGCAATGTACTGGGAAGTTGTTATGGTACTACAGGCCCGCTCTCTTTAAATCCACAGACAGGCACTCACTACGGGCCTGATTTTCCCTTGATTACCATCAGGGATATGGTTCATGTGCAGCGCCGTTTGCTTGCCGGTCTCGGTATTGATCGGGTTAAGCTTGCGGTGGGAGCATCTCTTGGGGGTATGCAGGTGCTTGAGTGGGGATTTCTCTACCCTGATGTGGTACAGGCTCTGATGCCTATGGGTGCCTCCGGGCGGCATTCCGCATGGTGCATTGGTCAGAGTGAAGCGCAACGCCAGGCTATTTATGCTGATCGTGACTGGAACGATGGATGGTACACCCAGAGCACTCCTCCGGCCAGAGGTCTTTCAGCTGCAAGGATGATGGCCATGTGCACTTATCGCAGTTTCGAGAACTTCCAGTCAAGGTTCAGTCGCGATATCCAGAGCAGTACAGGTGCGTTCAAGGTCGAAAGCTACCTGCATCATCAGGGGAGAAAGCTTGTCGAGCGGTTTGATGCCAATACATACATTACGCTTACTAAGGCTATGGATTTGCACGATCTTGGGCGGGGAAGGGGAGAGTATGAAGAAGTGCTTCGTTCCTTGTCTGTTCCTGTTGAGATTCTCTCGATCAACTCCGATATTCTCTATCCCAAAGAGGAGCAGGAAGAGCTTGCAAGGTTTATTCCTAAATCAAGGATACTCTATCTTGATGAGCCATACGGGCACGACGCTTTTCTTATCGATGTTGAAAAGGTCAGCCGTATGGTCCGTGAATTTCTTGATAGCAGGCCGTTGCAGGCTTACCCGGCAGCCTGAGTAATCTCGTCAAACCTCGTATAGTGCCGTAAAACCTCCGGCACCCGTATGTTGCCTTCCGGAGTCTGGTAATGCTCAAGCAGCGATACCATCAGTCGGGAGGTCGCCAGGCCGGAACCGTTCAGGGTATGCACGAACTCCGGTTTCGACTTGCTGTCAGGTTTGAAACGTATGTTTGCACGCCTTGCCTGGTAATCCTCAAAGTTCGAACAGCTTGATGCTTCAAGATATTTGTTTTCCGCAGGCGACCAGACTTCGATATCATAACATTTCGTAGCGTTTGCACTGATATCTCCACTGCAGAGCAACAGTACTCGGTAAGGGATCTTCAGGGCGATGAGGATCGCTTCAGCGTTTTCTCGAATTTGTTCAAGAGTTTTGTATGACTCTTCCGGTCTGGTAAACTTTACCATTTCGACTTTGTTGAACTGATGCACTCTCAGGAACCCTCTGGTATCCTTGCCATAACTGCCCGCTTCCCGTCTGAAACATGCAGAATAGGCCGCATAGGATATCGGCAGAGCGCTCTGATCCAGCATTTCACCCCTGTGCAGATTCGTTATCGGGACTTCAGCCGTCGGTATGGCGTAAAGGTTGTCCTCCTGCATATGGTACACCTGATCGGCAAATTTTGGCCACTGTCCAGTTCCCCTCAGCGATTCCTGATTGACGAAAAAGGGAGGGAACACTTCGGTATATCCATGCTTCTCTGTGTGCAGGTCGAGCATAAAATTGATCAGTGCGCGTTCAAGGCGTGCGCCTTTTCCGATATAAGCGGGAAAGCCGGCCCCGCTAACCTTTGCCCCACGTTCAAAATCAAGGATTCCTAGGGATTTGCCCAGCTCAAGATGGTTTTTTATCGCGAAGTTCAGATCGTACTCAAAGTTCACCGGCTCTTTGAACATCAGGTTATCTTCCGCAGAGCGTCCTGCAGGTACCGAGTGGTGAAGTTTATTGGGGAGACAGAGAAGAATAGTTTCAATCTCTTCTTCAATTCGGTTGAGCAGTGTATCCATTCCTGCTATATCTTCAGAAACTCTCTTCATCTCAATAATCAGGTCATCCCCTGATCCCTGACCGCTTTTTTTAATCTCCGCGATCTCTTTGGATACCTTGTTTCTGAGAGCTTTCTGGTCATCAGAGTGCTGTACCAGCTCCTTGCGCTTTTTGTCAAGGGCAAGAAGTTCAGCAACTTTTGGTTCTTCGGAAGAAAGCTGGCGCCTGCGCAGCATGTCGACGACCTCTTCCGGATTTTGACGGATAACGTTGATATCAAGCATGATGGTAAAAAAAGATGAGGTTATGCTGAAAGCAGTGATTTGACGATTTGCTGAACCTTGGTGCCGTCAGCTTTACCCTTCAGCGCTTTCATGGCTTCTCCCATCACCTTCCCGATCTCCTTCATGGATGTTGCCCCTGTTTTAGTAACTACATCCTTCACAATAGCAATAACTTCATCATCGCTTACTGGCTCAGGAAGATACTCTTCAATAACAGTAAGCTCCGAAAGCTCTATAGCCGCAAGGTCAGGACGGTTTCCCGCAGTGAACTGCTCAATGGCATCGCGGCGTTTTTTTGCAATACTGACCAGTACCTCTAACTCCTGCTCCTCATTAAGAACACCTACGCCACCAACGCGAATCGATACCTCTTTTTCAAGCAAAGTGGCCCGGATAGAACGAATTGCATTAAGGCGGACTTTATCGCCGCTTTTCATGGAGCTTTTGAGATCCTGGTCTATTTTTTCTTTCAGACTCATGGTCGATTATTGTTCAAATTTATAGTTTAAAAAGGAGTACCTGAAAATACAGGAAAAAATGCGGCTTTCCCACAAGAGCTTTTGCATTGTTCACTCGCTGATATCCCCGCAAACCGGCCTTATAACAAGCTCTTCAATAGAAGTTCGCTGCGTCGTCAGATATGCATTCACCACAGGACCTGAAATGTCCTCAGGCATCATCATCACGTTTTTTACTGTATCGGGAACTTCACCCCACATCGGCGTATAGACTGCTCCGGGCATCACATTGGTGATCTTGACATTGCAGGATTTTGCGTAGAGGCGCATTGTCTCCACCAGACCTTTCTGGCCAAACTTTGACATCGAGTAGAGCGAAGAGCTCTTGAATGCCGTTTCGGCTGCAATCGAGGTAATAAAAAAAATATGACCCGATCTCTTCTTTTCCATCACAGCAAAGACTTTTTGCGTTAGAAAAAAAGTTCCTTTCAGGTTTGTTGCAATGGTATAATCAAAATCTTCCTCCGTCATTTCACCTAAAGCCTTGAATCGTCCAACACCGGCATTATTTACCAGACAGTCAATGGTTCCGTAACGTTCCATTGTCGTTGTAACGAGCCGGTCAACCTCCGTCAAATCAGCAATGTCTGTCTGAATAATATTTGTTTCTGCCCCATAAGAGCGGCACTCGGATGCAACAGACTCAAGATCCGAAGCTGTTCTGGAGGCGAGGATCAGTAAAGGTTCAAAGTCGTTATTGTTGACTGCTGCTTTCGCAAAATCAAGTGCAATGCTTTTGCCGATGCCTTTTCCTGCTCCCGTAATGATGATAATCTGTCTCATTGTATGTAAATAAAATTAATATATAGTAAGTGCAGTGAAGATGATGTTGGTTTGCTGAAAGGGTCAAAAAAGTAATGCAATAGTGTTATTGCATATTATGGTAAAATAATTCAGGATTTATATATATATTTCAGCTGTAATTGATCTGATTCAACCCACTTCTGCTATAGTGTAGTTGTCTATCTTTATAAATGATAAATCTTACTGTTTATCATGGCAATAAGTAAAGTTAAATGGTTTGATGGGAAAAAGGGGTATGGGTTCCTATTAAATCCAGAAGGAGGGGAGGACATATTTGTCCATTATTCTTCTATCCAGTCTGATCAGAGTTTCAAAGTACTGAATCAGGATGCAGAGGTCGATTTCGAGCTTGATACAACCCAGAAGGGACTGCAGGCAAAAAATGTCCGGGAAGTTTCTTCAAATGAC
>SESF01016801.1_pt1 | contig 37415 bp, 41 predicted proteins | sample 3171521 | NCBI WGS metagenome assembly SESF01 (sample SAMN10866945, study PRJNA518727) | freshwater metagenome | biome: subpolar coniferous forest; feature: holomictic lake; material: water; isolation source: holomictic Lake 227, 6 m and 8 m depth | place: Canada: near Kenora, Ontario | collected...
ATTAGAGCGTAATATCCAAACATGGCCTGCTCTAAAAATAGTTTGTCGTATTTGTTCATATTTTCAAATTCTGATTATTGATTATCAGTTAAGTTTTTCCACATCGAAGTAGGATTGTGACACCAGGTTTTTGCAATCAATGCCATACTTGCGTAGTAAAGCCTGCCGCACGAGTTCCTTTCCCTGAGAATAGCCAAGTGGTGGATTAACGAAAGATACTTCGACACTCATCCCTTTTTCCAATTTAATTCCACCCCAGGAGCCTGATCGTTTTGAAGTGATTTTATAAAGTCCCATATGATCAATGTTGATGTTTTGCCTACTCTTTTCGGTTTTCGGCTTCCCCGGTTTAATGCAAATGTATATTGGCGATACGTCAGAATGTGTCGTGGGAATGAATAACTTCAGTTATCAATGAAAAAGCAGGCAATTAAAATAGATCGAAAAACATCTGTGCCAGATAACCTTGATTTTTCGACTTACCTTAACTAATATGCGACTTCCACCTTCACTCTTTTGAATATTTTCAATTTCATTTTTGCACCATTTCATCGCTACTGAGGCCCTTTTCTACCATTTGGCGTCAAAATGGCACCATTTGAGGCCCTCAGGAACCACATTTGTAAATCGGCCATTTTCAGGGGGTAACTTTGCACTTTCAAGTGTACTAAAACCCTATGAACTATGCCAAAATTGAGTAAAGCGAAACTGGGTGAGATGGGAAAATCCATCATGGCCGAGGCTAAAAAAATCAGAAAAGCAAATCCGAGAAAGAAGTGGACAGCCTGCGTGAAAGAGGCAGGGAAGTCGTTTAAGCGCAAGAAATAGCACATCCATGCTTGCACTTACTGCTGGTCCACGCTCGATTAAAAGTGGGAAAGAGTTTGATAAATTCTTTCCCCTTACTCTTTTACGTACTGATCCTATTGTGATTCGCAGTGGCAGCGTAGAAGACAGCGTAAGGGTAATGGCCCAGGTAGCTGAAAATTACAAAGGTGATACCGATCAGATTTCTCAGCGGCTGCGCAGCGAGGACTTAAACGTTACCTGCAAAAACATCTGGAGTTTTATCTACTCCTTCATCCAATACAGAGAAGATGAGCAAGGGGTGGAGCAGATCCGGCGACCGGGGAGGTCATGGAGTGACCGGAATACCGGCGTTGATTGTGACTGCATGAGCGTTTTTGCTTCTTCCATCCTTCGCAACCTCAACATTCCCCATTATTTCAGGATCACCAAATACACCAAGGCTGAATTCCAGCATGTGTATGTCATTGTTCCTAACAATTCAAGCACACCTAACGGATATTTTACCATCGACGGAGTAATTGATGGTTACGATAAAGAAAAGCAGTTCACAGAATGTAAAGATTTCGATATGAATGGTATTCCGATTCAATTACTCAATGGACTGGGCAAAGTAGCAGTCGATCCGTTGTATGAATACTTATTGCAGCTTCAGCAAATATGTTCCAAGGCTGCAGAGAAACAAATACCCATCTCAAAGGGTATTGCCTGTTGCGATGCAGGTGATTTGCTTGAGTATGCAATTTCAAACTGGAAGACTCCGGCCGATCGGGCCGTAGCCCTTCAAAACAATGCCCAGCTTGAAGAGAAGAACTGGCCTGAACTCTCATTCTGGCGAACCGTTTGGAACTTTCAGCAGGGTAATGCAACAGTTCAGGATATTTATGAAAACACTTTTACGGTATTACCACCGGCAAACCCTGCCCTGGGAGGCTATACCGATCCATTCTGGATAAACTTTTTTTCCAGCACTGGCTCAAATACCACAACCACCACCCCTCCAGCATCAGGTGGTTCAACCTCTTTTGACTGGAGTGATCTCTTTAAGTTCAGCTCCGACACACTTAACATTATCTCGAATTGGGGAAAGAATGTTGCTACCACACCTCCCTCATATGTTACTCCCCCGAATACAACCACAGCCACAACCGCTGGAATCAACAGCACGACGCTACTGGTCATTGGCGCTCTTTTAGCGGTGGGCGGAATAATCTATTATAGCATAGGCTCCAAAGCGGCGGCACCAAAACAAATCGCCGCAAACTGGCCTGCAAAACATAGAGGCCCAGGAAAACGAAAATGACGAAAAATGAAAATGTGGATGGCTTTAGTTTCTCCCAGGGGTTTCAGATTGCTGAGACGGTATTAAACGTCGTTTACGATGCATTTGGAAAAAAAACGAACACCGATGCCGGATACGATTTCCCAGGATACCAGGCAGTAGTAACGACAAAAGAGGATCAAAAAAAATATATAAATCAGGTGTTTTTCTTATGCTTAGGAACACTGGCAACAGCAGGAACCCTGATTTATTTTGGAACAAGAAAATGAACAGAGCGCTTAACTTTTCACCCAGCCTACCAATGACTTCTACCCCTAAGGGTAGTATGGCGGGTACTGCTATGGGAAGCCTGGGGGCCACTTGCCAGGGGTGCGTTCCTTTTGAATGTTTCGATGGCAAGGATGTTCAGCTATTTATCGATAAAAAGAGCGTAGGAGAGTACGGTATTGTGATCGCGCGCAGCGTGGTCCAGATTATCGTGGCCGGACTGATCATAGGAGGAGCGGTAATAGGCGCAACAGGGCCCATAGGAGCCGTGCTGGTGGCAGCCTATGAAGTACTTGCCCCTGTATGCACTTGGCTGAATAATGAAATCAACAAGCGCAGAATGCTTGCCGAGCAGCAAAAGATGCTCGCCTCGAGTGCCAACGCCATACTAAACAACATCATTACCTTTTTAGAGATCAGATATCCCTGGTGCAGTGCAGTAGAAAAAATACGATCAAATCCGGCCTTTGCGGATAACTCTCCCATTTTCGGGAGTGATGGCCCGGCAATGGGGGTGAAGTTCATGGGCATCTACATGATGGCTGCAGCTTTGCTTCATAACAAGCGATATGGCAAGACCAGTCAGAAGATCTTGGCGGTGACTGCTCTGACAGAGACGCTCGATGAAATTCATTATGTCAAAGGACGACTGATGATCAAGGTTTCAAATATCCAGCATTACTGGCGAGGCGATGAGATAGTAATACCGGCCAGCCCTACTGAAATAATAATAATAACCCATCGCAGTGGCAATTCAAAGAAGATAACCTGGGACTGTGACCGGGCATTTTACGATCCGGACATTGTGCCCAATGGAATATTTGAAAGTGGACGGGGTTGCAAGATGTCAATGACCTGGAGGTATGATGGACAGGCAAATTCATTGGGTGGTGGCCGCTCGGGAACAAATCTGCGTAACCTCGAAGGTGAAGGCTGGCTGATCACCTCGATTGATTATAGCCAGGCTCATCAGTCTCTGGTTGGAAAAACGGTCAATGTAAAAAAGGAATTTTTAATCGCAATCCCATCGGATGCCACTACAACCACCACTACCACAACTAGTGTTCCAACGACAGTTACTCCAACACCTGGCAATCTGACTTTCTCAGACAAGATAAAAGCGGGCTTTTCAGGCTACCTGGCTACGATTATATTCTTTGGCATTGGTGCCACCTTGATTTACCAAGCTATTTCAAATTCACGAAGCGATGGATAGAGGCAAACTTTTGATATGGCTGGGCGTGGCCCTGGGACTGGGCGGGGTGGCTTATTACGCTTATGCCATGGGCTTGTTTTTGCCTAAGCCGGTGGATACGGCCCTGCCCCCTGGTACCACAGGAAAGAAAACCTACAAGATAAATTACATCACCCCGTGGGGATCTACAGATAACCCGGATTATGGGTTTACAGAGATAAGTGTAGAGCGTATTGCCGACTTCGCAATCGGAGAGGTGATCAAAACCAGCAATTCAAGGTTTCCCGGACCTTATGTAATAGAGGATATCTGGGATTCCGGCCAGGGCCATGGGTCGCTAAAAATCAATTTGCCGTTTACCGCAGGGGCGATTATGCAGAATGCAGGGATCCTGGAAATAGTGTAACAAATAAAAAACATTTGGAATATGGACTTTGAATCAATTAAAACATGGGTTATGGCAAACAAACTACTCTCAGCCGGGGTAGGAGTATTGGCAATCGGGGCCATCGCCTATTTGCTTACCAGAGTACAAAGTGGCAAAAGGATTTCTTCAGGGCTTTCCGGCATTGGCAGACATAAGGTAAACCGTAAAAACAAACAGGCGAAGGCGGTTGAACTAATCGGGCTAAGCTAAAATCAACAATCACTCTAATTATAAACAATTAATTCTTACAACAATGTCAAAAACAAAATCGACCAGAACCAGGACCCGCAGAGCAATTGCCCATGCCAGGTTATCAATGAGCAAGATGTTTGCTGATGCCAAGCAGCCTGCAGCCATTATAGGAGGAATGATCGTGGGCAAGATAGCCTCTGATCTCCTTGATAAGGGGTTTAATGCAGCATCTACAACAGTATCCGGATTGAACGGAACTGTAAAAACGGTTGCAAAGCCGATCATTCTTTGCGCGGCCGGACTTGTGGGCATGCAAATGCTCAAAAATCCGATCGCTAAAAACGTTGCAATGGGTATTGCCACTTTTGGCGCCGCCAATGCAGTTACCGAAGGGTTAAATATTCCGGTATTTGCCAACATCACCGGTGGCAGCACTCCCGTAGCTATTCCTCCCGTAGCAACCACTGCAGGATTTGGCAATGCAGGGAATGCTCCCTGGGGCTATGCCAATGAAATCAGGCCAGCCAGACGCCTGACGAGTGGCAGTTTGCCACGACTGAGTTTACTTTAAAATCAGAAACTATAAATATCAAAACAATCAATTATAAACCATAAAAATTATTTAACATGACTACATTAGGATCATTAGGAATTTTCCGGGGCATCCCTACGAGTGATGCCGCCGAGGTTATCAACTTCATCAAGGCTCGGGTGACGGCCGATCAGGCGCGCCAGGTCTTTGACAACATGGCCAAGGCCGACGCTTCATTATACACCGAAAACCTTATTACCTCGGATCGCGAAAAGTTCGCAACCCGCGTCGCACAACTTCCGGATGAAGTTATGACCCGCCTTACCAATGGTATTGAGCAGGCCATGGACGACGAAATATACAGTGTTGTCCCACTGGGCGCTGCTGCAACCAACATCAACGATATTTTTCCCATCGCCGGGTCGCTGGACCTTGGACTTCGCAACATAGCCAACGCTAAACTGGATGCAAACCGGTATTTTCTGTTAACCGCCATCGAGCTGATGTATGGTATCGATGAAGCCAACAGTGGTGGAAGGGCTGGTTCCTTTACCAATTCTCAATACCCGTCGGCCCTGTTTGCCGGAGAGATTGAGTTGAAGCAGAATGGCCGCAGCATCATCCGCAAACAGTCTCTTGGAATGTTCTTCAAGGGCATTCAGTCAACGAACAGCCATCTGAACGTAAGCTCCATTACCAATGTTTACCAGGGCCGCGCAGTGCATGTTCTTCACAATCCGAAATGGATCTATCCCCAGCAGGCCCTCAAGGGCGTGATGGAGTGGGCTGTAGCCCCCGGAGCCGCCAATTCGTATTTGAAAATCCGATTGATCGGGGTTTCAAACGAGCGTGCATAAAAGCAGTTAACCTTTTGGATTAAAAGGGGGAGCCATCCGCGCAAATCTTTGAGCATATTCTCTTCTGCAGGGAAGCTCCCCCTATCCAAGGGGGTTTCATTACCAATATCAATCATAAATAAAATAATCACCATGGAAGGCATTACCCCCAGTACAGCCAAAGAGATAGTCGACAAAATCCAATCAATGATTGATTTTGATAAGTTGGAATTTAAGAATCTGGAAATTGAAAAAATAGAAATTGATGTTACAGCAGCCTTGACCACTTATTCAAAGCAACATATCACCGATAACGTGCACGATAAGGTTATTGGCGTTGCACTGAACCTTACGGATGAATCGGCGCTGCCTGGAGCAACCATGTCTGTATCCATCGATGGCCAGGAGGTATTCCCCGGTGGGACCGAGGCTAAACTACTCTTTGCATCCACATCAGTTGCGCCTAACCAGAAGTTTTACACCTACCTTAAGCGCAGCATTAACCAGACCAGGGTTGACATTACGTTCACCTCAAGCGGTTTTGCAAACCCATACAAGGCTATTTTCTATTTACTCTGCACTAAAATAGCCTGATCGATGGTATTTTTTCATCTCACGACGATCGCTATCTCTTCTCAATACTGCCTGACCAACTTTACGGACAAACTGCCCGGAAAGGCCAAACGTATTGTGGGGATCATTTTATCCACCAGTGCTACGCACGACACGAAGGCAATCTGTCAGGTGGGTATCAGTTTGAACGGGGGAAAACAGTATCCGATCAACCAGGTGATTGTCACCCGTCGCACGGATCCTTTTACCAAAACATTCCCGCTACGGATGAACGTTTTGCATGATCGCAATAGCCTGGTCAGTGGATATGTCGAAGATCTTGGATCGGCGAACATTTATCCCTACAACGTAAAAATCTCATTTATGCTGGAGGATGAACTGTGAGTTATTTGCTTGACTATGCCCGGCAGAAATTATCTGAGCTTCGCTTTGACCGGTGGAACTATGAAACCAGTGTACGGCTTATTGAGGTGGTCCCAAACTCGGTAATTGAACTTATATCAAACAATGATATTTTCTTTTTTGCCAATGCCTATACCAATGGAACTGCGGCAATTTCAGGAAAGATCATCGGAGAAAATATGGCCATGAGCCTTACCCCGGCAATCAACCAGACTCTATTTTACAAACATCAATTTTACTTTATTGGTGAGATTAAAATAACAAATACCAGCTATGAAAACATCATGTATGTTGAATTATTGGTAATCACCCCACTAGAAAAACAATAAACACCCGGCAATGACAGATAAAGGAAAATTTCAATTTTTAGTTGAGCGGTTCAAAAAACTTGACGCTACGAGTAACCCCACCTACAAGTTTATGGTCACCGCACTGTTTGATGATCCATCACAACCACCATTTGCCTGCACGGGCAAGGAGAGGGGAGCTGCCAAACTGGAAGAGGCAGTAACGGCGGCTATAAAGGGCCTTAAACCAGATGCTGTCAAGGTAGACAAGTATGCCAATTCCACGGCTGAGACGTCCGATGAAAGCAATGTATTCAGGGTCACCTCGGGTGACAAAACAACTGAGAAGCCGCTAAAGCAAAAGACCCAGCGCGTGCAAAAGGAAAACGATCGCAGTATCGAAGACAAGTTTGAGCAGTATATGGCTAAGATCGATGCGGCAAACAGTGAGCGACATGTCCAGTCAAAAGAGCGGGAGGCTCTATATACCGAGAAGCTCAACCTGCTGGGATCTGTAAATGAAAACAACCTGGATAAGATCCGCCATGAACACCAGATAGCCATGCTTACATTCCAGCATGAGCTGGAGAAAAAGGAGCTGGAGCGCACGATAAAAGAGAGGGAGGAAGAAAACGCGGATGTGGCCTCCCAGCTTCAGGAAGCCTTGGGGATGCTTGATACGCATAATAAGCGCTTCGAGCGGGAAGGGAAGTGGGAGAATTCGGCCCGCGACATCACGGCCTTGGCAAAGGGTGCCTTTTCGGTAGCTCCCGGGCTGATGAAAATAGCCAATCAGTATGGCCTGGGCGGCCTGGCGGCAGCGCTCACCGACGATTCGCACTCAGTAGAAGGCATGTTGCCATCACCCGATGGTTCCTCCATTGAAGGGACAGAGGATCAGACTCAGGGAGAGAAATTCGCAAAAATCCAGAGCGTCATTAACTTCTGCAATGAGTTAAATGAAACAGACCTTTCAGGGTTCTTGGTGATTGTCAGGGAATTTGAGAAGAACCCATCATCGATGAAGGACATTTTTGAACTCTTACAAGCATAATATGGCACGAAAACAATTTGTAATTCCGGTCATGGTATTTGCTGACTCGCAGGTGGAAGCAAATGACATAAATAATGACATCAACGATCTTTTGAAAATATTGAAGGGTTCGGAGTTGAAAAGATTTGCCCAGGCGATCAAGAAGAAACCTGGAATTGTCTCCAGGGCCATAAAGGCTTTAAACTTTTTATAAAATGACAAAGTCACGGGTTCAAAGGGTTAGGAATTACCTGCCAAGGGTAAACAAAAACTACCTGTGGGCAGGGGTATTCATTGTCGGGGTAACCGTAGGCCTATACTATTGGGGTAAAAGCAATGGCACTGTCGAGCAGTATCCGATACCGGATGAAAATGGCACAAAGCCATTGACCTCAGATGAATCACGGCAGATCAGCGAGCTATCCAATAGTATCCATACTGTAATTGACTCAAATTGGCATATTCTCACTGGTTGGGATTTTACCCCTCTGACTAAACTTTCATCAAGTTCGGACCGTATTTTCATCGGGACATACAACTTCTACAATAAAGCGTTTCTGACCTCGCCCGATACGCTCTATACCACTCTGCAAAGTGTATGGACCTGGGTGCCTCCGACATTGCCATTCATTAATAACAGCGAAGCGACAAGACAGCTTTTCGTTACCCTGTTTGCCCGCTTCGATCGACTTTCAATGAAATAAAGCCATAAACATGCAACAAGACTCAATATCTCAAATTCAGCCTGTTTTGACTGGCACCATCGGCAAGGCGAATACGGTTGATCCAAAATCAGCGCCACCACCACCACCACCACCACCGCCGCCGCCGCCACCACCAGCTGACCCTCCATCGCCGGTAACGACAACAACAAACAATTACTATGGCAGCAGCCCTACAGATGATTATAGTTATGGCCCTTTGGCACCGATGACAGTATCGAGCGAGACAGTTGTGGCGCCGACACCAACGCCCCCTGTGGCAGTCGACCCGATCATAGAGAAAAAGGAAATCAAAGGGCTTTGGGGCATGGATTTGGGAACAACGCTTTCCGTTGCCATTGCATTAGCAGGGTTACTTTATATCGTTTACACAAAACAAAACACATATGGCAACACTTCCCCGCGGATTAAGAAATAACAACCCCGGCAATCTACGCAAAAGCTCCTCGGTTTGGATGGGAGAGGTTCCATCGGATGATCCGGACTTTATCGCCTTTGAATCCATAGACTGGGGATACAGGGCCATTTTCGTGCTACTTCGCGGCTATATCGCAAAGGGGTATGATACCATTGAAAAGATCATCAACAGGTATGCTCCCTCAAGTGAAAACAATTCTCAGGCGTACATCACCCACGTGGTAAGCCTTACTGGTATAAGTGGGGACACTATTATTGACGCAGATGACTCGCAGACGCTTATAAAGATCATTGCGGCCATCTCGTATCATGAAAACGGAGTTGCACCCAATTTCACGCAGGTCACCGCTGGATGGAACCTTCTTGGCAGGACCCAGGTTGCAAAAACGATTGGATTTTCCACAGTGGCCCTGTTATTTGTGGTTTCGATAGGCTATTTATTGTTTGAATATTTCAAAGTAAAACCGGTATGAACCAAAAAAGTCTGACAAAACGAAATTCATTTACGACCAACATGTTCATTGTTTCAGCCATCGTTGTTGCCGGGGTTGCAGGGTATCTGCTGCTAACTAAAAAGGCGGCCTCAGACCAGGGACAAACCATCCCAGCGGGGAATACAAATAACAGTGGCGGCACCCCCGCAATAGTAAATCCACCAACCTGCCAGGGCAGAGCAGATGAATTTCCATTGAAAGTAGGGGCAGGATTCAGCGGCCGGCCAAACCAGTTGTGCGAGGGGGAATATGTGAAAAATGTACAACGCTACCTGAATTATTATACCTCCCTGGGCTATGGCAGTCTGACGGTAGATGGGAAATTGGGTGAGAAAACTCTGTCAGCCTACAAGGCGAGGTTTGACTCATACCTGGCCACTTACTCCGAAATCAGTCTGTCGGCTTATCAGAACATTATCAAAGAATTACCAACCCTTTAAAAAACCCATCATATGGAATCACGATCAAGATCAGGGCCGAAATCACAGGCAGTAACGATTTTACCAAATAAAAAAAGCAACGTGCTATGGTGGGTACTTGGCATAGGCGGCTCATTGGCTGCATGGCTTTTGTTTTCATCCTTCAAGGCATCAGACCCTACGTTACCTGACGGAAATACAGGCTCACTGTTACCTCCATGCGCGGATGATTACAACTGCTCACGTGGGTACTGGTCTTGGGAGCTGCTTAACACTGATCAGAAACGTCGGGATATCGCCCTACGGGCAACCCAAGGCGGTAAAACCGTGATGCAACAGGCTTTTGATGAAGCCCAGCAAAGCATGAGTGGCTCGATGGTTAACCTTGCTGCCTATCAGGGGGAAGTTAATGCAATAATTGCAAGTATTGGTGGCAGTGCATCCTGGCTGAAGTTGGTGAAAGAAAAGGCGGTAACAAATAATGTATCCCTGGATCAGCAGTTAAGGGATGATGCGGTTTGGACTTTGATTTTCAATCTGAGCGACCGTGCCACAAAATCTACAGTCTCCGCATCAACGGCCGCAGTAAATGGGCTGGGTAACAAAACTATCAACCTGTTATAATTATGCAGACGGCCCATCGATCTTTGTTTTCAGGTGAGAATATCACAGAGGACACAAATTCAATCCCGAGCGGTTGTAATACTATAACTTTTGACAACTATGGCTCCTCAAACTGCAAGATATTCATCAATGATCACGAAAGTCTTCACACGGGTGATTATATCGTACTGCAGGCAGGAAAGATGTTGATTTTGGGAAATCGTTACGACATCATTGTACAAGATAAGTTTGATATTGTTTTCTTGCCTTTAGAGGGATCAGTGAATGGAATCAACATTTTACGCGAAACGATTATGCTCCTTACCTGATGATATTAATGTATATGTTTCGCCCTGGGGGTGGTTCGATGGTCTCCTTCACCCATTCGGTGAGTCTTTCGAAACAGGAGTTTATAGCCTTGCAGGGTCAGAGGGAATTTGAGATCACTGACTTTATACTTACAGATTATTACATTCTTGTGGTGGAAGATATAATTCAAATGTCGAATCAAACGAAAGCAGGTCAAATTATATCATTCACCAGTGGCCTAAATCTGGGGAGCAGGGTGGTGGTATATGGTATTTGTGGGACGGTTAGCGGCACAGTAAAGAAGCAGGAATTTACAGCTACTGCAGGCCAGACGATATTCACGGTTACGGCATTCACCCTTACTGATAATTTCATATTCGTAATGGATGATGTCATCCAATCCGCCATATCACGCAGTGGCAACGCTCTTGTCTATGAGATGGGAGCAGCTTTAGGATCAAAAATCATTATCTATGGGTAAAAGGATATTTATTTCCCTTCTGCTATTGATCCCGCTTTTGGCTTTAGCACAGCTGCGCCAGGGTATCATGGTATACCCGGACAAAAATACAGTGTTTGGTGCTACGCTTCCAGTGGGAACGCTGGTAAAGATCTCAGACAGTGTCGAGATGTATGAGCTGATGGAAAAGTTTTCGGATACCTGCAACATGGATGATGTTTTTCTTTCGGGCCACTACAGGTTATTTCCTAAGAAAAATCAATCCTATGATATGTCAAGGTGGGAGAAGGAGACTGCCACAGATGGGGAGAATAACTGGGCACTGCCTTTTACCATAAAGTTTACCTCAATAATTATATATAACGGAACACCACTTCGGCCAGCGCAGTGGAGTGGCTCAGGTTCGTCAATGCTGGTTGTTAATGTAAATGTTAAAAAGTATGATCATTTAGTATTAATCCATTAAACCAAAAAAGAATGAAAAAGTTAATTTTTGTTTTCGCTCTGTTTACCCTTGCAGCCTCATTGGGGTTCGGGCAAGCAACTCCTTCGGGACAATTAAGGGTTCCTTTAGATGTAACGGTATTTAACCAGAACATCCCAATTGGAACGACACTTTTTGTAGTATCTGATTCACTGTATTATGTTTCCGTGGCCCCAGTGGCAAAAACGTTCTCGCGCTCGACGAGTAAGGATAGCTGGTTACTCATCGGGGGTGCCGGTGGGAGCACATCCGTAACAGATACAACCGGATTCTATTCTGCATTTCACATTGTCCAGGAGTTTGATGAATCTTCAACTGGCGCAGAAGGACAGACACACAAACTGGTGGGCATTGCTATTCCAAATTCTGTGTTGATCTCACTAAATGGTATGGAACTGAAGAAAAGCGAGTATTCGCTCACCAATAGTTCTTCCGGACCTACACATGGTGAGGGAATTGGAGTATTTCATATAAGTATTCCTGTGTATCAATTTGACAGGGTGAAAATTCTTTACGCTTATAAAAAGGCTAACTCAGCAGCTGCAGAGTAGTAGTGTCGAGAATCTATGATTGCCAGATTGTAAGCTATGCAAATTAGAAAAGTATCATTTATCGTCTTGTTGGTGTTTCTTTGGAGTGGTCTATGTGCACAGATCACTCCAAAGGGCCAATATACGGTAGCAAATTCCACGACTAATTTCAACATAAATATTTCTGTGGGGAACACTGTATACAATGTTGATAATGGTAAATATTACATGTGCATTTCTGGGGTATTAAGCAGTGAAACCCTTACCAGTGCACCTTTAAAGTTCAAGGAAATTCCGACAGGTAGCTGCCTTACTTCGTACAGCGAAACTGATCCGGTGGTCAAGGCCATTTCGGGGATTATAAAATCGAATGGAACAACTATCTCGGCAGCAGTATCGGGAACGGATTTCGCTCCGGCTCATAGCCACCCGTATGAAGCATCCGGAATCGTTGCTACTCATGCTGCTTTAACAACTACTGCACACGGACTTGGAGCATCTGCATTCCACCCGGATGCCTATTTTGCAACAGCTCATGCTCACCCGTATGAAGCGGCAAATGCTAACATTCAATCTCATATAGGTTCAGCACATCAAGCAGTAATTAATGGGACTGGGTTTGTCAAAGCAGGTGGTACGACGATTTCTTACGACAACAGTTCGTATTCGCTCTCCTCGCATAATCATAGCGGAGTTTATCTTTCTGCATATACTGAAACTGATCCGATTTTTGGAGCATGGAATAAAAGCACAGGAATTGCTGTCACTACTTCGCAGATCAGCGATTTCCAAACAAGTGTAGCTGGCAATTCAGCGGTTACGGCAAATACGGCCAAGTTAACCAACGCAACACATACGGGAGATGCGACTGGTTCATCAGCATTGACTCTTGCAACGGTGAATTCGAGTATTGGAACCTATAACAATGTTACGATAAATGCTAAGGGATTGGCAACAGGAGGGAGTAATGTCTCGTATTTGACATCCTATAGCGAAACTGATCCTGTGGTCAAGGCCATTTCGGGGATTATAAAATCAAATGGAACGACCATCTCGGCAGCGGTGTCGGGAACGGATTTCGCTCCGGCTCATAGCCATCCGTATGAAGCATCCGGAACCATTGCTACTCATGCTGCTTTAACAACTACTGCACACGGACTTGGAGCATCTGCTTTTCACCCGGATGCCTATTTTGCAACAGCTCATGCTCATCCTTACGAAGCTGCAAATGCAAATATTCAATCTCATATAGGTTTAGCACACCAATCCGTAATTAGCGGGACTGGTTTTGTCAAAGCAGTTGGTACGACAATCTCCTACGATAACAGTTCATATTCACTCTCCTCGCATAATCATAGCGGAGTTTATCTTTCTGCATATACTGAAACTGATCCGATTTTTGGAGCATGGAATAAAAGCACTGGAATTGCTATCACTGCTTCGCAGATCAGCGATTTCCAAACAAGTGTAGCTGGCAATTCAGCGGTTACGGCAAATACAGCCAAGTTAACCAACGCAACACACTCGGGAGATGCAACTGGTTCAGCAGCATTGACTCTTGCAACGGTTAATTCTAGTGTTGGAACCTACAACAATGTCACGATAAACGCTAAGGGATTGGCAACAGGAGGGAGTAACGTCTCGTATCTAACTTCATTTAGCGAAACTGATCCGCTGGTCAAGGCAATATCGGGGATAATAAAATCAAACGGGACGACCATCTCGGCAGCGGTGTCGGGAACGGATTTCGCTCCGGCTCATAGTCACCCGTATGAATCATCCGGGACCGTTGCTACACACGCTGCACTTACAACCACAGCACACGGGCTTGGAGCTTCTGCATTCCACCCGGATGCCTATTTTGCAACAGCTCACGCTCATCCTTACGAGGCTGCAAATGCAAACATTCAATCTCACATCTCATCGGCACACCAGGCAGTGATCAATGGAACCGGTTTTGTAAAAGCTGTTGGTACTACAATCTCATACGACAATAGTGCGTATTCTCTTACCTCTCACAATCACAGTGGGGTGTACTTAACCGGTTTTACTGAAACCGACCCTACCATCTCTGCATGGGCCAAAGCAGGAGCCAAACCAGGTTATACTTATTCCGAAGTGGGTGCTGCATCTACGAGTGATGGAAGACTTACGGATGCGCGTGTAGCCAGTGATGTTTATGCCTGGGCGAAGGCTTCGGCAAAACCAGGTTATACCTGGAGCGAAGTCAGCGGTAAACCTACGGCATTGTCCAGTTTTTCAAATGACCTTGGGAATTACGGAGGGTGGATCACCGATGGAAATACAGGGTGGGATAACAGCTATGGATTCATAACTTCCGGCAGTTCGATTTCGGGCAATGCCGCAACAGCAACAAATGCAAGATACGTTTATAATAATGGCGCATATTCAGGTGCAGCCGGTTATGCGGAAGCATCGGCAGTAGGCGTTGTGTATGCGAATAGTGCAGGATCAGCCGGATCAGTTGCTTGGGCCAATGTATCGAGTAAGCCTACGGCACTTTCACAATTCTCCAATGATCTAGGTAATTACGGGGGTTGGGCTGCAAGCGGCCATAATCACTCAGGCGTCTATCTTACGGCGGAAACCGACCCAAATGTTTACACCTGGGCCAAGGCTGCAACGAAGCCTGGTTACGCCTGGAGTGAAATAAGTTCCAAACCATCGACTTTATCAAGTTTTACCAACGACCTTGGAAATTATGGTGGATTTGTCACCGGCACACCTTGGACAGGGTGCGGATACATCACAGGATATTCTGAAACCGACCCAAATATCTACGCTTGGGCAAAGGCTGCGACAAAACCAGGTTATGCTTACAGCGAAATTAGCAGTACTCCGACTGCACTCTCACAATTTACAAACAATCTGGGCAATTACGGAGGATGGATTACTGACGGGAATACAGGATGGGACAATTCTTATGGATTTATAACTGGTTATACGGAAACTGATCCTACTATTTCGGCATGGGCCAAAGCCGGTACAAAACCGACCTACTCCTATTCTGAGGTCGGTGCAGCCCCATCAAGTACAGTTTCTTTTCCGGGTTTTGGTACCACAGTTTCAACCGCAGCAAACGGGAATCATACTCATGCAGGAGTTTATTTGACAGGTTACACGGAAACTGACCCTACAATTTACGCTTGGGCCAAAGCAGCTGCAAAACCGGGTTATTCCTATTCTGAGGTCGGGGCTGCACCCTCGGGCACAGTTTCATTTCCGGGATTTGGAACAACCGTTTCAACAGCTGCAAACGGAAATCACACTCATGCAGGGGTTTATCTTACATCCTACAGCGAAACCGATCCGAATGTTTCTGCATGGGCGAAGGCTGCCTCAAAGCCTTCTTATGCTTGGAGTGAAATATCAAGTAAACCAACCAACCTTTCATCGTTCACAAATGACCTTGGTAACTATGGAGGGTGGATAACGGGTTTCACCGAAACTGATCCAACCGTTTATGCTTGGGCAAAAGCATCAACCAAACCTTCATACTCAGCCTCAGAAGTTGGTTTGGGTAATGTAAATAACACAGCGGATGCGAGTAAGTCTGTCAGTTACGCGGGTACGGCAGGATCTGCCCCGGCTAATGGGGGAACATCAGCTGCCTGTTCGGGAAATTCAGCAACAGCAACGAATTTCAATAATGGATCAGCCTATTCATCCGGTGGAACGGTAACTGCAGTGACATTTACAGAAACATCAGCTCGGAAATACAAACATGATATTGCCCCAATGTCGCCCCAGATGGCAAACATTATGAAATTGAATCCGGTGGATTATGTGTTGAACCTGACAGGAAAGAAAGACAAAGGCTTTATTGCCGACGAAATCATCAAAGTCTATCCGGAATTCGCTGACAGTACAGGGGTAAACTATTCGAAGATTGTATCCGTGCTTGTTAAAGGAATGCAGGAGCAGCAATTGCAGATTGACCAGTTGAAAAAGGAAATAGAACTATTAAAATCAAAATAGAATGGCAGGATTAAAAGATACCACGGTAACGGGAACTCTGGCGGTCACGGGAGTTGCCACAGTTGGAGCACACACAGCGGCAGCCACGCCCCAAGTTGTAAATGTTTGTTATGGAACATCGACCCCCGGATCGGCTTCGGGAATTCCAGAAGGAACATTATACATTTTATACTCAGCCTAATTTATAACCTATGGGTACACGACATTGGCTCGCAATCGGCTCAGAGTGGAAACACGTTATTGATTTTCAAATTGCCATCGCAGGGAGTTGGAAATCTGTAAAACAGGCTTATATCTGCATAGGTGGGGTTTGGAAGTTAATTTATGAATCCTCAAAGGCCACAGGAGGAACAGAATCAGAGGACGCAACCTACAAGTATCATATTTTCTATTCATCAGGAACATTCACGGTAACGACAGCGCTCACGGCAGACATTTTAATCGTTGCGGGTGGTGGTGGCGGATCAGCAGCAGACGGACTGGGCGGCGGCGGCGGCGGCGGGGGTGGAATGCAAGTGATTACCGCCTCTTCATTGGCAGTTGGGTCAACAACCATAACCGTTGGAGCCGGGGGAGCCGGAGCAAAAGGAAATGCAGCCAATGGCGGAAATTCATCATTCGGTACTACGGTTGAATATGGCGGTGGCCGGGGTGGTGGATACGCAGCAGACGGGGGTGATGGGGGGAGCGGTGGCGGAGCCGGGAACGGTGACTTTACAGAAACTTATGGAGGGAACCCCACGTCAGGACTTGGAAATGCTGGTGGTGCGGCTTTTGGTGGTGATGGGAAAGCCTCCGGTGGCGGCGGTGGCGGTGGAGCCAATGATGTAGGAGAGGATAACGATCCACGACTCGAGAGAGGGGGTAATGGTGGACCCGGACGTAGTTCAAGCCTCTGCGGCTCGGCTGCAAATTATGCCGGTGGTGGCGGGGGTGGTGGTGAACCTCAAGGTAACTATCCGGGCGGAACCGGTGGAACCGGTGGTGGGGGAAATGGTGGGGGTAGCGATATTCAGGCGGTTGCTGGTGCTATTAATACAGGCGGTGGTGGCGGTGGCGGCAGTTTGTTGAGTGATCAAACTGATTTTATTCTTGGCAAAGCAGGAGGATCGGGAGTAGTAATTGTCAGATATTTAAAATAGGATCAAATGGCACATTTCGCAAAGGTTGAAAATGGAATAGTAATGCAAGTCATTGTTGCTGATCAGGACTTCATTGACTGCGGGGCAGCCGGTGATCCCTCTTCCTGGATTCAGACAAGCTATAATACTTTTGGAGGCATTCACCTTACGGGAGGAACCCCCTTGCGCAAGAACTTTGCCGGGATTGGGTTTACATACGATTCAGAAAGAGATGCATTCATCCCTGTAAAGCCTTTCCCTTCGTGGATTCTAAGCGAGCAGACCTGCCTTTATGATCCGCCCGTAACGATGCCCTCAGACGGGAAACGTTACAGGTGGAATGAGAAGGAAACCACATGGAAGGAAATTGCAAAATGATAAACCTGATCAATCCCGAACTTTTCGATTATGCCTTTCCCTGGGGCAACCATTGTAACAAAACCGCAATAAACCTCGAAAAAAATGTTCATTGGCTTGCGAATTCCATTGTATTTGATTCAATCAAAGAACCCTCAGTGGGTTGGATCAAAGACGAAACAACGAACTACGCAGTTAAAGAAATCAAATCAGATTACAGCTGCGGATTGATCGTTTCCAAAGATCAACACGGATACGGGGTTTACACAATGAAATGTAAACTCCCGAACTTCCGGGGCAGTTGGGTCGCCTTTTGGCTTTACGATGTTATCCCACCCCCGCAAGGGATACAATGTGAAGTGGATTTCGAACATTTCAGAAAGGATGCCTGCCCGTTTGGAACCCGCCATAAACTTTCCTTTACCTATCATGACGGGGATCGGGTAGACATCATAAAGAATGCCTGGTCACTGCTTGCATGGGATCGCAAAGAAGTAACCATTCAACTGATCTGGCAACCTGATTTCTTTTCCTGGGCTGTTAACGGGAGAACGGTAATGACGATCTACAAAAAGAACGTTTTACAGTTCCCTACAAAACCCATGAACATAATAGTAAACTCAGGCTTTGGAAATTGGGGTATCCAGGATGATAAATTACAACCATTTATCGTAAACGAATTCACCAAACAATGAACGAATTGAACTTATCCATAAGTGAATTGGTCGGGATTGTGACCTTACTGGGAGCCTTTGTAACAGTGTGGATCAATACAAAGGTGAAGATCTCCCGCAACGAGACTTTGGTGAAATTGGAACTGTCAAGGATCGAATCCAAAAACGAAATGGAGATAAAGCAGCTCGAAACTACTACGAATCTAAAGATTGCAGGCATTGAGGCCCGCATCGGTGATTACATCAAATCGAATTCAGAAACGATGATCACTTTTATTAAAGAAAACAAAGAGGATCACCGCGAGATCGCCCATGATGTAAAAAATATAAGACAGTCCATCTCGGCAATGGATATAAAACTGGCAAAAATGCAATAATTGAGAACTATCAATATCACTAACCTTAAAATCAATAAACTATGAAAAAGATCATGTTACTGGTGGCCGTCTTCCTTTTAGGTGCGGTCGGATTATTTGCGCAGGTTGATTCAACAGTCGTAGTACATACGCTGGATCCATTAAATACGCCGGTTCCGGGCGGACCCTGGACTGATTGGATCGGTTGGGGCATCGGTATTTTCTTATTTTTATGGGATACCGTCTCCAGGATCATCCCTACCTCCAAAGACTGGACTGTGGTAGGAAAGGTGGTCACGGTGCTGAACTGGGTGGCCTCAATGTTCAATGGAGTTGGTAATGCAGCCAGGAGAGCTAATGGCCAGAAGGCAGCATTTAAAACGGTAATAAAATGACTGTAAAGAGGTGGGTCATTGTCGCTATGGTGCTTTTAGGCGTCGTGATATTCGGGGGTCTCGGATGGTTTGGATTCAGGCTCTATAACAGGGCCGAGAAGTTCGAAGCTCTTTATTACGGCTGCTTAACTGCACCATCCGACTCGACCACTCGAGTCATGGAGAAACCGGTATTGTCTCAGGATACTTTGCGCCCCCTCCCACTGCGGCATTGGGTAAAAACGATCATTGTACATGATACCATTTTTAGGACCGATACAACGAAAAAGGTTGAAGTTAATTTCTACTCCGACACCTATAGGAAGGATGGGCTGCAAATCAATTACGAAGCCATCGCTGAGGGAGAATTGAAATCGATTCGTTTTCCTTCTATCGTTTATCCTCAGAAGATCGTTACGATCACCCAGCGAATACCCCATCATGACACCCTGACCATAAACCTCGAAAAATCACACCTTGGAATATATGCAAAGGTAGCAGCCTGGGATCGGATATATGGCTTTGGCTCCGGCATTCAATATTCATACAGAGGAAAATGGTCCGTGGCTGCAGGAATCCAAATTCAGAATCAGTATCGCACTGATGGTACAAAATATCTGCAACCAATCTCTGAACTGGGAATTGTCGTAAACATAAATTAACCGATGAACACCTTTACCCTCTCTCAAGATCATTTACGCTATGTTTCAGCCGTTGAGACTTTACTGCGAGCGAATACCAGCGGCAATAAAAGATCGGTAGAAAAGCTTGCAGCCACTTTTGGCATTACCAATCAAAATCTTGTCAAAGAGCTTACCGAACTTGCCATTGTTCTGGTTGCGCGAGAAATTGCGCATGATGAAAAGCATATCATACTACAGCGGTACCAGAGGATAGTAGACCTGTATAATCACCAGGTAAACCTTTCGCATCGTACCAGCCATTCAATGATCTTTCAGCAATATTCAACTCCGGCGCCCATCGCTTTTTTGGCCGGAACCTATGTGATGGATGGACAAGACAAGGGAGTGCAATACAATAAAAAAGGAAAGATCACCCAGTATCCGGTTTATTTTGAACCAAGTGCAGGTAATGGACTTCTTACGATTGCCCTGCCCCTTGAGCGCACCTGGGTAAATGAAGTTGATGAAGTAAGATCAGCCAATCTGGCTTTTCAGGGATATCCCAATCAAACCAATCTGGATGCTTCTGAGCCGTTTATCGAAAACTACCATTTGGTGGATGGAGTGATTACCAATCCTCCTTTCGGAACCCTGGATAAAACGGTCATGTATGATGAGTTCCGGATCAACGTTCTTGATCACCTGATGGCCTTGCGTGCCTTGGATACGATGAGGGATACGGGCCGCGCTGCTATCATTATCGGGGGACATACTGCCTGGGATGAGCAGGGCCGCATTCAGGCCGGCAAAAACCGGATCTTCTTTAACTATCTCTACCATCATTATTACGTTGATGATGTTTTGAACCTTGACGGCCATAAGCTCTATTCACGCCAGGGAACCGCATTTGATGTTCGCTTGATCCTGATCTCTGGCCGCAGGCCAAAATCGGAAGGCTATGCACCACTGAAAAGCGAAAAGGATACCATTGTTTCAACATTCGATGATCTTTGGAACCGGGTATCGGCATTCTTCACTCATGAAAGCCAGAATTCTGCCATGGAGCAAGTAGAGAAAGAACAACATGCTCCCCCTGAGCACCCAAAAGGCACAGAGAAATTTACTCAAACCCGATACGTAGACCGCAGAGAAATCATCACCGATTCAAAATCCTTCCAGGGGCGTCAAAAGGAGTTTTCAAAGGAAACCGTTGACAAGATCGTGTCGGAAGGATACGATAAAAGCCAGGATCCGATTATCGTTTGGAAAGATCAGGAGAAACAAAAATACATCGTCATATCCGGCCATTCCCGATGGAAGGCCTCTGAGATCCTTTATGAAAAAGGCGATGAAAGCCTTAGGATGATGCCGGTAAAGGTATTCATCGGGGATAAGGATGATGCGATGGACTATGCATTGATCGAAAGTAACCGCTCAGGCACGAACGAAGGATTGAAAAGCGACCTGGTGGCATACAAGAAAGCAGCTGCAAAGGGCTTCAACAAGGAGTATCTGCTAAGATATTTCAAGCCGGAGAGTTACCTGAGTCTTTTAAAAGACATTTCAATGCTCAATCCCGATGGCCGGTTTATCGAATACCTGGACAGCGCTTCGGAGCAGTCGTTTCCATACCTCAAACGTAATGCGCAGTGGATCGGAACACTTCGGAGGATTTACCCACAGTTGACTGATGCGCATGAAAACGAGCTGTTTGATTATATCTATAAAAGTGGCTCCGGGCTGAAAACCAGTAAGGATACTCTGTTTAAGCTCATGGACCGAAAACTTATGACCTTGGATTTTGACCGGGAAAAACCGCTGAACCTTCACAATCTGCCATCCTCAAACGCATACAGTGATCCGCTGAAGGAGAAAATCAAAGAAATTGAAAATGAAATCGAAAAGTTGGAACGTGAGCGGCGGTACAATGAAGACTTGATAGTTCGTGCCAAGCAGGAAGAAAAGCTGGAGTTGGTTGAAAAATTCAAGAATAGGGTAAGTGATCTTAACAAAATCATACTGCGGAAAATTGAAGAAAAACAACGTACCGAGAAAATGATCGCAGCGGTTGAAAAAGAGGTTACCTACGATCTGTTTACCTCGATGGATGACCCCTCGCAACATATTCCCGAAACCGGGAAAATGATCCACTCAGATCCTTCGCTGGCAAAGCTCGTGGCCATTGCCAGGGCAAGGGCCAGAGCAAGAAAAAGGATAGCAAGTAGTATTTAATCTCATCAGCAAATAAGTATGAAAAGGACAAATAAGGCAATCGCGGTTGAATACGCAAAACTGAAGCTTCCCGGTGGCGCGCCATTCTGGACACAGATAATTGATGAATCAGGAACCAGTCATAACCTGCGGGTACTGGTGATTGACCCAAGGAGCAAATACCACAAAAAGGTGATTGAAATTTCACCCTCCTTTATTATAAAGCACGTTACAAAACGCCTGGCCGCCTTTCGCGGCCTTGGCAGCCCATATATCCCTACCGCAGAAACCTGTACCATCCTGGACACGATCGTTCCGGATTCAATGGATTACGAAACGCACATTGCCGTTCGCAAGGTCAAACAGGCTACCGGAAATAACCTGGTGGAATATGTCAGGGATCGCCTGGGTCTGACCTCGGATCAGCTTTGCAAGGCATTGGCCGCTGAGCAGATTGACGCGGTGGCCATGGCCATCTATAACATTGAGGTAAAAGGCCAGGGAATTATCATTGGCGACCAAACCGGTATCGGCAAGGGCCGTATCGCCGCTGCCATGCTCCGCTATGGCCACATTCAGGGCCTAAAGCCAATTTTCATTTCCGAGAAACCAAACCTGTTTTCTGACATTTACCGCGACCTTATCGACATTGGAGCCGATGATGGAATTGCCATGGAGTTTACCAAAGAGGAACCGGTGCTGAAAAAGATCAAGTATGAACCCTGGGAAAAGCTCTCGGACGAAGAGAAAGCGGAATATGACAACAGCGCTGAGAAGTATGCCGAGTTTATAGGTGATCCCGAGAATCAATACGAAGAGGTATTTACCAGGGTCAAGAACAAAGCGTTCGACTATAAAAAAGGCAATCGCCTGCGTCCGCTCATAATCAATAGCCGCGGACCCAAGACGAACGTCACCGATAAAAACGGGAACCTGCTTTATACCGGTATAGGCAATGCAGCGGGCAGTAAAGAGCTGGATAAAATATTCTTAAGCGGGAAGATCCCCGATGAATTTGATGTTGTGCTGGCCACCTACAGTCAGTTTAACAGCGATCGACGGCCACTGAAACGTAATTTTCTTAGTGCGATCTCAAAGGGCAATATCATAGTCATGGATGAAGCGCATAACGCAAGTGGAAGCAGCAATACCGGGGAGTTCTTACAGGGAGTATTGAAAGTCTGTAAAGGGGTGACATTCCTATCGGCAACATTTGCCAAACGACCTGACAACATGCCGATCTATGCCATGAAAACGGCCATGGATGAAGCAAACTTGAGTAAAGATGAACTGGTTGGGGCGATCATCCAGGGCGGGGTGGCACTGCAGGAAATTCTTTCTTCGCAGCTGGTCCTAGAAGGTCAGATGCTCAGGCGCGAGAGATCCTTCGAAGGCATTGAAGTCAACTATATTGTCCTTACTGATAAAGAATTGGAGCACCGCGCCATCAGCGATAACATTACCCATATTCTTCGCGACATTATCGCCTTCCAGCAGGATTTTATAAAACCATCGATCAAAGCGATGGATAAGGCCTTGGCCAAGGAAGGGAAAGAGGTCAAGGCAACCGGAGGCACCAGTAGAGCAGGGGTTGATAATACACCCTATTTCTCAAAGGTGCATAATGTGATCAGCCAGATGCTTTTCTCAATCAAAGCAGATTCGGTAGCCCTTCGGGCCATTGAACGATTGAAAGAGGGCAAAAAGCCCATCATTGCCTTCGCCTCTACGATGGGTGCATTTTTGGAAAGCATAGAAACGCAGGACGGACGGGAGGTCACGGCGGGCGACGTGATCAACACCGATTTCGCAACCGTACTGATGCGCGGGCTGGATGGAGTCATGAGATATACGGTAAAGAACCATGCCGGAGTCGGGACCAAAGAGGTGTTTTCACTGGATGAACTTTCACAGGATGGAAGGGATGAGTATTTCCGCATAGCCGAAAACATCCGGGGCGCAACCAGTGGAATCTCTATCTCCCCCATCGACCGGATCATTTCACTCATCGAATCTGCTGGGTACTCCGTGGCCGAGATCACAGGGCGCAAGCTGGAGGTGATCTTTGATCTGAAAAAAGCATCGGACCGTGGCGATAAGATCAAAAAGATGTCATCGGAGACAAAAAAGCCAGGTGGTAAATTAAAGCCAGGCGATATTCAAAATCATTTCCCGTTAACCTCGCGGATTATGCCGTCATTCCAGCAGAGGGTCCTCGTAGGTAGTGAAGAACACTGGCGCACGTTGGAGGATCTGGAAGCAACCATTAACGTCATTCCAAAATCTTCCGATGTACTTGAAAACATAAGCAAGGTTGCAGGTCAGACAGAATCAAAATTTGCCATGGCATTCTTGCATTTCTTTTATGGCGGCAGCGATTGGTGGATAACAGAATGGGATGGAAAGGATACTTTTTTTGGCTTCGCTTGTTTGAACGGGGACTGGCAAATGGCCGAGTGGGGCTATGTGTCTTTATCTGAATTAAAGAGCACTGGCAAGGTTGAGCTGGATTTCTTTTTTACCCCTGTTTTAATGTGGGATATCCTGCGCAAAGAGGATGCGGATGACTATATCACGGATGCACGTTTGGACCAGGCCCATCAAAGTCTATCGGCAGTATTGAAAGGAGCCTGGCAGGATTATATCAGCGAAAAAAACAAACTCTCCGGACTTGGCAAAACAGAGGAAGATGCAATGATGGGCGTGGTGATGAACCGCAAGCGCATGAACACCAATGATGCCTTTCGACTATTCAACAATAACGAGGTAGATGTACTGATGATCAACCAAAGTGGATCCACTGGTGCATCGGCTCATGCGGTGGTGACCGACAAGGTAAAGCTCGAAGAGGTAAAGCAGCGTGTGATGATCATTCTTCAGGCCGAACTGAACATCAACACAGAGGTACAGAAAAGGGGACGTATCAACCGCACCGGCCAGGTCATCAAGCCGATTTACGATTATGTAAATTCCGCCATCCCGGCTGAAAAGCGTCAAATGATGATGCTCCAGAAGAAGCTAAAGAGCCTGGATGCAAACACCACGAGTAACCAGAAGCAAAGTGAAAAGATACTCAGTGTCGATGATTTTCTCAACAAATACGGCGATGCAATAGTCTATCAATACCTGGAAGAAAATCCAGGTCTGAACCTTTTGTTGGGAGATATTTTGAAAAAGGAACAGGAAAATCCGGATGTGGCAGCCATAAAAGAGAACATCTCATTAAAAGCATCTGGCCGCGTGGCGGTACTATCCTGCCAAGAGCAGGAGAAGTTTTACACGGATATTATTGAAAGCTATAAGAGTAAGATTCAAAACCTTAAAAACAAAGGTGAATTCGATCTGGAGGTCGAAACCATGAACCTGGAAGCTGAAACATTAGAGGCCAAAATAGTTGTGGCGGGCAAAGGTGGTAAGAGCGTGTTTGCCGCAGATACGATAATAGAGCGCTGCAGGGTTAACAACCTGCGCAAACCATTTGCCAAGCTTGAGCTTACAAACCTTATCGAAGATGCGCTTGGTGAATTGACGGCCCAGGATGCAAAAGTGGAATTAAGAGAACGCTATAAGGATTTCACCGATCATAGGCTCAATGAAGATTTGGAAGAAATATTAAAGCGTTACGAAAAACATCTTTCCTCGATAACCGGGGATAAACAATACAAAAAGCTTGAATCGGCTAAGGACCAAGGGCAATATGTTGAAAAGCGGTCGGAAGAGATTCTGTTGGAGCGCAACATGAAAATAGACCAGGCCAAAGAAAATTCAGCCAACCGATTTGATTACATGGATGGGATATTCAAATCATTTGAAACCGGCAAAGGATATAACTATCCAACCGGATCAGCCAATGTGCCTTGTGTGTTCATCAAATACACCATTAATAAGGAAAAGCCAAATCCATTTGCTCCATCATCTGTGTCATTGAGGTTTGCCATTGCCAGTAGTATCAAGGTCATAGACTTAGTATGCAGCGGAGAGGAGGGAACTTTGATTCAGTCCATCATGGGAGCTTCAATGTGGTTGAGCACCTATACCGCTTCGGATTATGTTGAAAACTGGGAAAGGCATATTAAGAATACCAGTTCCACAAAAAAGGAGTGCTATATCATTACCGGCAATATTTTGCAAGCCTATGCACATTATACAGGCCATCTGATATCTTATACTACCAGCGATGGCGGAGTAAAAAAAGGAATCCTGATGCCCGATTTATGGCAACCGGATGCACGCAAAGGGACAAACCTGGTTACTATCCCGATTGACAAGTGCCGCAAAATCATTTTTGACATAAACGACTACGGGCAGGAGCAGCTAAAAAGCACCAATGGCCTGTTTATTGAAAAGAAAACATGGCAGCGCACCTGGGCCATCATTGTTCCCAAATCCAAGGCATTCCAGGACATCTTCAAAGACAAGGACCTTATCGGTTTGTGCACCTCACCGGATGACGGGTTCAATATGATCAGTAGCCGCATGGTTGCTAAGTTTGAAAAAGAGCAAATGAACCAGGTCATCGATATTTTGCAGTATAAATTTTCAGTCAACCTGCAGCTTGATCCGCAAGTGTTCAACCTGAATTTTGATGTAACGCCCTCCAAAGATAAACCGGTCAAAGATGCTCAGACCAGAAATGCGGAAGCCGAATTCCAAAGAGATAAACAAGGATTTGAATGTCGGAAAAACCCAGCCACCTGTGCTCCCCAAGTACAGACAATATCACGGAACGATAAAGAAATGTCAATGAAAATAGCCATAGCCAGGGCGCGGGCCAGGGCAAGGGCAAGACTGCTGCAATAACTAAAAAACATGGAAACCAAAAAAATGATTGGCATCGGCATTCTTGCGCTCGGACTTGGTACAATAGTTTATTATCTGATCAATCGCACCAGAGAGATAACCGCTTCGGATAAGCAGAACCGTCTTATCTCCTTTTCAACCTCGTACTGCTTGTCTGGCCTTAATGGAACCATGAACATAAATCTTCCGGCGGTGAGTGATGCCTATTACCAGGATTATGAAGTCTCGCAAAACCGGGTAAAGCTAAATTCCATCAAAAGCAGATTTGGTAGCTTGGTGGATAATATATCCCAAATGACCAAACTATCGGATTCGCTGATCTATTCCTTCATTTTCATTGAAAGTAGGGGAGAAGAGCTTGCCGTAAGCGGCAAGGCCATAGGATTGATGCAGGTAGGGGTGAACAGTGCCACCGACATCATTTTCACGGAGTACAAAAAGGGCCGGTTGAATTCTTCAGAGATAGCCCTGTTGCAAAAACACCTTGGCTTACGGCTGAATCAAATCTTTTCTATGAAATCCCCCGGGACCGAACAGGTAGTTACCTCGTCGGACCTTTTCAATCCCGAGCTGAACATTTTGATCGGATGCCTATACCTGGGACAGTTGATCGATGAACATCAGGAAAATAACTCTGTACGCTTGGATAAGGTAGTAACCAGGTACAACATGGGTTACTATTCTTTTAGCAAGGGAAGTCAGCTAATCGGTGATGCCATGGATATAATTGCCAAGGTAAACCCGGTGACCAGGGCATATATTACAAAGCTTATTGGCAGAAACGGCATTCTTGAAATGCTTGAGGCAGAAAAATGTGGATAATATGAAAATCGTAAAACAAAAACCAATGAAATACCCATCAAATAAGGAAATCATTGTATTTGGCAATGATGTATTGCAAGGAATTGATCTGAAGGAGTTATCCAAAGTTCCGGATATCACGATTTCTATCAACAGAAACATTGATGTAAAATATCCGGTAAAGTCACCCGAAGATGTTGCCCAGGTAATACGTGATATTATCAATCCATTGGTTGAGACGCAGGAACTCTTTATTTGTCTGTACTTAAACGTTAAGAATGAGATAATAAGCGTTTACCGGCACAGCTCCGGAACTACAAGTTCCACCTTGGTTGACACCAAGATCATATTGCTGGGAGCCATCCGGCAATTAGCGGCTTCAATCATCATTGCCCATAACCACCCATCAGGAAACACTCAGCCATCACCTGCCGATTCTTCAATAACAAAGATGATCAAAGCCGCAGGGGAGACCCATGGGATCAAGCTACTCGATTCAATGATTGTTACAAAAAAGAGTTTCTATTCATTTGCCAATGAAAATCAAGAGTTTAACCTCAGTGGGATCATGTATCCGATCAATGGATTACCAGAAAAAAGCAAAACCAAACAAACTCAAAATATCATGATAACAAAAACCAATCTGAAAGACCGCATTGACAGCATCGATTTGTCAGAAGATAAAAAACTGCGCGAAGATGTTGAATCCATAAGTGACATCACCAGTCAGTTTACCGACTTTTCATTTACAGATGCAGACGCAGAGCTTAACGTATTTGTCGATCAAACCATCGCTGATCTGAACCAGCATGTTAAATCAAAAACAAAAGAGGCAGAGCGGCCCCATGAAGATGAAGAACCAATCAAAACTGAGAAGCAGAAGGGGAGGAGGGTAACTGCCAAAAAGCCAAAGGCAGAAAAACCGAAGACCGAAAAGCCGAAAAAGGTAAAGACCGAAAAGCCAAAAAAGGTAAAAAAAGAAAAGACGCCGAAGCCTAAAAAGCAGGACAGCGCTGAGTATGTTGAAACGATATTGCCGGAGGTCAGAATTATCAAGCGATACGTCGGCATGGATGGTAAAAACATCACCAAGGAGAAAATCCTGACCTTTATCAGTACCATCCAACGTCTTATTCGTAGCCATGCCATCCGCAAAACGTCAAAATATGCCGACGAGATTATGCATGTTCAGACGGAATTGATAAAGGCGTGGAATAAGCACAAAAATTCTTCAACAACTTTCTTGTTTAATCTTGACAGCAGCGATAATGCGGTTATGCAGTCATATAAGCAGATTGCTAACAGCCAGAAACCCTGCATGGCCATTAGGCTGATCAAGCGATATATCGCAATTCACGGAAAGAAAGATGTTTATGAGAAAGCATTAGGCTTAAGACTTGAAATTACATCATTCCTTGAAAAGGAACCGGATGGGAAATACACAGCCGAGTTAAAAGAATTGAAAAAGCATTTGCTTGATTTCATAGATGGGAAAACACCTTCGCCTGAACTTTCAGAGCAACAACTGAATGGATTTCAGGGATTGGGATTAATACAAAACAATAAGATAAAAAAGGGAGACGATGTTGCTTCTTCCTCGGCTATCAGGGGCAAGGTGATTAAGGCCATTGCAGATAGAGTTGGAACCAAGGCAACCCATGAACATCATCACTCAAAAAAAAAACTAAGAAACCATAAAGCAGGCCAATCGCTCAGTGGGTGCCCATGCCAGGTAAAATCGCCCACACTCGGCAGTATGGCTGAACAGCCCAATATAATGCCCGCTTCCGATTTTAAGAAAATGGATTTCACTCCCGTAGGATATAAGGGTAAGTGGTTATCCTTAATCGGAGATCCGGTTGAGCCCTTCATGCTCATGTGCTGGTCCAAGCCCGGCAAGGGCAAAACGACACTTATGATTGAATTTGCCGGATACCTGGCTGCAGAACTTAACAAAAAGGTGTTGTTTGTATCAAAAGAGGAAGGTCTAAATCATACGTTGAAAGATAAATTCTCCCGCATGAATGCCTTCTCTCCAAACATATTCGTTTCCGGATCAATACCGGCATATCTTTCCGCCTACAACTATGTATTTTTAGACAGCGTAAACCAGCTCCAGCTATCAATTGAGGATATCAGCGCGTTAAAGGATAAATACCCATTTGTTTCTTTCATTCTGATATTCCAGGCCACGGTCGACGGAAATTATCGCGGTACCAAAGACTTTGAACACCTGGTTGACGTATCAATCAATATCAATGATCATGGATATGCTTCGGCGCAGAAAACCCGGTTTGGTGGGAATGGCACTATCAATGTGTTTCAGGAAGAATTTGAGGAAATCTATAAATTCACAACCCTCCAGGATGCAGAAAAGTTCAGGGATAAAAAGAAGATAGAGGGCATCTCATTGCGTATCGCTCAGGGAGATGATGGAAAAATATGGGTTATTAAAAAGGAAAAGGCAGAGCAATTATACCAAAAGGGGTTTACGATACTGTAAGCGTTGCCTGTTATTTAGGTGAATTAGAAGCCATTAGCAGATAAAGCATTTTCGCGTACAATCAAACGGCTCATAGAACACAAATTTCTTCTACCAAATCTTTAATGGGAATGAAACGGAGTGGAACCGACGAATGAGTGAATGGCTTAGCGGTTGCGGAGGCGGTCAGGGAAATGTCTTTGACCGTCTGTTGTTTTTGCTTCATGATGATATTGTTTTAGTTTTTATGACAAAATCGCCATCATAAAACTAACCAATATCATTTATGTAAAGTGATTATGTAAAGTAGCTGCATTAGTATTCGCATCAGAAGGGAGGTTGCACAATATTCTATAGCATTTCTTTGCATAATCTTTCAAGGATGAAGCAATTCAGAACCGATATCATTGCCCGGATGCTGTATGATCACCTTAAATGCGAACCATTGGCTGTTAAAGCCATTCCCGGGTTCAATGTCATAACAGTGACTTATGAGATGTTGGGGCCGGTGTTTGATAATGACTTTGGATTGTTATTTTCATTTAAAATACTGGACGTGACAGATTTAGATTTTAATCCTGGTAACTGGCAGTCAATATAAAATAAATAATGGTTTGTACAGTTTTTATGTTTGAATAAAAATTACATTTGTTTGATAAAGTGAAGATTTCTTATTTAGTAAGAAATTGTGTCAAAATAGAATTTTACCAGATTTTTTTAATTCATTAATATTCAATATCATGGAACAAAATTTCTGGACTATTTCGGGTTGGTTCATTGCGTTTTTATCACTTATAGTAAATTTCCTACAACTTAGGAAAAATAAAGATCTAAGCAAGAAAATAACCAAGACAGATCAATCAGTTGGAGACAACTCATCCGCAAAGCAACAGGTTAACTCTGGCTCTGGTGATAATTACATGGCCGACCGAGACCTTAATGTTAAATAGTAATGATTCATCAAAATAATAGTGGGTCTGGGATCAATTATGCTGCACTGCGGGATATTAATGTTAATTATTCCGAACCAAAACAATTGAGTATACTAGCTGAGATTATTAATGTACTGGGTAGTATTATTTACAATGATATTGAGGAAGAAGAAGATAAAACTGATGTTTTCAAGATCGAAGCAAAAATACTATATAATAACGTTGTCGAGTTTAGACCCCTCTTGGATGAATATAAAATTTACATTGGAAAACTTTCTTCAATCTATCAAGAGTTTGATTCTCAGGGAACTAATAAAACACACAAAGTTTTATCAAATATTCGTTACCATTATTTAAAAGTAAAAGCAGAATTCAACGCATCATCCCAAGGTAAACCGGAGATTGATGTAATACGAGAAAATGCCGATGCGATTATTCAAAAGGTCGAAGAACGATTAAGGCAGGAAATAATTAGAGCGATAAACATTACTGAATCTGTTGAAACCATTAATGTTTCCTTATTGGTTGTTATAATTGATGCGTTTATTAAATGTAAAATCTTAGAAGAACCCAAGTAGATGTTACTGCCTCAAGATATTAATCCAATCAATAGCCTATATTTTACTGGTGGTTTGATTCTGGGAAAAGTGGAGTCTAAGATTTCATTTGACTTCTTCGAATTATATGATAAAACGAAAGAATCACGAAATATTTCAATGCAATCATTCATTCTTGCTTTAGACTGGCTATTCTTATTAGGATCAATAGGGATGGATAAAAACGGAAAAATCACAAAATGTTTCTAAAAAGTCTTAAAATAGAACAAGATACTCAAATCATAAGAGAAATCCTATTCCACAAGGGTCTTAATTTGATTATCGATAATACGACAACTACCAACCTTCAGGAATCTGGTAATAATGTTGGGAAAACAACAGTTTTACGATTAATAGATTTTTGTTTAGGTAGTGATGGCATTAATGTATATCAGGATCCTGAGTTTAAAGAAAAATCAAATACTCAAATCGAAACATTTTTAAAAGAGAATAATATCATTATTTCACTTTTATTAGTATCAGATATTGAAGATGATTATGCTCAGGAAATAATAATAAGAAGAAATTTTCATAATCGTAAAGAAAAAATTCAAGAGATAAACGGGGAATACTATAATGAAAGGGATTTTGATTCAAAATTAAAACAATTGATTTTCAATTCAAATGCTGAAAAACCGACATTCCGCCAGATAATTTCTAAAAATATCCGTTATGAGAAAAATCGATTAACAAATACTCTTCGGGTTTTGCACAATACAACTAAATTCGAAGAGTATGAAGCCTTATATTTCTTTTGGCTTGGTATTGACACTGATAATGCAAATAGAAAACAAAGGTTGCAGTCTGCAAAGTCAGTCGAACAATCAATAATAAAGAGGCTTAAAAAAGAAAGTTCAATTTCTGAAATAAAACAAGCATTATCCGTAATTGATAGGGATATCATGGAATTGAATTTATTAAAAGGCACCTTTAATATTAATGAATCTTATGCAAATGATCTCGAAGATCTCAATAAAATAAAATCTGCGATCAGTAGAATATCTTCTGAGATCAATAGACTTAGCGTTAGAAAAAATATTATCCTTGAAGCAAAGCAGGAATTGGAAAAGGAATTTGCTGATATTGATACGATTCAGTTACAAAATATATATAAAACAGCAAAGAGTTTTATTCCTTCAATGCACGTAAAGTTTGAGGAATTGCTTGCTTTTCATAATAATATGTTGAAAGAAAAATTACTTTTCTTAACTGAAGAAGTACCATCAATTGACCGAGAACTCTTAATTCTTAATAAAAATTTGAAAGGTTTTATTTCAAATGAGCATTTACTTACGGATAAACTTAAAAAAGCTGGAGCAGTCGAGGAATTAGAAGTAATTATTCAAAAATTGAATCTTAAATTCGAACAAAAAGGCAAATACGAGGAGCAACTACGTCAATGGGAAAGTTCCATTCAAAAACTTAGTGAAATAGAAAAGGAACTGCATGAAATTAATGAAGGCATTGAATCTCAGGACAAACTTCTGGAAAGTAGAATTGCAGATTTTAATAAATATTTCTCAAAACTGTCTCAAAGGCTTTATGATGAACAATTTATTTTAAGCCAAAATAAAAATGATAGAGCATATGAGTTAAAAATATCTACAATTGGAGGCAATTTGGGAACAGGTAAAAAGAAAGGTCAAATTGCCGCATTTGATTTTGCCTACATCCAGTTTTGTGATGAAAATGATATTCCATGTTTACATTTTCTCCTACATGACCAGATTGAAAATATTCATGATAATCAACTTACATTAATTAGTGAAGTTGCAAATGAAACTAATAGTCAATTCATTGCCCCTGTTCTAAGAGATAAATTACCCCCAGATCTTAAGACTGATGATTTCATGATACTCTCACTTTCTCAAGAAGATAAATTGTTTAAGGTCTAACTTTTCTTACTTTTATTTGAACTTTCGCTCCGAATATATAGTTCCAGTTACTTTCTGATTTTTTCTTTTCATTAATTCACAATTTTGAATATTATGAAAAATCTACAAGAAATATTTTCTGAAGTGGAAACCCTTAGTATTTTTACACCGGCACAGGGGTGGTCAATTTGGATCGGCAGACACTGGTCAAAGTGAATGGTTTATCCAGGAGCGTCGAAATTCATGCTGAAGGTGAAGCAGCAGTGGCCGGCGGGAAAGGCCTTCCACCAATTGAAGCTCCGGCAGATGGTGAAATACTGGGATTGCTGACAATAACGATTACCTGCGTTGTCCAGTGATCGTTATTTATCCTTCCAATTTCACAAGTAATCCTTCTGTTTTTCTGCAGTTTCCAAATTTTATTTAATTTTACTATTCGAAGGTCTCTTAAAAATGAGCCTAAGAGTTTCATAAATGAAATAAATCATTCCCATGAGAATGTCAAAAATTTCCAAAGAAGATATTAAGGAAGCTTACATCAAGCTAAAATCTCATATTTACTATGACACCACAGAATTGTTCCAACGGAGGAAACTTGCAGAATTTGAAACAGGTTTAATAGATGACGATTTCATTTTTAGTCAGAAAAAGACGCCATATGGCAATGGCGGTATTTTTAATCTTAATGTAAAACTTGAAGATAAATTTGATAAGATCGTAGAGTGGATTAATATTCATAAAAAGGAAAACACATTTGAACAGTTCCTTGCAGACATAAAACTCATATATCTACCTAAGAAATTCAAGAAAACTGATGATGGAGATAATTTCCTAAGCAACCAAAGAATACAGACCGATTATGAAATTGAAAAGGTTACCGTTTTTGCTGACATCCCAATTGAATTACACCTTGTAACAATTCTTTGGCTTACTCAATATGGCTATTTATTAGATACGAAACTTGATGAAAGTTGCGTTGGCAATAGACTTGTGTTAAATAGATCGAAAAATGGTATCGTTAAAGGAAGTGGTTTATTTAAGCCATATTTTAGTCAGTATCAAAGGTGGCGGGATCAATCAGTTGAAGAAGCACAAAGAAAATTACAAAACGGAAGTAATGTAGCCTTTATCAATGTTGATTTAAAGGATTATTTCTACTCAGTGCGTATCGATTTTGAAGTAATAGAGAAAGTGATTTTTGGAGAAAAAGGTTACAAAGGCGATTCAAATATTCACGATATTTTTAAAGAGTTACACTATCGTTTCACGAAGGAACTTGTCGCAAAGAAATATCCTGATAGATTCATCGAGAATATTCCCAAGGAACATGTTGTTCTTCCAATCGGTATTGCCTCATCTTATGTACTCGCAAATTATTACTTAAATGATTTTGACTACAGAATCAGAAAACTTGTTCCACAAGTCTATTATAGCCGCTATGTCGATGATATTCTTATTGTTATAGAAAACCCCGATTTTGATTTTCATAAAAAAGAAAAGTGTAAAAATGTCAGGTTCAATTTTAATGATTATGCTTCAAAGGAAAATATTTTGTTTGCAAAGGACGAAGATGAATATTTTAGTAAAGTACCTAAAACAGAGCGATATATCTTAGAATATTTGTATCCGTTAGTTAAACTTATTGATTATCCTTCCGAATTGAAAACTAATGGCCAGAACGTAAAAAATGAGCAACGAATTTTTAAAATTACATGTCTAGATGGGGCATACTTTCAAGGAGAGAAAACTTTATTGTATTATTTCGATCATGAAGAATCAACTGCTGTCATTGATAAATTAAAACAAGAACTAGAAGAACGGACAAGTGAATTTAGGGACTTTCCTGAAGATGGAATAGGTGATGCTTCTTTTGATGAACAAGCATATCATTTGGTATTTGATGGTACAGAAGGAAAGATAAGGACATTAAAGGATTATAAGGAGAATCGCTATGGTTTAAGTGTATTTTTAGCGAATCGGATTTTTGCAGCATTAAGGCGGTCAAAGAAAGTCGATAAAAATGAGACCGACAAACTTCTAAAACTATTTAAGGGGCTGAATAATTTAGAACATTTCAGACTATGGGAAAAAATATTCACGTTTTTTTTGGTCAATGAAAATCCGGAGGGATTTGTACTATTTTACAAGCATACGCTTTTACAAATTCAAAAGCTAAATAAGCAGATTAAAATTCAAAGCTCAGAAATCACATACAATGATGTGGCAAATTCGTTAATGGCGTATTTTGACATATCGATAGAGATGCCCCTAGCTTTACACCCTGACTTTATAAAAAAAGACACAAAACCATACAAGGACCTTGAAATATTTCATAATACTTACAAAGAAGAAGTAGCATTTTGGAATCACATAGAATTAACTAGGCCGGACTCATTTTATATTTATAGGTTTCGCATTTGCAATTTAATCCGGCATCACTATGTTGCTCACCCATTGTTAAATTACACCAAGGCATCAGGTTGGTCGAGGTTAAATTTGGTTGCGCGCAATTTGCCCATTTTTCAAAAAGCCATGGACAAATTAGAGTTCTCTGATGAAAAAAAAGAACTTTCACCCCGCCTTGTGAAATTTTGGGAATGTTGCATTGGTCTTACAACGAATAAACTTTTAAGGCAATCCAAAGATTTTTTTACTACTAGTGATGAAAGATACCAGTTCACAACAATTTTTAATGATAGCAAGAAAGATGATCAGTTTATTTTAAATGAAGCCTTCAAGCTATATTCTGAAATTAATGCTGCACACTTTACAACAGAAATCCCAACAGTAAATGACTTTTTTCATCGTGTACATAAAAAAATCATCCCTTCTACAGGAGAAAGGGAAGTGGAAATAAATGAAATTCATATTACTACTGATGACCGTTTTGAAGAAAAACCTTCAATCTCAATTGCGAATACTGCTGTCAAATCAACAAACATTGAAACAAGCGTCAAAGGCAAGCCAAATTTAAGCAACCAGCGATATTTGGCATTTGCAAAGCTTTTAAAAGAATCCAGAAAAGCTGGCGCCAATATTTTAATATTACCAGAGTTCTCAGTTCCATATGAATTTGTTTCAAGCCTTGCCAAGTATAGCGAAAAAAATCAGATGGCAATAATTGCCGGATTGGAACATTGGAATGTTAACGATGTATGCTATAACTTCATTGTATCAATCATTCCCGTAAAAGTAAATGAGGTAAATGATGCTATTGTACTATATAGATTAAAAAATCATTATGCTCATGTCGAAGAACTAATTATAAGAGGTTTTGGTTATAAAGTACCAAAACCAATTCCATATAGATACGATCTAATAAACTGGCGAAACCTTTATTTTACCTCCTTCTATTGCTTTGAGTTGGCAGACACTTTTCATCGGAGCATATTTCGTTCAAAAATAGATTTATTAATTGCCTCTGAATGGAATAAAGACACTCCATATTTTTCAAACATTGTTGAAGCACTTTCAAGAGATTTACATTGTTATATCGCCCAAGTAAATACAAGCCAATTTGGGGACTCTCGCTTGACACAACCGTCCGAAACTGCGCGTAAAGACTTAATGAAGTTAAAAGGTGGTAAAAATGATACTGTTTTAGTTGATGAGCTTAATATTACGGCTCTTAGAGAATTTCAGTTGAAATATTTTGAAAGAATTAAGGCAAACAATGACGATTTATTCAAGCCTGTTCCTCCAGATTGGAATAGAAAGTTCGTGAACAATCGTATAGATAACAAAAATATTTTTGAAAAGGATGATGAAGAAGATGATTTTTAGTTTTTAAGGGGATCCAAATATTCTTATACGGGAGGGTTCCTTGTTTTTTGGAGGGATTAAAACTACCCTCTAAATTAACTTCATAAAATCGATAAAATATAAAGATAATTGAAATAATAGATACATAACGACATAACAATGATATTGTCCCAAACTTAGTT
>SESF01033048.1_pt1 | contig 37397 bp, 39 predicted proteins | sample 3171521 | NCBI WGS metagenome assembly SESF01 (sample SAMN10866945, study PRJNA518727) | freshwater metagenome | biome: subpolar coniferous forest; feature: holomictic lake; material: water; isolation source: holomictic Lake 227, 6 m and 8 m depth | place: Canada: near Kenora, Ontario | collected...
GTCAACCCGATAGGCATGGTATATTTCATCGCAGCCTTCCCCTATTGAAAGAAGCCGATGGAACACGTCTGGTCCGGAACGATAATCGTTGAGGGCCGATAGATTGTAAAGGAATAGGGCGGCGGCGCTATGACGGCCGTCACAGGTCTGCACGGATCAGAATTGTTCGGTAGTGCCGATCAAATTTGGCCGAATTCTTGCCCCGGCAAGCGCAAAATCGTGACAAATTTAAGCAATCCCGCAGCCGAAAAAGGGTGCGGGGGCCTGCCTTCCTGCGCGTCATGGTCCGTGCGCTTGCTCGTAACCTTCATTGCATGCCTCCAACCCTCAGGTCCTTATCAGGCTTGTTGAAATTATAGCAGTATATGTTATAATTTCTTCATGTCAGATCCCTCTTCACTCCGCATCCGCGCCGCGTCCTGGTTGGTTCGTAATCAGCGTGCCGATTTGTCTCGTTTGGACCTCCAGGCCGTGGCGGTTGCCGTTGCTCAGTTCAACGACATTCCGGATGTTTCCACAGGTGAAGCCGAGTTCAGTGACCTGTCCTCTTTGGGCTTTCCTTGTACGAAAGTCGTCGTACGCAAAGGCTCACGGGGTATCGGTGTGACCGCGGCCTTCATCGCCCGGTTCAACGATGGAGATACGGTCATTCTGTTCGTAAAAGAGGGGCGCAGTCTGTCTCTGCGCGACCGCAACGACATCCGTGCGGCCTACGAGGAAGAACTAAGGAGCCGTTTCGATGACTGACGTGCAAGCTTTTTTCGAGGATGTCGGCCTGCCTGACGCCGGAGAACTGGCGGTGAAGACCGAAGCCGTGCTGGTCATCAGCAAGGGCATCCATGACCGGGGCTTGTCTCAAGCCGAGTTCGGGCGGCTGATCGGTTGGAAGCAACCGGTGGTGTCGGCTCTGGTGCGCGGTGAACTCGACCGGTTCAGTTGGAACCGGATCAACACCGCACTCAAGCCGTTCGGGAAACAGGTGGTCACCCGGCACGTCATGACGGACTGTTAGGCGACGCTCAAACGCCGCGGGGCTTCGCGCGCACGAGCGCGCGGGGCCGCGGTCGCGTCCCTTTACGGATTTCTGAAAACTTTCAGAAATCCGTATTAGCGGGCAGAATACCCCCACGAAAAAAGGGCCGGACGCTGCCGCCCGGCCCCCTCTGTTTAGAACCCGCCGCTAAAACTCACTCGCGATCGATGGTGAGTTTCAAGAAGTGGGTGGCGCAGCTGATGCAAGGATCGTAATTGCGGATCGCCTGCTCGCAACGCCATTTCAGCTTTTCGTCGGGCAGATTGAGGTTCTTCTGCACCACGCCCAGCAGATCCTTTTCCATGATCTTTTGGTTCTGAGCGGTCGGCGGCACGATGCGGGCGGAGAGAATGCGGCCCTGGTCGTCCAGATCGTAGCGGTGATAGCAGATGCCGCGCGGGGCTTCGGTGCAGCCGTGACCACGCCCGGCCCGGGGCACGATCTCGAGCGCCGCCCGTTCGGGCTCCTCGTAAAGCTCGGCGATGCGCAAGGCTTCCTGGCAGGAATACAAGGTCTCGATCGCGCGTACGGTCAAGCTCTTGAACGGGTTGCGCACGACGGTGCCGAGCCCGGCTTCCTTGGCCATCTGCTTGCACAGCGGCGTCAGTTGCTCATAGTTAAGCGCATAGCGGGCGAGCGGGCCGACCATATAGGCCGGGCCGTATTTCTCGTCCTTGTAAACGCCGTGGAGCGCGTTCGAGTGGTGAACATGCTCTTCGTCGAAATGCTCTTCGAACTGCGGAATCGCGATATTGAGACCGCGATTGTTGCAAATCCGCCCCCGGTCGATCGCGTATTCGTCGGGATGAGACATCGCGACAAACGTATAATCGTCTTCGTAGTCGGGGAAGGTAAAGGTCGCGAACAGCCGAATGGTGTCGATCGAATCCTCGATCGCCTGCTTCAGCGGCTCGATCAGATGGCGAACCTTGGCCTTGGCGGGAGTCTTCCAGAAGCCGCCGACCTTGGTATTGACCGGATGCACCGCCCGACCGCCGACGATTTCCAGAATCTCGTTGCCGAGCTTCTTCATCCGCAGCGCCTTTTCCACCACGCCCGGATGATTCTGGGCGATCTGGATGGCGTCCTCATAGCCGAGGAAATCGGGAGCATGCAGCAGATAGGTATGCAGCACATGGCTTTGCAGCCATTCACCGCAATACAGCAGCCGACGCAGATTCATCAAGGCCGGGTCGTTGACCTCGACCCCGAGCGCCATTTCCATGGCGTGACTGGCACCCATGGTATAGGCGATCGGGCAGATGCCGCAGATACGCGAGGTGATATCCGGAGCATCCCAGAACATCCGTCCGCGCAGCAGCGCCTCGAAGAAGCGCGGCGGCTCGAAGATACGGAATTTGACGTCCTTGACGACATCGTCCTTGACCCGGACATAGAGCGCGCCTTCGCCCTCGACCCGGGCCAGGGCATCGACCTTGATGATGCGCGGCGGTGACGCGGATTGGGCTTCAACGGCGGTCATGGAGATCACCTTCCTTGCGGAATGCCTCGGCATTGGCATTGAACGAGCGGAAGGCCAAGCCGATGTCTTGCTTCGACATGCCCAGTTCGCCCATCCGATTGGCCAAGCTGGCGGTGTTGGGAACTTCCTTCGGTCCGAAACAGCCGTAACAGCCGCGATCGTGACTCGGGCACAGACTGCCGCAACCGGCTTGGACCACCGGTCCCATGCACGGTGTACCCTTGGCCACCATCACACAGACATTGCCGGCCCGCTTGCACTCGATGCACTCGGAATAGGCCGGAACATTGGCCCGCCGCCCGTTGAGCAGGGCGTTGATCGCCTCGAGCAACTGGTACTTGTTGATCGGGCAGCCGCGCAGCTCGCCTTCGACCGGGACGTGATCCCGGATCGCGGTCGAGGTGGACAGCGTCTCGATAAAGTCGGGCCGAGCATAAACCGCGTCGATCATGTTTTTGACGTCGCGGAAATTCTTGACCGCCTGGATGCCGCCCGCGGTAGCGCAGGCCCCGATGGTGATCAACAATTTGGATTGTTTGCGGATCTTCTTGATACGCTCGACATCGTGCGCGGTGGTGATCGAGCCTTCGACCAGGGAAATATCGTACGGTCCCTTGATCTCGACCCGGGTCGCCTCCAGGAAGTAGGCGATTTCCACGGCTCCGATGACCGCGAGCAATTCATCCTCGCAGTCGAGCAGGCTGAGCTGGCACCCGTCGCAAGACGAGAATTTCCAGACCGCCAATTTAGGTTTGCGTCGTGCGGCCATGGTTCACAGCTCCCTCACCTTAAAGATGTCCTGGATGCGGTCGAACCGGTAAACCGGTCCGTCCTTGCACACGAAGGTCGGGCCGAACTGGCAGTGACCGCAAAAGCCGACGGCACACTTCATATTGCGTTCCATCGACACGTAGATGCGGTCGTTGGTGACGCCGTGTTCGTTGAGGGTCTGGATGCCGAAGCGCATCATCACTTCGGGACCGCAAATCAGCGCCTTGGTGTTGGGCCGGTCGAAACCGCCGCCCTTCAGCAGCTGAGTGACCACGCCGACCCGGCCGTTCCATTTGCCGGTGACGCGGTCGACCGTGACCTGGCAGTTAAGGTCGAAGCGCGAGCGCCAAGCCCGCAGCTCCTTGGCGAACAGGATATCTTCGGGGGTGCGGGCTCCGTAAAGAATCAGCACGTTACCGAATTTCTCACGCTCGGCCAGCACGGCATTGATCGCCGGACGCAACGGCGCAAGACCGACGCCGCCGCCCAGGATCAGCATGTCGTAACCGTAGCAATCGGCGATCGGCCACGGGCTGCCGAACGGCCCGCGTACGCCCACGGTGTCACCCGGCTTCAGCTGGGACAATGCCGAAGAAGTCTTGCCGACGGCCCGGATGGTGTGGTTGAGCGCGGTCGGATCGGCGGGATCACCGCTGATGCTGATCGGGACTTCACCGATGCCGAAGGCATAAAGCATGTTGAACTGGCCGGGCTGAAAGCGGAAGGTTCCGCCATCCGCCGGCTTTAGGGTCATGGTAAAGGTATCCGTCAACTCCCGCTTCATCGCCTCGATATAAAAGAGACGCGGGAGCATCGGATCCCTGGCCGTCGCATGGACGACCTTGCCCTGATGGGTCATGGGGCGCGCTCCCGGCTAGAAGTTGGACACCGGCGTCGGAGCATACAGATCCAGCATCTGCAAGCGCGCCGCGGTCAGGCGCGCCGCCATCACGCGCACATAGCGCTGAAGCAGCAGATAGCCGAACTCGTGATTCTGGTCGCACAACACCCGCAGCCGCTTGGCATCAAGCGCCAAGGCACGCACCAGCGACACCGCCCGAGCGTCGAAGCTCCAGCGGAAGGGCGGAACCAGCCACGACCAGCCGAGCAGATCGCCTTCGGTCAGGGTCTGCAACACCAACCGGCCGCGCGGCGGCGCCGCCAGTTCGATGGCGACGGTCCCGTGGCGAAGCAGATAAAAGGTATCCGCAGCCTCGCCGTCATGGAGGATGTATTGACCGGCATCAAACGTCTTGGTGGTGACGCAGGGCACGATCAGGTTGAGAGTCGCGTCATCAAAATCTTGAAAAAACGCGGCCTCTTTGAGCAGCAGCTTCAATCCTTCGGTCTCGGCCATCTTAGAGAGTTCCCTCGCTGTCCCGGATTGCCCGGGCTTCTTCGGTTATGTCGATGCCGACGGGGCACCAGGTGATGCAGCGACCGCAACCGGTGCAGCCGGAGCTGCCGAACTGGTCATACCAGTGGGCCAGCTTATGCGTGATCCATTGCCGGTAACGCGACCGGCCCTCGCGCCGGATGCTGCCGCCGTGGATATACGTAAAGTCCAGATTGAAGCAGCTGTCCCACCGGCGCCAACGCTCGGCATGCAGGCCGGAAAGGTCGGTGGTGTCCTCGACCGTCGAGCAGAAGCAGGTCGGACACACCATCGTGCAGTTGGCGCAGCCCAGGCAACGGGTCGCCACCTCGTCCCACCGCCGGTTTTCCAGATTGCGCTTTAACAGCGGCGCGACGTCGGCAACCATCTCGCGGCCCATCGAGGCGGCGGTCTTGGTCACCACGGCCTCGGCGGCGGCGAGATCCGCGGCGGTCGCGGGCCGGGACGGCAAACTTTTAAGAACCTCGGTGCCGCGTGCGCTGCCGGCCTCGATCACCAGACCGCCATTGCCGGGAAGTTCGGTCATCGACAGGTCGAAGCCGTCGGTAACCTTCGGCCCGGCATCCATCGAGACGCAGAAACAGGTCTTGGCCGCCCGGCCGCAATTGACCGCGACGATAAAGGCGGAGGCCCGGTTCGCAGCATAACCCGAGTCGGTAAAGGTCGTGCCGTCCTGTCCCGGCTTGGCAGCGCCGTTATAGCCGAACACCTTGTCCTGAATCGCCAGCGCCTTAAGTTCGCAGGCCCGCACGCCGAGGAAGGCGTAAGGCTCGGTCGGTCCCGGCTCGGCAGTAATGGAAAAGCCGGCCTCGCCGCGCTTGCCCTGCCAAAGCCGATGGCTTGGCGGGAACAGATAGCGCTTCCAGGTGTGCGGCCCGACCGTGGTGCCGAACAGAGCATCACCGCCTTTAACCAATCGGTAACTGCCGCCATCCTGCTCGTCAAGCCAGCCTTCCGGCAATTGCCCGACATTCTCGACCGGCTCATAAGTAATGGCGCCGTCAACCGCTCTCGGGCCGATTACCCGGTAGCCCGCCTGCCGCAACGCAGCAATCAGACTCCCCAAGCCGTCACGATCAATGACGGCTTTTTCTTGAGATGGTTTATCGCTCGATGTCATCGTTTCCGCCCATTCCCCCCGGTTACCGCAAAGTGCGCCCCGGTGCTTAGTGTAATTTTGCGGTGATTATGTCTGTTCCCGGGGCATGATGCCAGCCTGAGCGCATGGCGATCAGGGAAATCACGCGGGGCATATTGTCGCGGGGTCGCTTCGGGCACCCCCCGATAAGGGGTTTGTTAAGAGGTGTTCTCGGGCACCCTTCGAACAGGGACCGGTCGAGAGGACAAAAAAATGCCCTCCCCCGGCAGGCGGGGAAGGGCATTTTTGTAAGTGACCGTAAGGAGAGAGCGGACTTAACCCTTCATCTTCTCCAGAAGCGCATGCTGGTGTTCGAGCGCTTCGGGCACGAAACCGAAGCGATCGAGTATCTCCAATTTTTGCGGGCGTTCCAATTCGATCAACGCCTTGCCGTCCAACGGCGGCAGGTTGAATTGAGTGCGCGCAAGATTGTAGTAGAGCCCCTTAAAGCTCATCGCCTTGATATAAGAGGGATCGATCAGCTCCAGATGCGTCCCGGACTCCTGGACGATACCGTCACGGATGAAACAAATGCGGTCCGAGTTCATGATCGTGGTCAGGCGGTGGGCGATCGAGAACGAGGTCTTGTTGGGCAGCACGGTTTCCTTAAGCTGCCGGATGATCATTTCCTCGGTCTGGTTATCGAGCGCGCTGGTTGCTTCGTCGAAGATCATGATGCGCGGCCGGCGATAGAGCGCGCGGGCGATACAGACGCGCTGACGCTGGCCGCCCGACAGCGCCTGACCCTTTTCACCGATCGGGGTCTGGAAACCGAGCGGCAGTTTCAAGATGAATTCCTCGGCCCCGGCCAACCGGGCCACCTCCTGCACCGTGCGCATGTCGGGTTCCGGATCGCCGAAGGCGATGTTCTCGGCAACCGAACCGGCGAACAGGAAACTGTCCTGCAAGACCACGCCGATGTTCCGGCGCAGGGATTGAATATCCATCTGATTGATATTGATACCGTCGATGGTCACTTCGCCCCGCTGCGGCACGTTGAAGCCGAGAATCATCTTGGCGATCGTGCTTTTGCCGCAGCCGGCCGGACCGACGAAGGCGATCTTTTGCCCAGGCTCGACGGTCAGGTTGAAGTCCTGCATGATGTTCATCGTGTCCTTGCCGGCACGATAACTGAAGAACACCCCCTTGAACTCGACCTTGCCTTCAAGGGCGCCGACCGCCTTGCGCATGCGGCCGGGGACGGTTGCCACCTCGTCTTCCGGTTCCTTGTCGAGATATTCGCCGACCCGATCGACCGAGATGCGGACTTCTTGAAGCTGGCTCCACAGATTGACCATCTGGAGCACCGGGCTGGTGACCAGCCCCATCAGCATCTGAAAACCCATCAGCTCGCCGACCGTCATGCTGTTGTTGATGACTTCGAGCGAGCCGTACCACAGCACCGACGTGGTCATGCCCAGGATCGCCAACTGAAACACGCTGGAATTCAGCAGGCTGAGTTTCTGCTGATGGAAGCCGCGGTTGACGTTTTCGACAAAGGAATTCTCCCAGCGGGCGCGGGCGAAATACTCGTTGCTGGTCGCCTTGATCGCCTCGATCCCGTTCAGCGACTCGATGAGCGAGGATTGCGATTGCGTGCTGGCCAGGAAGATTTCCTGGTTCACCTTTTTCAAACGCGGCGTGAAGAAGGTCACGATCCCGACGAAGATCGGCAGGAAGATGATGACGATCACCGACAGCTTGGGACTATAGGCGAACATCATGAAGAAGTAGATCACCAGCATCAGCACGTTCATCACGGTCGTGATCGAAGACCCGGTGACGATATGGCGGATTTTCTGATTCTCGCCGAAGCGAGACATGATCTCGCCCTTATTGACGCTGAGGAAGAACGGCATCGGCAGACTGAGAACATGGCGATAGAATTCGGCCATCAGTCGCATGTCGATCCGGGTCGTGGTATGGGCCAGCAAGAGCGACTGAATAATCGACATGCTGGAGGTGAGAATCGCCACCAGCACCATGCCGGCCAGCATCATATTGAGCAGGCTGACATCTTTATGCACGATCACGGTATCGACAATGGTCTGGGTAAACAACGGCGAGGCCAGACCGAGAATATTGATCACCAATGCCGCCAGCACCGCTTCGGCAAAGAAAATCTTATAGGGCAGAATATAAGACAGGAAGTGATTCAGCGGGTTCTTTTGTTTAACCCCCTCGGTCTCAAAGCGCTGAGTCGGCTCCATCGCAATAAACACACCGGCATCCGGCCGCTTATCGGCCACGCCGGCGACATTGACCGCCGACCAGATGCGGATGAATTCGTCTTTGGGGACGCGCCGAACCTTGTTATCGCGCGGATCGGCCAGTTGAACTTCGCGCTCGCCGACCTTGACCAGCACCGCGAAATGATAGCCTTCCAGACTGACCACGCCCGGCAGCAGCGCGGATTTCAAGTCTTCATACCGTAAAGCATAGCCCTTGGCACGGAAGCCCAGATTCTCGGCCCCGCGAATCAGATCGTCGATCGTGAGATTGGTACCTTCAAGCCCGGTCTTGGCCTTGATATCGCGCAGTGCGAACGGTCGGTTGTAATAATTGATGATCGTGGTCAAACAGGCCGCGACATTGTCGGCGGGGAACTCCTGCCGAATCACCTTGAACTTGACCGCCGCCGCTTCTTCCGGGGTGGTGGTGCGGGCCCGGAACTCTTCCTCGGTGATCGAGTCCGACAATTTGATACGCTGATCGACGCCTTCGGTGCGCTGACGAATGCTCAACTCGTCCCGCTCGTAGCGTTCCAGTTCGCGGATGCGGCCGCGCAGCTTTTCGCCAAGCTCGGGATTGAGATCGAGCAGGGTCTTGACCGTGTTCTGATAAATCACCAGCACGGTCACTTCGGTGACTGCGCGGGCGGTATGGGGCTGATTGCCCGAAGCATCCGGCCGCGGCACCGCGCCGCCTTCCCCGATCAACGAGCCGCGCCCGACCCGGCCGAGCGAAATCGGATCGCCCGCCAGCGGTTGACGCACCAGCTCGACGGTCCCGCTTTCGATAAAATAAAGCCGCGGGTCGTTGTCGCCCTGCTTGAACACGGCGGCATCGGCCTTGATCCGTTTCAGGCCGAGTTCGCTCACCATGCGCGTGCATTCTTCCGGCGTATAGGACGCCTTGCCGAGCAGGGTGCGCAGACGCTCATCGACCTTGACCAGACCGACGAAGCGCTTGAAATGCTCGTCCACGATCTTGCTTTGTTGAAGCAGGGCGCGCGCCTTGTCCGCCGGCAGCACGATCATGTCGACCGGACCTTCGGCGACCAGATCGTGGTTCCAGTCGATATCGTCGAGCAGCGACATTTCCCCGAGCGTGGTGCCTTCGGGAACCACGCTGACGCTGACGATCTTACCGTCGGCTTCCTGCTTCAGACGGATGCGACCCTTATAGACGATATACATACCGTCGATCGGCTGGCCCTGGCGCCCGACATGGCTGCCCGATTTATAGCGGCGCACCTGAAGCAGCGGCTTGAGCGCCTGTTTTTCGGTAAGCGGCAATACGTTGAACAACACGTGGGTCTGGAGCACGTAGTTGATCGCTTCGACCGCCGCGTCGTTGGTCACCAGTTCGATGTTAGCCTGCTGCTGCTGCATTGGAGTCTATCCCCGGGCTCGGTCGGCAATTCAGGTTCAGCTATTTTTGTGACGAGGAACCGCCGGCTTCGGCAGAAGCCGCACCATTGCCCTCGTGCTCGCCTTTGAAGAATTTCGAGGCCGGCGTGAACAACACTTCGATGAAGCGCTTTTCACCGGTCTTGATCTCGGCGGCACCGGTCAGGCCGATTTCAAGCGGCTTACCGCGCCCTTCATCCCCTTGCTGTCTGGGCAGATGCCACACCCGTTCGGAATGCAGGGCGACGATGACTTCGAACAGGCTGGTCTCGCCGGCGACCGAGCTGGGCCGGACGCTGATTTTCTCAATCGAGCCCAATTGAATCCCGTATTCCTGGAACGGGTAGGCGTAATACTTGATTTTGACGTCCTGCCCGTTCTTGAGCAGGCCGATATCCTTGTTCTGGACCAGAACCCGCGCGACCAGCGGGGCTTCGTTACGCACGATGGTAAAAAGCGGGGCTCCCGGCTGGATTAATTGGCCGCGCTGAACATGAACCGTGGTCACGATTCCTTCGGAAACGGTATTCGGAACCGTGTAATAGGTCTTACCCTTTTCGGAATCCTGGCCATAGCGCCTTTTATCAATATCGGCCCCGGTGCCATAGCGCACGCCGCTGACCAGGGTCTGAGCCGACCGGGTCCGTTTCTCCAAATCATCGATTTCTTTATTAATTTGTTCCGACTGTTTCTTATAGTCTTCTTCCAGCTTACCAAGATCGTCGAGCATGCGCTGCCGGGTCGCCGGATCGGTCAGCTTTTTGTAATCGTTCTGAGCCGTGCTAAGCGAGAGCTTGGTGTTGCTGATCGCCGAGCGGGCATTATCCGCGGCGCGGCGCAGATCGCTGGCCCGCTGTGCCGCCTGATCGCACTGGGTCGAGGGAATATCGCGCCGATCGCACAACGGCTTGAGCCGGGCATGCGTCGCCTCGGCAGTGCCGACATCGCTCAGGGTGTTTTGCAGGGCCCGGGTCGTCGATTCGACTTCGATCTTCAACTGCTCGATCCGGTTGGAGAGCGAGGCGACATCGGTGCCCTGCCGGTTCTCGAGGTTAAGGATTTCCGTTGCCTGCTGTTTATGGCGATAGTCGTAATCGCGGGTCAGCGTGCTCAGACGTTCCCGATAATCTTTAATCTGACGCTCCAGCGCCTCTTGTTCCGGGCTGGACGCGGCGCGGATGGTTTCCTGAATCACCACCAACGGCTGATCCTGTTTGACCGGATCATTTTCCTTGACGTCGAGCCGTTCCACCAGCCCGCCATTGATCGCAACCACGGTCACGGTTTGCCGTTGCAGTGTGAGCGGTGCGGAAACCAAAGTATCCTGTGTCGCGATGCAGGAATAGAACAACATCGCAAACATCGAGATGAACATCATATAGATCGGCCCGCGCAGAATGAAGCCGGGGGCGCTGTAGAGCAGAGTTGCCGCCTTGATCGGATGCCGAACTTCCGCCGTGGCGGAGGGCTTTCCCGGAGACGTGGTTTTCTTCGCCATGATGATCTCTCGAACGTAAAGGATAGCCGCTATTCCCGGTTTTCCGGTCAGGCCGGAACCGTACATACCTGCTCGCGTAGCCACTCACTGAAAATTTGGTCGCGGATAACGTTTTTAAGCGCGTCGGACAATTTCGGAACATTGACCGTATAAACCTTGTAAACAGTCCACAAGGCATTTTCCCGGAACGGACCGATAAGATTGTCGTCGGCGGATTCGAAGGCCTGCTGCTCGACGTCGGGTGGCAACATACCCCGCTTGACATTGCCGACATAACCGCCGGACAGCCGTGTGCTCTCGTCGGTCGAGAAATTGCGGGCCAGCTCAACAAAGTCCTTGCGGCCTTCGCGTGCCATTTCCAGCACGCGATCGGCTTCCTCACGCGCCCGACACGCAATGCGCGCCAAGGATACCGAGGCGAAACGCAGCGGATCGCGTCGATAAGACTCGGTGATTCGGCGCGGCGTAATCAAATGTTGCTTGAGCGTGTCCCGAATAACCTCGGTTCGGATCGCCTCGAGCCAGTGCTCGGCGGTCACACCGTGGTAGTCGAGATATTTGGTAAATGAGGGCGGCGAATCGATCCCGAGCGCAATGCGGGTGTCACGAGCCCGCCGGGCCACCTCCGCTTCGTCCGGCGCCAGCCCGAATTCCCTTAAACTCAGCCTGAGCACACGGTGTTCGATCAACTCGTAGATTGCCGTGCGAAACAAGCCCTTAAGCTTCAGGTTTACGATCACGTCATCGGTATGGATGGCCTCGCCTTTGACGGTCGTGAGCACGGCGTCAAACTGCATGTGTAGCCTCTTCCGTTATGGCGCTAGCTATCCAACATTTGTTGCCGGGGACCATACACCAGTTCAGAGGCCTTCGCTAACAAGACTCCGGTGTCTGTGGTCACTGACCGGACAAATAATCATCGACGGTCGCCCGCAGCCCGTCGTCAAGGGTAAAGGGCGGTAGCCACCCGGTGGTACAACGCAGCTCCGAGTCGTCAACTTCCAGTGAACCGCACAAACGAGTGAAGGCGGCACTTGCGCCGACCAGCATCGCCCCGGCGCGCAACAGCGGCACCGGGACCGGCACCAGCCGGGCCGGGCGGCCGAGCAGACGGGCCAGCCGACGCACCAACTCGGGCACGGCCGGAGCCTCGCCATCCTGAATAAGAAAACGGCGGCCGGCAGCGGCCGGGTGATCGAGGCAACGAATGACGGCATCGGCCAGATTGCCGACATAAATCAGACTGCGCCGGTTGCGGACCGCCCCCAGCGGCAGCGGCACGCCCCGACGGACCACCTGCATCAATCTTCGAAAATTGGCCCCGACACCGGGGCCATAGACCAGAGGCGGGCGCAGCACCGTCCAATCGAGCCCTGCGCCGGCCGCCTCGGCCAAGGCCGACTCGGCTTCCAGTTTGGAAATTCCATAGGGCTCCGCCGGTGCGGGTACGGTTGCGGCCGAAAGCGGTTCGGAACCGCCCTCACCCAGCGCCTTGACGCTGCTCATCAGCACCATGCGGCGGACTCCGGCCGTGGCCGCGGCTTCCGCCAGCCGGCGGGTCGCCAATACATTGGTTCGACGGTAGCACGCCAAAACTTCGGGACCGGACTCACCGCTGCGATGGACCCGGGCCGCAAGATGGATCACGAAATCGACTCCCTCAAGCGCCGGCCGCCAGTCGACCGGGTGCTCCAGATCGCCGACCGCCGCTACCTCGACGCCTGCGGGAAGCGTGGCCGGAGCGCGCACCGCCGCCCTTACGTTCCACCCGCCCTCGAGCAAGCGCCGAACCAGCACCCGCCCGACAAAGCCGGTGGCGCCGGTCACCAGAACCCGGGGCATCCGATTCTCCTTTTCCCGAGGATTTGCCGCTGTCATGACGTCATATCGGCGGCATTATGGCGGCATTATGGCGGCATCACGGTGTCTTTTCAGCGGCGCGCTGCAACCGGTACAGCAAAGCAGCCACCGTCAGCGCCCCGCCCGCCAAGGCCGGTACCGCTCCAAGCGCAGGAACCGCCAGCGCCAAACCGATCAGCACACCGTTCGTCACGATAACCGAGCACACGACCGCGGCATGGCTGACTCCGCCTTGCACCGCACGTTGATAGAAATGCTCGCGATGAGCCTGAAGCACCGGCTTGCCGGCAAGCGCCCGGCGGACCAGCGTAATCGAGGCGTCGGTGATGAAGTAAAGCGGCAGCAGCACGGCCGCCGGCCAGGCCTCGGTCTGCGTCGTGGTCAGTAGCAACCAGCCCAGGCCATAGCCGAGCGGAATACTGCCGACATCGCCCATGAACACTTTGGCCGGCTGCCAGTTCCAGATCAGAAAGCCGAACGCCGCCCCGGCCAGCAGGGCTCCGGGAGCACCCGCGCCGGGCGCAACCAGCGCAAGACCGGCGGCGATCGAGACCGCCTCGCTGCCGGCCAAGCCGTCGATGCCGTCCATGAAATTGAAAAGATTGAGAAACCACAGCCAACATAAGCCGGCCAGCACCAGATCGAGCCCGGACGGCAGCCAGCCCTGAAACACCGGCTCCGGCCCGAGCGCGGCCAGCCCGAGCGCCACCGCCACCGCCTGCGCCAGTAAACGCGGTCCCGGCGACAGGTTCCGGCGGTCGTCCACCCACGACACCGCGGCCAGCAAAGCAAGTCCGGCCAACAACCGCGGATCGACTCCGAAAAGAGCCCAGCCCGGCAGCATGATCGGTAAAATGCCCCAGCCGCCGCCGCGCGGCGTCGGGACCGCGTGGCTGCTGCGCTCGTTGGGATGATCAAGGATGGCGCGCCGGCGCAGGATGTGCGTGACCACGCCGGTTGCGACCGCAGCGCCGAGCGTGGCGGCAAGAAACAGCCACACGGGAGTCATGCCGTCTCGCCCGGACCGGCCGTGGCGCGGATCAGACGGTACGGCACCGTGCCAACACGACGGTGATATTGTCGTTGCCGCCGTTCTCATTGGCCAGATCGACCAGAATCTTGCAGGTTGCGCTCAGATCTTCGGCTTCACGCAGAAGCTCGGCGATGCGGGGGTCGGGCACCATGCCGGAAAGACCGTCCGAGCAGATCAGAAACAGATCCCCGTCAGCCAGCGCCTGAAGGCTGACTTCGGGTTCGACCTCGCGTGACGTGCCGAGCGCCCGCACGATAATATTCCGGTGGGGCGGCTGCCCGCGCCCGCCATTGTCGAGCCACGCCTGATACAGGCTGTGATCGCGGGTCAGCTGGGCCAGTTCACCGCCGCGCAAGCGATAAAGCCGACTGTCGCCGGCATGGAAAATCACGACTTTATCGGTAGCCCCGGCTTGCCACAGGCCGACCACCGTCGTTCCCATGCCGCGCCCTTCGGGAAAGCCCCGCTGCTGATTGAGATTCATCAGCCGCCGGTTGGCCAGTTGCACCGCTTGGCGAATGGTGGAGATGGTCCGGCCGACATCGGAAGGCTGAGGATCGGGACCGGCGCGCTCCGTCCGCGGACCGTCGGAGACTTCGGTCTGATCGCACTCGTCGACCTCGTCATCCTCGTCGTCTCCCGAATTCGCATCGGGCTCAAACTCGTAGATGAAGTCAACGATAGTCTCAACCGCGGTCTTACTGGCGACATCGCCACCGGCATGACCACCCATGCCATCACACACGAGCGCCAAACCGGCCTCGCAATTGATATCGAAGCTGTCTTCATTACGTGAGCGCGAACGCCCGACATCGGACAGACCGGAAAATTCTAACCGGAAGGCAGCAGGTTCGGTCATCGGGAGACTCATCCAGACAAGATCGGCCGGGCGAAACGGCGCTCTTCCCGAGAGGATAACAAAATCCGCGCCGGTTGGGCAGAATGAGTTCCGGTACGCGAGCCGTTTAACCGGTAAGTCTTCTCTTCTTATGTGGCAAAAATGTCAGTCCCGCTGTCGTCCAGTTATACTAGACAAAGTCCTGTAATTATAGACAAGCAGCGCTTTCGGCTTTTCGCTTCCGACCGACCACCGGCTGACATCCTTGTCACAAAACGATTGATTTTCAACGGGCCGGGCATTTCGGGCGCCGCAGCAAGCATAATGGCACGGCGCTTGCTTATAACTCAGATATGAACCGAACCATTGTCGAGGCAAACGGTTAAGACGGCAGCGGCAATAATGTGATCAGTTCAAGCAATCTTACTTCGCGATTCGTTATTCTATTAATCCTGAAACGGGAGCATGTCATGAGCAGCAATACAGGCACCAGCGTCAATCAAAGCGGTAAGTCGGGTGGCGATGCATTGGGCTTTGCCGGTGCGGGCGCAGGCGCCATGGCCGGCGGCGGCGGTGGTTACGGCTCCGGTTTTGCTTCGGGCCCGGGCTCTTTCGCGGCCGGTGCGGGTGTCGGGCTCGGCGGCAATGCCGGAGCCGGTGCCGGTGCGGCGGGTGCGGTCGGCGGCGACGTCAGCGACAATACTTCGATCGGCTCGATCAATATCAATTCGTAATTCTCATTTCGATCCACTTTAAAACGGGAGCTTATCATGAGCACGACCGGTACAAGCGTTAATCAAAGCGGTAAGTCGGGTGGCGATGCGGTGGGCTTCGCCGGTGCGGGCGCCGGTGCCATGGGCGGCGGCGGCTACGGCAGCGGCTCGGCCGCGGTGTGGAATGCCGATCCGATCGGCGTCGGCATCGGGGCCGGCGGTAATGCGGGTGCGGGTGCGGGTGCTGCGGGCGCCGTCGGCGGCGACGTCAGTGACAACACCTCGATCGGTTCGATCAACATCAACTCGTAATTCGAGTGCGGGCGGCTTCGGTCGCCCGCTCGTTTTCCGAGAAGACGACTAACACGATTCGGGAGCCAGTCATGAGCACGACAGATACCAGCGTTAATCAGAGCGGCAAGTCGGGTGGCGATGCGGCGGGCTTCGCCGGTGCGGGCGCCGGCGCCATGGGCGGCGGCGGCGGCGGCTATGGCCAGGGTTCAGCGAGCGGCATGGGCTCGTTCGCAGCCGGTCTCGGTGCCGGTGTCGGCGGTAGCGGGTTCGCCGGAGCCGGTGCGGCCGGTGCGGTTGGCGGCGACGTCAGCGACAACACCTCGATCGGTTCGATCAACATCCGTTCGTAAGCCCGTTTCAGGCTTTTCGACCAAACTCTTTTAAATAGGATCAGACTCATGAATATGGGATCTTGTGGCGGCGGCAGCGGCAGCAACACCAGCACCAGCGTCAGCCAAAGCGGTAAGTCGGGTGGCGATGCGATGGGCTTCGCCGGTGCGGGCGCCGGCGCCATGGGCGGCGGCGGCGGCGGGTCGGGCTATGGCCAAGCGAGCGGCATGGGCTCGTTCGCGGCCGGTGCGGGCATCGGTGCCGGCGGTAGCGGGTTCGCCGGAGCCGGTGCGGCCGGTGCGGTTGGCGGCGACGTCAGCGACAACACCTCGATCGGTTCGATCAGCATCAATTCGTAATTCGAAACCGGGCCGCCTTTCGGCAGCCCTGCTCCGATTTCTCACTCATACATCCAAAACAGGGAGTCTTTCTCATGAGCACTTCAAACACGAGCGTTAGCCAGAGCGGTAAATCGGGCGGCGATGCAATGGGCGGCGCCGGGTCGGGCGCTGGCGCCATGGCCGGCAGCGGCTTCGGCAGCGGCTCGGGCTATGCTCAGGGCCAGGGCGCGTTCGCGGCCGGCTTTGGCGCCGGTCTCGGCGGCAGCGCCGGAGCCGGAGCCGGTGCGATCGGCGCCGCTGGTGGCGACGTCAGCGATAACACCTCGATCGGCTCGATCAACATTAATTCGTAAGCCTCGGATTCGCTCTTTCGGTGCGGCCGGTGCCGGCAACGTCGGTTTTCACTGGAAAAGCGGATATATTCGGGACCGACGATCGGGGACGGGGGTGCCTTGCGGCATCCCCGCCCTTTTTTGTGTATTCATCACGATAAAACGGAAAGCTGATGCCGATGTCCGTCCGGATTGCTCTGTTCGCCGATAAAAACAGTGCTCAGCTTGCCGAGATCGCTACAGCGGTCGCTGCCGCCGGCGGCACCCCGATTGCCCTCGACATGCGGCTCGGCGGCTCTCTCACCGAGTCGACGCAGCCGGAGTTCAGTTTAGAGGGTGATGGCGCCCGTTGGGGCGGCGTCGATTTCACCGACATTCGCGCCATGCATATCCGCTGCACGGCCCCGCGCACGCTGCCGACCCTGCCGCCGGTGCTGAATGCGCTAAGTCATGCCGAATACCGGACGAGCTTTCTGCGCGAACAGCTTTTCAATGCCGCAACCATTGCATTCTTCGAGCATCAAGCGGCCCGGGGTAAGCTGGTGGTCAACCGGCTGACGACCGCTTATGTCGATCATAACAGCAAAAGCCAGTTCTATGAAAAGCTGCGCGATGCCGGGTTCTCGGTCCCGCGCAGCCTGACCACCGACGATCCCGAAAGCGCCCGCCGCTTTCTCGACGAGGTCGACGACGCGGTGATCAAGCCGATGATCGGGATCGGCTCGACCCGGGCGGTCGGTCCCGGCGACCGCGCGCGGCTGGAAGAGCTGCGCACCTGCCCGGCCTTGTTTCAGGAACGGATCAAGGGACCGACCTTGCGCATCCATGTGGTCGGCGACCGCATGGTGCTGGCCTTGCGCATCATCGGTGAGGGCATCGATTCACGCACCGATGCCAAGGATTTTATCGAGACTGATCTTGCCCCCGACGAAGCGGCCGCGATCGTACGGGCCAACCGCTTCCTCGGCCTGCATTACGCGGCCTGGGACGCGATCGAAGGCCCGGACGGACGGCTGTGTTATCTCGACTGCAATCCCGGCCCGTTCGTGATGTGGCTACCGGAGGCGGCACGGCGCACCGTATTCGGCGCGCTGGCCCGGTATCTGGTTGAGTTCGCCCGCAAATAAAACCAAATCCGGCTGCGGGCGCCCGGTTATCCCTTAATGCGGGCGGGTCGGCGAAGCTCCGGCGAATTGAAAGGCGGTGGCGCGCACCTTCTTGCCCGACAGCGCCAGCTCGACATGATTGGCAAAATAGATTTGCCAAGGACGCTCGGCCGGAGCCAGCCGGGTTTCCAAATGGCGCCGGATGCGCTCTCGCAACACATGGATGTCGGTACCCGGCTTAATCGCAACCGTGGCGGCCAGAACATCGCCGCCATTGTCGTCGGGAACCGCGGCAACCAGCACGTCGGCCACGCCCGGAACCTCCAGGATGGCAACCTCGGCCTTGGCCGGGGACACCTTGGCCCCGTTGATATCGACCACGGTTTCGATGCGGCCGGTGAACAGCACACGCTCTCCGGCACGCTCGACCAGATCGCCGGTGATCAGCCAGCCGTCACGGGTCATCGGAACCGCCCCGCCATCGGCAAAGCCGACCATCGCCCGGGGTGTACGCACCTGAAGCACGCCGCCCCGGATGCGCAATTCGACATCCTCGACCCCGCACTCAAGCCAATCGGCCGGAAAACCGGCCTTGCCGTCCATAACCGTGAACACGACCCCGGCTTCGCTCGAGGCATAGACCTGACGCAGCCTGATACCGGGAAAGCTGGCGACCAGACGATCAAGCAGAGGCTGGTCGGTGATGTCGCCCCCCAACGTCGCCATCCGCAGCGGCGGCCGGTTGGTTCCGAACGCCGCCAACAGCGTACGCCAGACACTGGGGGTAGCACTGATATGGGAAACCCGGTGTTCGAGCGCCAGCCGGGCCAGTTCGGTACTGTCGGCACCGGGCGCCGCCACCAGCCGGGCGCCGGCACTGATCGCGGCCAAAATGACCTGAAGCCCGCCGAACGAGGTCGGTTCATGGGTCAGCAGCCACCGCGAGTCGCTATTGTGGCTGCCGCGAACCCGGCTGATCAACCGGATAAAGTCCTGGCGAATCAATTTCGGCTCGCCGGTGGTGCCCGAAGTCGGAATCAGCATGGCGAATTTTTCGGCATTCACCGACATACCGGGGCCGAGCCGCACCAACTTGCCGGCATGGCTGATCTGGACGCTGGCCCCGGCAAAACGCGACATTGCGCCGCGCAGCAAGACCAGCTCGACACCGACTCGTTGCGCCGCCACCAACGCCGCAATCAGGGTCGAGACCGAGCGTGCGGTCACGGCCACCCGGCTGCCTAACGGCAGCTCCGGCTCCAGCCGTTCCGCAACCGCGTTGATACTCGCCCAATCGAAGACCGTTCCGTGCTCCAGCACTTGGAAAGACGGATTGATCCATGCCGGTACGATCATAAGCTATTCCCCCGTTTCAGGGCTTGATTCGCCGGAACCTGACACGTACGTCCGGCGGCGTGCCCGGCCGCATCCAAACCCCCGCCAACCGATAGCCGCTGGCCGGTGGCGCATCGACATAGCGGGTGGCATCAAGCAAAGCCAGAATGATACTGCGGCGCGCCAAACCGGCCGGGCCGTTCTGTTGATCGAGCATACGGCGCAAATCAGCCCGTTCGCGTTCGGAAATCACGCGCTCGAAGTCGAAATTAAGCTCGACCGTCGAGCCGTCCAGACCGAAGCTGCAACCCTGAAGCCCATAGCCGGCCGCCCGAACCGCGCCGTCGAATTCACGAAACTCCTTGTCCGACATATTGAGCAAACCATGCCCCTCGTCTCCCCCGGACGGCTCGGCGGGTCCGCTTCCGATCAGCCACCCGGTCAAGGAGCGCACGGTCGACACCCCGTACTCCAGCGCCCCGAAGGTTCCGGCCCGCAGGCTGTCCCACAAGTCTCCGGCCGCGGCGACCGGCCCGTCGAGTACGGCCAGCTCGCCGAGTACGGCCGGTTCGGGCCGCGCGGCACACGCCGGAGCAGCGGACAGAGCCGTAAACACGGCGGCCATGATCACGGCAGTTGAGAGTAAACGGGTCATCGCGGTCACGAGCAGCCTCCGTGCATCCGGGGCCGACCGGCTGCTGCTATCGGAAAACTCGAAAAAAACACGTACATTCATCTTTCTCCGACATGCGGCCGCTCGGAGACCGGACACAGCCTAGCTGCAACCCCGCATCCGTCAAGCAAAAAGCATGATGTGCCAACTGCTTGTCCGGGCCCCCCTCACCCTCGCCGCCAGCCATACCGGCGTATCCCGTTCGTATGTCAAAACAGCAGCCGTCCCCTCAACCATAGTTCGAAACTGTACGTGCCAACTTGACAGTCTGATTAGTCGTGGTATGAATGACTGAAGTATATGGACTATCGGCCTATCGCCATAAGGGGGCGCACCCCGTCTCATCGAGAGCCGCTTGCGGGCGCCGTCAAGGATTTTCATTAAAGTCGAGATCCAGTTGAGGACGTAAGATGACCGTTGCGGACGATGTCAGAAGACGATATGCGGAGTACATCAAGCTCCAGGTGTTTGATGAGAAGTATCTATCCCGCGATCGGGAAAGAAAGATTCTAGGCGAAGGCGTGACTCGTTTTGAGATCCCGTTGGAAGATGCGCGCTCGATATTGATGTCGGTTGCATCCGAGAACGATTTCATCTTTGAGAAAGACGTCGATAAGCTGGTCAAGGAAATCATGCAAGCTTTTGCCGCCAATGACGGCAGCATCGGCCCCAACGAATTCCGCCACGGTATTTCGATTTACCGGCAGCTCTCCAGCGGGCATGTCAGTGAACTGGAAGCCAAGCGTCGGCTTAAGCAGATGATGCTTGAGAATGATTGGAAGCCGGGTCGCAGCAATTTGATTCCGCCGATCGGCACCCGCAAGTGGTTCAGGGAAATCGCCTGAACTCGGACGGTCAAGTCACCGGTTTTCGGGTGGCCCGGCTCGGGTTCCCGTTATCCGGTTGCTGTCGTGATTCGTTTTGCCCTTGCCGGCGGCTGCGCGGTTATGCGAGCCGGGGGCCGGGGTGTGCTTGCGCCGTTCCGTTGAAAGAAAGCCGGCTGAGAGAAAGCCGGCCGAAAAAACGGTCGCGAATCGGCGCGAGACCAATCCCCGGGGCCTATCCGGGCAAAACCTACCCCGGGGCTGGTAATGGGGGCTCGACAAGCGAGCGCGAGCGGTTATAAAGTATAACAGGTTTTCGTCGTGTAAGGCGTCGTGCCCGGTGCAGGCCCCGGTCGGGAGCTTTCGGGAGCAGTGGCAATTCGCTACCGTGTCCGGTTGATCGATCCGGGGGAATGCATCCTTTTCCAACGGATGGGAATCGATGGATATTGTCCATTTCAGCATGGCCGCCGGCACTTTTTTCGCCAAAGCCCTCAGCATCCTCATTATCATTTATCTGCCGATGATCTTCGGAGCCCGTTGGCTGCCGAAGATTGATAATGCCGGAATGTTTCTGACTCAATCGGCGTGGACCTTGCCGATTTTTGCCGGAGCGGCGTTCGGCGGCGCCATGGTTTATTACAATCTCGAAGAGGAATTCTTTACGGTCGACAATATTTTCCGGGCCGACGGGCCGTGGAATCTGTCTTATTCGACCTTCCTGCTCGACCGGGTTAATCCGTTTAATTACTATCTCGAGCCGGCGCTGAGTCATCTCAGCTTTCAAGGTTCGGACATGAATGTCAGCTTGGCGCTGACCGCCGGCGTGGTTTGTTTCGGGCTGGTGGTGCTGCGCGCGCTGAACACATGGCATTCGTTCGGAGCTTGGCGCGGGATCCTCTATGCCACGGCGCTCGCGATCTGGTCCTGCTACATGACCATCTTCGGCGTTTGCTTGGTGCTGTGGCTGCTCAACCTGCTGAATTTCTGGACGCTGTTGGTGCTGACCATGTGCGTCCACTATTATCGCACCAACTCCTGGCCGATCACCTACCACACCCTGATGGCGCCGGTTTGGGGCGATGCGCATGGTCATGGCGGTCATGGTCACGGCGGACACGGTGGGCACGGCGGCGGACACGGCCATGACGCCCACGGCGGCGGTCATGGCGGGGGCCATGGGGGTGGACACGGCGGCGGTCATGACGCCCACGGCGGCGGTCATGGCGGGGGCCATGGGGGTGGACACGGCGGCGGTCATGACGCCCACGGCGGCGGACATGGCGGGCACGGTGATCATGATGACGAGAAGGATATGCATGATGCAATCCACCCGCTTTATCCTCGCCATCACTAGTGCGATGACCGTAACGCATGGTTCCCATGCGCCCCGGTCTGAATCGCACTGGAATTAAATATTGAGTGTTCCGATGATGACGGACGGGAATCATCCGTCATCATCGGAACACTAGACGTTAAGAACTCAAGGCAGACACGACGTAAAGGCCGGATCCGAAAGGGTCCGGCCTTCATAATTTCTATCGGGCAAGCATGACTCCCCCGCTCACGCGCGGGGTTTCAGCCATTTTGCAGCGACCCGGCTGATTAAATCGGGATAATCGGGACATTCGGCCGGACCGATCAAGGGCAGGGCCATATCCGCAATGATTCGGCCGACGGTTTCAGCGGTCAACGCCAACCCGGCCTGACGGGCCCGGTCGGCAATCACCATTTCCTGGCCCCAGAAATAGACTTTGGCGCCGCCGGTGTTGGCATGCATACGCCGCAGCTCTTGATCCCGCTCGGCCCCGAACAGAGGCAACCAGATATCGGCCATCAGAGTGTCGGCCGGGATCTCGGGCACGAACTCATAAGCGTCACCGAGAAGAACCGTGATTTTGCTTGAGGCCTCGGGCGGCAATTGCTCGATCACGGCAGAGCAGCGCACCGCTTCGATGATCTCGGGGTCGAATTCGACCACCGTTACTCGAGTCACGGCCGGATTTAACGCGGCATTGGCCGCGGCCCAACCCATGCCGAGCCCCATCACCACGACATGACCGGTCGCATGACGGCACCCCAACTCCTGGCTTTCGATTTCCAGGGGAGTCATCGACATCCAGGTCCGCGCTACGCCATTTTCGATACGCATCAACGCCGCCATATCGGTCACCAACTGCGGCGGTGACCAATAGCCGGGGCACAACACCATCCCGGCAATGTGCAGACGCCAGCGGGAGCTTTGAAACGGACGATACTGCGGGCGGAACAGGTCGGTCCGATAAACCGGCAGCGGCGGAAGCAGGGTCATGGCATCGCCACCGGTTCGTATCGGAATTCGGAAGCTTAATACTGGTTGACGTCTTTCGAGTCGACCTGGCCGCTGAGCCGGGTACGGATGTGCGACCACGACACCCCGAACGACAGGATGGTGGCGAACAGCGTGCCGACCACGGTTGCAACCGCATTCGGATTGTTGAGATCGAGCAGGTTGAAATCCACCAACGTCCAAACCAGGGCGGTCAGCGAGGCCGCCGAGGTTGCCACCCCGACCGGGCCGAGCGAACGCCAGATCGCGATCGCAAAAACGCCGTACGAGGTCAGCAAAGTAACCCCGAGAAAGCTCTTCAACGGCCAGTTCTCCGGCCCCGGTCCGGTCACCCAATGAAAATAGGAATAGCCGGAGGCGTTGTACGTCGCAAAAACGATGAACATGGCCAGCACCCACCGGACCAGAAAACTCGAGGCATTGAACATGGTCGAAACCTATGGGCTGAACATGAATGACGGCAACGGAGGACCGAGAACAGTAGCAATGATCGCGTCGCCATGAAAGCACGGCCGATTACCGGACGTACACTAACGCATCGACAAGGGATCGCACAACGACTTACAGCGGACAGACCAAAGGGTTGCGGCAAAAGGTCGCTCCGCCCCCCGGGAATTGGGCCCCCGGGGATTGGGCCTCCCGCGCTCCGAATTTTTAGTGGTCCGATTCAGAGGGCGGCCGGGAGAATCATCTAAACCCTAGCTCCGGCCGTACGTGTCATCCAGGCGCACGATGTCATCCTCGTCGAGATAGGCGCCGGACTGTACCTCGATCAAATTGAGCGGCACCCGACCCGGATTTTCCAGGCGATGCGGCGTGCCGAGCGGAATGAACATCGATTCGTTTTCACGCAGCAATATCTGTTCGTCGCCGCGAGTGACCCGGGCCGTACCGTTGACCACCACCCAATGTTCAGCCCGATGATAATGCAATTGCAACGACAGCTTGGCGCCGGGATTAACGGTCAGCCGCTTGACCTGGAAGCGCTCGCCGGTATGCAAAGACTGATAAAAACCCCAAGGCCGGTGAACCCGAAGATGATTGACCGGTTCGGGGCGGCCCAGACGCTTCAGGTCTTCGACCAGCCCTTTGATTTCGCCGGCTTTATCGCGCGCCGACACCATCACCGCATCTTCGGTGACCACGATCACGGTGTCGTCGAGACCGACCGCGGCGGTCAGCATGCCCTCGCTGCGGATATAGCAGTTACGGGCATCACGGGTGAACACGTCGCCGATTTGCACATTACCGTCGCCGTCCTTGGCGCCGACCTCCCACAAGGCCGACCAGGCGCCGACATCGGTCCAACCCATGGATGCCGGAACCATCACCGCGGCGTCGGTCCGCTCCATCAGCGCATAATCGATCGAAATCGACGGCGCCTCGGCAAAGGATTCGGGCTCCAGCCGACAGAAATCGAGGTCATGTACCGCACCGGCCAAGGCCCGGCGGCAAGCCGCGACCACCGCCGGCTCGTATCGCTCCAACTCGGCCAAGACCTTAGCCGCGGGAAACAGGAACATGCCGCTGTTCCAGCAATAATCGCCGCTCGCCAGATAGGTCACGGCCTTGTCCCGGGTCGGCTTTTCGACGAAGGCGGCGGCGCCGAACACGCCGGAATGCCCCTCGACCGGAGCACCGCGCCGGATATACCCGTAACCGGTCTCGGGAGCGGTCGGTGTAATCCCGAACGTCACCAGCCAACCGGCGGCCGCCGCCTTGGCAGCCGTCCCGACCGCGGCCAAAAACGCCGGCACATCACGAATCAGATGGTCGGCCGGCAGCACCAGCATCAGCGCAGCGGGGTCGCGCGCCGAGATCTGCAAGGCCGCCACCGCGACCGCCGCCGCGGTATTGCGGCCGACCGGTTCCAGGATAATACCGACCGGCGAATCCGACCGGCGCAACTGCTCGGCAATGACGAAACGATGTTCCTCATTGCAGATCACCAGCGGCGGTGCGAACAGCGCCGAGCCGGAGACCCGGTCCGCCGTCTCTTGAATCATCGAGCGGTCCGAAGTCAGGCTCAACAATTGCTTGGGAAAGCGCTCCCGCGACATCGGCCACAAGCGTACACCGGCCCCGCCCGACAACAGAACGGGATAAATCTTTCCGTTACCGAGCATATCGGTCATGGCAGGCCCTTTTAGAGTTAATTCGGCACCGTGGTGATGACCATCGTTGCCGCAACCGGAGCCTGTCCGCCGGCCTTACCGGCCGCATCCAACGCCTTGCGCAACTCGGCCAAATAAGCCGGAGCCTTTTCGGCGGCGGCCCGGGAATTCGCAAATAACGGCTTGGCCGAGGCGATCGCCACGATCAATTCACGCCCGAACGGGGCGCCGATCGTCCAGAACTGACCGCCGGAAGCCTTTTCACCCAACTTGCGCAATCCATCGGCAGGCAAACGATTATTGGTGTCCATCCGATTGGGCAGTAGATGAACGACATCCCCCTCGAGCGTAAAGTAATCGACCTGCATATAGGCCGGAAAGCCGGGCGCCCGCACTTCAAAGACCAGATCCTGGCCATTTTTGTAGATCGCCCCCGGATTGATCGGCAGCAACGACACCGGTTGCGGCAGCTCCTGATTGCGCTCCCGCAGGCGCTGCACGGCGCCGACCGACTCACACAGGGTGCGGGCGAGCGGATCGGCTTTGAAGCTGTAAGGCATGCCCGCCGCCGCCTGATCGATCAGAGTGCGCAACCGGCCTTCTTCACCCTCGCCCGCGACGCCGGTCACCATCAGCGTATCGCCGGCCGAAGCGGGCTCGACCTTGAGCAAGGCGCAGGGTGCGCGGGCAACCGCGGTCCGCACCGGACCGAGCGCCGCGCCCGACATCGCCACTTGCCGCTTGTTTGCCGCTTGTTCATCGGCCAGACGCTTGGCTTCAGCCGCAGCCACGGCCGCCTGCTCACGGCGCGCTTGTTCTTCAATGAACAGTCGAGCCGCCTGTTCGCGTCGGACCTGTTCTTCCTCGGCTTGACGGCGGGCTTGTTCGGCTTCCGCCGCGGCCGTCACCCGTTCCAGCCGGGCCTGCTCCGCCTCCAGCCGGGCGCGGAGCTTGGCGGCTTCCGCCGCCTCGTCCGGAACCGGCGGCAGCGCCGGCCGCTCAACCATAACCGGAGCGGGAGCCGGGGCCGGCTTACCGCCCAGAACCAACCAACCGCCGATCCCGCCCGCAACCAGCAGGCCGGCGACCGCAGCGCCGATCATCACCCCTTTGTTACTGCCGGCCGGTTCCGGCTCCGGTCGCGACTCGGGGCGCGACTCGGGGCGTGGCGGGGCCGTGAGCGCGCCGTCGCTCCGCCGTGGTCGGCCTTCATCGGCCAAACCGCGCGCCGGCATGAGTTCTTCGGCCGGTTGCTTGCCCCCCGCCATGGTGGCAAGAGCGGAGTTGTCCATCATGGTGCCTTCGGCATCACCCGCGAATGACACCGGATCCGGCACCGTCAGCTTACCGTCCGCGGCATCGCGCAAAGCGGCGGCAAACTCGGCGGCGCTTTGGTAGCGCTCCTCCGGACGTTTGGCCATGGCCTTGGCCACCACCTGATCAAAGGCGCGCGGCACCTGAACATTCAACACCGAGGGCGGCTCGGGCTGGCTGTTCAGCACCCGGTGCATGATGGTGGTGAGGGTACCGGTAAACGGTTTTTCGTTGGCCAACAGCTGATAAAGCACGCCGCCGGCCGAGAATATATCGGACCGGGTATCGACCTGCTGGCCCATGAATTGTTCGGGCGACATGTAGGCCGGCGTACCCATCACCGCACCGGCCTGGGTCAAGTTCGACGACTCGAGGCGCGCAATGCCGAAGTCGGTAATCTTCACCTCGCCAGCTTCGGTCAACATGATGTTGGCGGGTTTGATGTCGCGATGCACGATGTGTTTCTTGTGGGCATGGTCGAGCCCGGCCAGCACATCGCTCATGATCCGCACGATATCTTTGATACCGAAGCGTTCATCGGCCGCAAAATATTCTTTAAGATCGCGCCCCTTAATGAACTCCATCGCAATGTAAGCGACATCGCCATCCTTGTCGCAATCATAAATCGTGACAATATTGGGATGGTTCAGATTTCCCGCCGCAATCGCCTCGCGCTCGAAACGGGCAACCTGCGCTCTGGTTGCCTCCGGATCATCGGCCGCAAGCATGTCGGTACGGACGGTTTTAATCGCCACCTCGCGCTGAATGCGGGGGTCTTTACCCTTATAGACCACCCCCATGGCGCCCTTGCCGAGTTCGCCGAGAATCTCGTACTTGCCGAGCCTGCTGATATCCGCCTGTTTCACGTCGCCCCCGGCCGTTTGTCGCGCCCCTAAACCAACCGCAGGGGAGTGTAACACGATTATGCAAAGCCCGCCCCGCCGGCCGCAAGGCTCCTGCTGAAATCCGTATCATCGGCCTGTCCGGCAGTCTCCGGACAAGCGTATTAACGTCCGCAGCATGCCCGGTACAGCCCGACCGTACATATTCCAACCGGTCCGACCGCAAGATCGGACAGGACCAAGCGCCGGCTCGCCGCCCCGAAGCGCGTCCGCAGGCTCGAGTCGCAGATCAGTTTTTCCAGCGCCGCAGCCAGCGCCGCCGGATCATCGGGCGGCACGGTCAGCGCATTTTCTCCGGCCCGGGCGATTTCGCGGCAGCCGGGAACGTCGGTCGCCACCAGCGGCCGCCCGCAGGCCGCCGCTTCCATCAGGCTTTTGGGCAAGCCCTCGCGCCGCGACGGCAGAACCGCGATATGGGCCTCGGCCCACACGGTCCGGACATCCTCGACCGCGCCGCGCCATTCCAGCCCCGGCAACGCCGCGACCCGGGCGCGCAGTGTCGACTCGAGAACCGAAGTCGGGTTTTCGGGATCGGGAGTCCCGACCAGCAGCAGCCGGACCGGAATATTTCGTGCGCGCAGCAACCGGTACGCCTCGATCAGCACCGGGACGCCCTTATCCTCGAGCATACGGCCGACATACGCTACCGTGACCGCACCGGCCGGTTCGGACAAGGGCTGATAATACTCGGTATCGATGCCGGAGCCGCGAATCACCGTCACCCGCTCGGCCGGAACGAAGCCGCGCCCGACCAGCAAATCACGGTCATCAAGATTTTGAACGATCAGCCGACTGACCGGCCGGTGCAGCACGAAGCGCATCAATGCCCGCACCGGCAACCGCAGCACGCCGCCGCCGATAAACACGAAGCCCAGCCCGGTCAGCGCATTGATCACCGCCGGCACCCCGGCCAGCCAGGCGGCAATTCCCCCCAGCACGACCGGTTTGATCGCGACATGATGAACGAGATCCGGCTGCTCGCGCCGGTAAATCCCGAAAATCGCCCGTATGGCGCCGACTGTCGCCAGCAGACCATTGCCGCGGCGCTGCCAGTCGAGCGGGATAACGCGAAACCCTTCGGCTTCGATCGCGGCGCGCTGTTGTCCGACCCGGCAGACCACCACCACCTCGAAACCGGCCGCCCGCGCCGCCCGCGCCATCGGCAGGCGGTGCGAACGGAAATACCAGTCCTCGGTCACCAGATAGAGCAACCGGAAGCGGCGAGTTTCGCTCACTTGCCGCCGGTTGCGGCCTTAAGCCGCTTGATCAAACCGCAGGCAAGGTTCCCGATCAGGCCGCTGGCCAAGCCGCCGGTTTGCAGAACGGTGGCCAACACCGGCGGCGGGGCATCGCCGGGATGCGCGCTGTGAATATAGCCGGGCTGGTTCAGACGATAGGCGGTATTGACCGCCGCCGCCGCCTGCTCTCCGGTGATCAGACCGGCCGAATCGGCGCGGCCGTCATGCTTGGCCCCCGCCGGATCGGTGTAGGTATCGTTCCAGACCTGGACGTGATGGGCGATCGCCTCGCGAATGATAAAGATGTCCTTGCGGGTGCCGCCGGTCCAACCACGAACCCGGCGCCGGAACAAACTGGCCAGCAGGCCGGTATTGCGGGTGAAAGCCAGCCGCAAATTCAGGTCCATCTGGCCGAAACGCTCGGGCAATTCCTCGGTCATTTTGCGGCGCACCGCCGCCCGCATGGTAAAGTGCCAGCCGCCGAACGCCAGCACCACCCCGATCGCGGTCAGCGCCGCCCGTAGCGGAATACCCCCGGCCCACTCCGCCGGTGAACCGCCGCCAAGCCAGCCGAACACCGCCCCGCCGGTCATCCAGGTCACCGCGATGCCCAAGGCCAGCAGCGCCCCGGCCCCGACGCCGTCCCGGATCAGAACCCGGTGCCGCCAGGTCGCGAGCAGGCCCTGAATATGGGGAACGACCTCGCCTTCCAGTTCCTTGGCCAGCGCGTCGAGAATGCCGACGATGCGATAGCCGCGGCCGAACTCGATTTCGGTCATGCGGGCATGGATTTCGGCCAGATCCTGATCGCACTTGGCCTCGTAGCGGGCGCGCTTGACCGGGTCTTCGATCGGCGGCGCCACGTCCTTGTTGTAAATACCGTAGAACTTACCGGTGGTCAGCCCGGCCTGAGCAATGCTGCGCTGCCAGGCCCCGACCACTTCCTCGGGGTTATCCTCCCGCGCCGAAGCATCGATCTGATTGAGGATATACAGGAACTTGCGGGAATCGGTCCGGCGCACGGTGTGGGAGACCAGATGCTGAAGCGTATCCTGCATCGAGCCCGGCTCGGGCCGACGCGCATCGAAAAAGATCAGCACGAGGTCGGCCAGATCGAGAATATGATCGGTCACCCGCAGGGTCGAGCGCCGCTGGTCATCGGCATCGAAACCGGGAGAATCGATCAGAATCTTGCCCTTGACCCGCGGGCTGGAGCAGGTCTTGAGCTGAAGGTAATTGTCGATCCGCTTGCCTTCGCCCGCCGCCACCTTCTCGATTTCGTCGCTCATCCGATAGAACGGAAAGCGCGGATCGGCGTTCAGCGCGGTGCCGGGCAGCGCATCGTATTTACGGTCGGGACCGAAGCAAACCACGGTGAACTTGTCGTCCACCGCCTGATTGCCCGAAGTTTGCAGATCAACCCCGAGATAGCTGTTGATAAAGCTCGACTTACCGGCCGAAAACAGCCCGAGCACGCTGATCATCGGCCACCACGGAATCCGCATGGCCAAGCTGTCGGTTGCGGCCAGCAGGCCCATCCGGTGCAGCACCCGGTCAAAGGCGCGAAAGGTCGGAATCACCGGCAGCAGGTTCGGATGCTCGGAACGCAAATGAGCTTCCAGTGTCTCCAGACGACGGAGCAGGGCTTTCTTCGGAGTCATGGTTGCAGGTGCGCCTATACTGGGGGAACTCGGAAAAGGCGGCGATTACTTGGTCGGACCGGTTACTTGGTTTCAGGCTGTGTTAACGTCATCATGTATTTGGTCAGCCGGGCGCGGGCGTGATCGGCGGTGACCCGGGCCCGCGCTTCGGCCAGCCAGGGCGCCGCCACCTCGGCGGGCAGGCCGGTCAGCTCGCCCAATTGCTCAACCGCGCGGGAAAAATCGCCGGCCGCCATCCAGGCCCGGGTGCGGTCGGCCAAGGCGCGCGGGGTCGAACCCTCGGGCACTCCGGTCATCCGATACAGCGGCGGCATCCAGTCGGACAGTACGTCCAGGAACAGATCACCGATCCGCGCGCCCGGATTGCCGATCGCGGCCGCCCGCAGAATGTTACCCTGCACGGTCGAGAACCGGCCGATCAACCAAGCCTCGCTGGCAATGCCCGCGGTCGCGTGCGCGGCGATCCGATCAAGCAGCTGCTTCAGTTCGGTATCATTAAAAGCGGTGAGCCGCAGCGCCGCCAACTCGTTGACGAACGGGTTCGACGTGGCCAAGGCCCCGCGCAGCTGAGTGGCCGACAACAAAATACCGAGCGCCGGCGTGCCGCCCAACCCTCGCGCCGCGACCTTTTGCCGCAAGTCCGGGATATCGCGCTCCAGCACGGCGATACGCTCGGCCAGCTCGGCCGCGCTCCGACTGCTCAGGGTGCCGGCCAGCTTGGCATCAAGCGCGCTCTGGTCGTGAGCGACCCGCGCCACCTTGCTTTCCAACTCGCCCAACCGATGCTCGTTAACGGGAGCAAGCGCGGTGCCGTCACCGGACGGCGGCGAAGGCTGCGACCACAGGGAAATACCGACAACGACCAGAGCGGCCAACCCGCCGACCACCGTCAACCGGGCGGCACCCGGTGTCATCAGACGGCCGACCAGACGGGAGGTCTGCGGCGTCGGATGAGCCGCCAACCGAGCCGCGGCCGCCGCGACCGCCGCCGAAGGCACCGGAGCCGGCTGCGGCTGCGAAAAGGCCGAGGCCACCGAAGAAGACGCCGCCATGGCCGGAGTCGACGTCGGGGTGTCGAAATTGAGCGGAAATTCGAAGGGAGGCGCCGACTCGGCGACAGGCGGGCGCACCGGCGGAATATCAAGCGGAACATTGACCGGAGCCGGCTCGCTCTCGTTCAGCGGCACCAATTCCGGTTCGGACTCGGAATCGGGCTCGGACTCCGGTTCGGACCCGCCCTGATCGCCCTGCTTGTCATCGAAGCGGCGAATCGCATCCAGCTCGGCTTCTTCCAACGCGATCCCATGGCGCCGGGCCGCATCGCAGACATCATTCAGGCGCGCCGCCGGAATCGCACCGCGTTTTTTCCAGCCCTGAACCGTGGTGACCGGAACTTCGAGCTTGTTGGCCATCGGCCGAATGCCACCGAAACGCTGGATCAACCGTTCCGAGGCCTTGGCCAAGGTCAGCTGCTCCGAAGTCATTTCGGACTGGCGAACGGGGGGCGAAAGGCGATTCGGTTCGCTGCCCTGCCGGTCTGAAACTGGAGGAGAAGCCATGGACTGTCCTTAGCCTGTGGAAGCCTATAGAGTTTCTCCGGTCGGACGCCGGCCCGCCGAACCGATCCTCTCGGCTCGCTTACACCGGCACTCTAACAAACGTCCGGACCGACCGGGAGAGAAAAAAGCAAGAAAAGTCCCTGCCGACCCCGCGAACCCGACTTTGGAACGACACTGGAACAGCCGGGCCAAGGCGCCTATAATAATGAGTCGTCGATATGTCGTTCCAGGCATGCGTGACGCCGCCGAAAGAGGAGAGACCGCCATGGCTACGGAAGCAAGCTTACCTGAAGACCGGCAAACGGAATTCGTGGTCGATAAAGCCACGGCGAAGGCCATTTCAGGTCTCCGACAAAAATTCGGCGCAACGTCAAATGCCGAAGTCATCCGTAAAGCCTTAAATCTGGCCCGTGTCGTTGCCGAGTATTCCGCAGGAGACAATTCTGTCGTAATTAGCAGCAAAGATAAAGAAAAACTGCTTATCAAGCTTTCGGAATAGTGTCATGACTGATGATATACGCTCTGTTGTAGGAAACGCCGATGGGGAATCATCCATTCGCGCCATCGGCTTAAATTCCGTCGCTGATTCTAATGTCAAAGACCAAATTGCCATGGGCACTTTCGAGTTACGAAAGGAACTGAGTCAACAAATCATTAAAATATTTAAGTTATCTAATTTATTCATTTTGGTTATGATCGGACTTGTTTTCTTCTCTGATTGTCTCTTTCTTAAATGGGATTTAATCAAACCGGAAAACCGCTTGGTCAATGGTCAAGTCTTGATGGCGGTGATCGGGGCGACCACGGTTCAACTTGGCGCCGTGATGTATCTGATGGCGAAGTATCTGTTCGCGCCCGAACTCGGGACATCGCCGGAATAGGGAGCCCGCATCAATGATCACACCCGCCGCAACCATCGCGCTCTCCGGTGCGCTTGCCCAGAGCACGCGCGTCGATGCCGCCGCCGCCAACATCGCCAACAGCCAAACCCGCGGCGCGCTCTCCGGGCAACCCGCCGCTTACCGGTCCGGCGACGTGAGTACGACCGCGACCGCCGGAGGCGGCACCGCCGCGGTTTGGCGCCCGTTGACCTCTTCGGTCGTGCCGATGCTTGACCCGACCTCGCCCTACGCCGACGCTCACGGTATGGTCGCGGCGCCGGGCGGTGATACCGCCCGTGATTTGGTGACGCTGTCCTCTGCCCGCACCGCTTACAAGGCTAACCTCAAGCTCGCGCAAGCCGCCGATGAGATGACCCGCGAGACCCTGAAGCTGACCGCGTAACCGGTTTACGCCCGCAGTTGTTCAACCGTCAGCAACTCTGGAAGCTCTTGCTTCAGCCACAGCACATCCTGACCTAAACCGGCCGGAACGCCGTCGAACAATTTCACCTCGCGCACCGAGAGCGAGGGCATCAGACGACCGAGAGCCGACAGCGCTTCGGTCGGCGCCGGACGGCCCAGGCGGCGAAAAATCCGACCGTCCGTGGCAAGACACAAGCCCGACACCGGATCGGCGCCGCTCAATTCGCCCTGACAGGCCCGCCCGCCCGGAGTCCAGCCGACAATTTGGAAAGCCCCCTGCACCAAGCAGAAAGCATAGCGCATCACCGGAATTTCAATCACACCCTCGAATGACATCGGCGGCGGCGTGTCCGCGGGAAAGCCCAACTGATAAACGCTGCCGCTGCGGGTGACGGCCATTTTCCGCTCTTCATCCAGCCTGGCCAACGGCGAAGTTCTGGTCAGGGCACCATTAACCGGCCCGAGCAGGTACCGCGTCGAATTGCGCCACAAAACCGTATAAGGCGAGATGACTTTCGACATGTCCGGCCTCCTCCGAGGCGGCGGGTCACGCGCGTTCAAGGATTTGCCCGACCGCCGGGACAGGTTGCGTGTCCATGGTGATTTATAGCCCGAAAGGGGAGCGAACTCAAGCCCCACCCTAAACAATCAGTTTAAGACAGCATTCTATGTTGTTGATTTGCAACGCACGGACATTTCCTCCGTGCCGTGATCCCACAGCTTTAATCCGGGCTTCCGAATTTGGTAAGAGGGACACGGAAACATCATGCCGGAGCGATCGTGATAAACGGCACAGTGCTGGCACGGTTTTGTTCTTACGCTCTGATCCTGGCAACGGGCGCCCTGGTCGGCTTTGGCGCCATGACTCTGATGTCCGGCCGCAGCGAAACGCCCCGTGAACCTCAACCGGCAGAGCACGAAGTCACGGCCTTGACCCACAGCATCCTTCCGCTTGAGCACGCCGAGGCCGAGATGAAGGACAAGCCGCAGGCGGAACCGGCGGCTGAAAAACCGGCAGCACATTCGGCCGAGCCGGGAACCCACCCTTCGGCGGAAGCAGAAAAGCACGACGGAGCCAATGCCGAAGAACTTCGAAAAAAATTTGAACTCTTTTATGACAAGTTTCTAAGTGCCGATTGCAGCGCCAGTAAGAAATCCGAAGAAGGTGTCCAGTTCGGCCCCAACTATTTTACCGTATTCATCGATGATCGGCGGGTTCGGTATGTAGAAGGATATTATCAATTTGATCGCCACGGTATGAAATTTATATTCGGTGACCAGTACATATTATTCACAATTGATAGTGATTCTATCTTTATGTCTGAGATATTGATTGAACAAGTTATAGTTTCAATAAAATCTCCGGACAAATGGAAGATTTGCCCATCACCACCGCGGACAAGACCGGAATGGCAACTACCCATTCTTTCATATACCGTGAATGATGGATTATTGTTTGCGCTCAAGGCGGAAGATATGGAAGCGATTACTTACTATCTAACCAAGGGGGGGTATGTTCCTGCCCGTAAATTAAAAACCGTGCTAGAGACGGTCAAGCTGAACGACCGGGCCATGGTCATGATTACCGAGGTTTCCGCGCGCAATGAAGAGGCCGATATCGCGCGCAAAGCAGCCGAGGCGGCAAGGCCGAAGCCACCACCACCTTCATCAAAACCGGCCGCCGCACCGGCGAAGAAATCGGGTCACTAAAAATCGGAATACCGGTCACTTTAAGATCGATGATTTAATTTATACGGAGGATGATGCCGGAAATGAGTACCTATAATTCCTATTCCGAACAAAAAGGCTGGACAGTCGATTTCTCCTGCGCCGAGCCCGATCGACTCTACTTTCAAGCCGAGTTTTCCGGAATCGACTTGAAAGGTAAAAAAATTCTTGAGCTTGGCTTCGGCAATGGCAGCTTCATGGCCTATGCCCGAGAAAACGGAGCGGAAGTTTTCGGGATTGAAATACAGCCGGATAATGTTGTAAAAGCCCGAGCTGCCGGCTACAACGCTTTTGAAACTCTTGACGAGTTGCAATCCAATCATCCCGTTAGTTTTGACATGGCGGTTGCTTTCGATGTTTTTGAGCATCTCAGCCACGACCTTATTCATACGACTTTGACGAGCCTGCATGGATTATTAAAAGTCGGTGGAGTTTTGATTCTGCGGACGCCGAATGGCCAATCTCCGTTCGGCAGAAGAACTCAATATGGTGACGCGACTCATCTGTCGGTCATTACTCCGAAGAAAATGGAGCAGATCTGCTTTGGAAAAGGGCTTGAAGTTATTGGCGTCGGCAATCAGGCCCGTGTTTTTAGCCCCGGAGGGCTGCACTATGCTCTGGTCAAACGGCTTCAATTTCTGGCCCGTGACTTTTGCAATGCCCTGATCTCGAATATCTACGGCATGGGGACGACTGTTTTGGATGAAAACATCGTCATCCGGATCAGAAAAACCGAATAATACCGCCGAACTTAAACGCCAAACTTAAACAATACCATGGCGGCGGCATCGAGGGCGGTATCGGGCCGCAGGCGCGGCGCGTAAGTCAATTCGATGTTGTGGCACCCCTTGCCTGCGGTGTATGGAGCTTGAGCAGGGGAGCCTTTACAGCGCGTACAATCTCTCCCGGCAATTATATTCCCCCGGCAATCCTATTCCGAGGAGTTTGCATCCGCTGTCACCCAAACAAAATGCCTGGATTCCGGTAGCTTGTCCGCGGCTGCCGCCGGCGGCTGCGATTATGCCTTATCTGGAGCAGATCGACGCCGCCCGCCAGTACTCCAATTTCGGCCCCCTGAGCCGCACGCTCGAGACCCGGCTGGCGGCACGGCTTCATGTCGCGGCCGAGCGGGTGGTGACCGTCGCCAACGGAACGCTCGGCCTGACCGCAGCGCTGATGGCTGCGGGCGTGCCGGCCGGGGCGTTGGTGCTGATGCCGGCTTGGACTTTTGTTGCGACCGCCCACGCCGTGCGTATGGCCGGGCTGGTGCCTTATCTGGTCGATATCGAGCCGGACTCAGGCATTATGACCCCGGAAATTGCCGAAGCGGCGCTGGCAAGCGCCCCGGCGCCGGTCGGCGCGGTGATTCCGGTGCTCCCGTTCGGCCGACCGGTCGAACTTGGCGTCTGGGACAGCTTTTCCGCCGCATATCGTGTTCCGGTCGTGATTGATGGTGCCGCCGCCTTCGACGCGGTGCGCCCGGCCAAGGCCCCGGTGATGGTCAGCCTGCACGCCACCAAGATTCTCGGTGCGGGCGAAGGCGGCTTCGTGGTCTGCCCCGATCCCGGCTTTGCCGAAGACCTGCGCCGCCACCTCAATTTCGGCTTTTACCATGTGCGCTCGGCGACGGTGCCCGCGCTTAACGGCAAGTTCAGCGAGTATCACGCCGCAGTCGGCCTGGCCGCACTCGACCGCTGGACCGAGACCCGACGCGCCTTTCAGCGCGTGGCGCGCAGCTGGCGCCGTACCCTGGCCACCACCTTGCCCGATGCCGCCCTGCCCGACAGTTACGGCGAAAACTGGGTCAGCTCAACCACCATCATCCGCTTTTCCGGAGCCGAAGCCGACGCGCTCGGCGCCTATCTCGCCTGCCACGGCATCGACAGCCGGCCCTGGTGGAGCAAGGGCGTCCATCGCCATCCGGCCTTCGCCGCCTGTTCGCGCACCCCCCTGCCGACAACCGAGGAACTGGCCGAACGCACGCTCGGCCTACCCTGCTTCGTCGATCTGTCGGACACCACCATCAGCCATATCGGCAAGGTGCTGGGCGACTGCCCGCACCGGGGGTGAAGGCACCAACGGGAGCCCGCTTCCGGGCTCCCTCCGGCCGACCTCAATGGAGAAGCGCCGCCTGGATGCTGGCGGTATCCTGAAAATCCTCGAACCGAACAATCTTGCCGTCCTTGACCACGAAATAGTGCGCCCAATCGACCTCGAATTCCTTGCCGGTCATCTTGGAGCGATCCCGCTCATGACCGCGAACCATTACTTTATCGCCCTCGACGAGGTAGTCGAGCGGAGAAAATTCCAGGAATTCCAGGTTCATGTCGAGCTTATCGAAAAACTTGCGCACCTCGTCCGGTCCGCGATACGTCCCGGCCCAAGGCATCGCCGGCGTCGGCCCGGGGGCTCGCCAGTCGCAGTCGGCGCCGATCAATTGAAGAATGCCCGGTATATCGTGTTTGGAGAAGCAGTCATAGGCCCGGCGCACAATAGTAAGCGGCTCAGTGTTGGGAGACATGATCTTCCTCCATCGAAGCATTCGGCCGGCTCACATGGAGAAGCCCGGATGGATAAGTCCGGAGCGGCCGAGAGCTAAATAAATAAACTCGGGGTGC
>SESF01024917.1_pt1 | contig 37375 bp, 54 predicted proteins | sample 3171521 | NCBI WGS metagenome assembly SESF01 (sample SAMN10866945, study PRJNA518727) | freshwater metagenome | biome: subpolar coniferous forest; feature: holomictic lake; material: water; isolation source: holomictic Lake 227, 6 m and 8 m depth | place: Canada: near Kenora, Ontario | collected...
GCTGAAGCTCTGAAATCAAAAGTATTGTTCAAATATCTATTGACTTGTTTTCTATAATAATGTAGATTCCCCTTACATCTCACAATCCTAACTATACAGGAGTCTCTATAATGTTAATGAAAATTATAAGGTGGGTTACTTTTATAGTACTCCTGCTTATTTCCACTTCTTTAGGTATAATTTTGTATACAGGATTAGCTCATGACGAATTATCAAAAATTGTCATGATAGCTTGTGCCTTGACAGTGGAGGGGCTGGCAGTTGTATCTTTGACTTCGGCCAAAACTTCTGCATGGCAAGCCACTACTTTAAAACAATGGTTTATAGTTGATGCCATACGTGGTTTCTTCAAGCCTTGGAATAGAGGCAAGATAACTGATGGAAATCTCCTGAAGGCTGTCAATTCCTATAGGAAGCATATCAGATTGTCAGTAGTAATGTATATAGTATATATATTTACTGCTATTTTATCCATAACAAATTCCTATGGATATATAAGCTCAACCGTCTATATTGCTACCCGTGGCAAGGAAGTTGTATCTACATTGGATACACAGATAATCTATAAAGACCAGTTAGCATCTTGCACCGATATAATTGCTCAAGATAGGCGGCTTATAAAGGGATATGAGGCTGAGATAGCTAAACTCGATATATTATTGTCTGATATAGAAATAGATGAAATCAAGCAGCAGGAATATCTAAATCAAAAGGACCAGTATCAAAGGCGCATAAATGTCAACAATAAGGAGATAAGTGATAAATTGGCTGAGAAGGCAGTTATAAATATCAGGATCCTTACTCTCAAGAATCAGGAGATTTCCAATAATAAAACCTTTGGAAAGTCCTCCTATCTCCTTATGGGTGAACAATTTGGAGTATCTGAAAGTACCGTGATGTTCATCCTGCTTTATTTGTTGGCTATAATGATTCAGGTAGGGATTCTGGTTACAAGTCCGATTTCCCACAAAATGGATACTGAAGACTCGGAAATTCATGTCATAGTGGAGAAGCCAAAAGTCATGGAAAGTCCTCCAAAAAAGGAGGCTGAACCTGTAATTGAGATTGTAGCTGAAAACTCACCTATTTTGGTGCCTGTAAACCTTCACCAAACAAAAAAAACAATACTTCCTATAACACTTGTAGAGGAAGTCGAGGAATATCACCCTGAACCCGTTTTGGATGCGTCCTTGACTATCCCTGTTACAATAGAAGAGGGTGTCAAGGAGGAGGAATCTGAGGAACCGGCGGCAGCTATCGAGGTGGTTATTCCAATAGCACTAGAACCTCCAAAGGAACCCGAATCGGAGCCTGAGCCTGTTGTAATTCCAAAGCCGGGAGTTATCGTGATGCCAGATCCTGTCATTGTAGCTCCTGAACCACCCATTCCTGAACCTGTTGTTGTAGTCAATACACGTACAATAAATAAATCGAAACTGATTGATAATTATATTGACAACCTGTTTGATGTAAAGGGGAAAATGAGGCTACGGGAGGAGGTAGCTAGGGAAGTTGGGCTACCACTGATTCATGCTATCAAAATTACTGACTTCCTGACTCATGAGAAGGGATACTTGAAGTTTATACCTTCGATGGGATGGTACCTGATTACTACTTTGGAATATATTAAGTTGGCAATTGGTAAGTTGTATGGGTAAGTTTGTACCACATAGGAGTCATAAAGGCTTCTTATGCTCTATCTAAGATACAAAGGATATTTTAATTGTGGAGAATCTGCCATAGTTAGCTCTTCACCCATTTTTTGTGATCTACTTGACAAACTCTTTGATGACATATATACTATCTCATAACAGGGGTAGTGGATGAAAACCAACTTAAAAATCACAGAATACGAAAATAGCCTGATAAATGAGATATCAGCTATTTCAACCTTCAAGCCTATTACAGTACGCAATACACTTGAATCGGCTTTTTTGAGGCAATTGGAATCATTGCTATCAGAAGAAGATATCCAGATTCCCTTTATTGGTAAATTAAATATTGAGTACTTGGGAGATGAATATATCTCAGGTAGCAAGGTGGCTAAAATTAAGTGTACTGTTGAGCCATCTGAATTATTTACCCATATTGTGGGAGAACTCCATGATGGTGACACTTCTATCATATGGCAGATATCTGAACGCAAGATTAAGTCGAGTCTACAATCCAAACTCGATGAATAGGAGCAGGACATGAATAGATGTTGTCTTGACGAAGAATGTACTCCAAGTACCTGCATGAAATTGCCTGAAGGTAAGACATGTAAGGATTGTCTTGACTGGGATATCTGTAAATTACTCTTCAGGATACACAAAGACAAGTGTAATTGTGACTTCTTTCCTACGAAGTTCAGGATAAAACATGACTAATCAAACAGCTTTTGTTTTTCATACCCTCATTGTTTTCACCAGTGCGGTGTTGATATGCATGTTCACCACTTCTCCGTGGGGACTCATCTGCTTGATATTTGCTATAACTAGATATAAGTAAGGAAGTAATGATGAATTACAAAGAAATCATGCGTAATGACAAGACTACTTTTGCTGAGTATTATGAACACTCTATTAAAAATATCCAAAATGAGTTTGTTTCTGTAGATGGTATACAGACTTCTCTTTGTGAGAAGAGAAAAATGGGGTTGCTTAAGTATGGAGATAAAAGTTTCCAAGCCTCTTTTGAGAATGCAATGAAATCTCCTACACAGGAACATGCGTTAGAGGAACTTCTGGATGCTATAAATTATATGAGCCATGAGATTTTTAAAAGGAAAGTGTTAGGAGAAGTAACAAGTATTTGCAGTAATATACTGGAAGATTTATCGAGTAGTTATGATAACATAAAGAACCTTATTCATATTTCTGTAGAGAAGGGAGAGGAAGAATGATACAGATATCACAAGACACATTGACACGTAAATGGGGCTTTCGCATTGTGGAGGGTGACACAGCCAACCCGATGGAGATATCCAGACAACTCTATGAGGATTATTCTTATGATAGTCCCAATACTGTTTATACTATCTTGGCTGATATCCAAAAGGCATTGGAAGCAAATAGGGTAAAGAATACCCATGATGGTATAATTTATGGTTATACCTTATGGGGTATGGGCAATACCATTGTCATGTCTGAGGGTGGGTGGATGTCTCAGGAGGATGTCAATAATCATATCGCTTCCATAAAAAGTAATGTAGGTATTATCAGGATGCTGATGTTGCCTAAACCTAAAGTTATGAACCTTGGGGGTGGTAATAATAATGGTGCAAGTGCTCCATTGGTATCTACCTATAATAATCCAGTTACAGGAGAAACAAAGATATTTGGAAATACAAGTCAGAGTTCTCAGGAGTTGTTGAACAGGGCTAGACAGATGGAACAGAACGAAGGTAGTATTACAAAGGGGTGGGAATAATGGAAGATTATGCTGTACCAAAATCAACTATGACAAAGTTTGAGCGTAAACAGGCTAAACATAATGGTAGTACCAAGGATATGATTCAGTGCCCACATTGCAAGGCATGGTCATATCCAAGAGTATTTGTACTCCCTGTTGATAATACTGAAAAAAATGCCATTATTTGTGGTTCCTGTCATAAGGACTTGTATCCCTATATTACCATGTTGAAAGAATTTGAGAAAAGAATGCAAGGAGAATGGACAAAGAACAAGGAAAATGGTATATTATTGAAGAATGAGGAGGGTATAGAGGAAATGTATCCCGATGCCAAGAAGATAATGGCTGAGGTGATGGGAGATTTTCACGAAGGAAAGTTACAGTCTACAAATACCCCTGTATAGGAGTATTAGCTTTACTTGAGGATTATAGTATGATGGGACGAGACATTACCAAGGTATTTTTTACTGATTCGGAAGTTATTCAATTGATGACAACTGTTGACCCAACCAAGGTTAAGTTTTGGCAAAGGGTTTTTGGAACAAATTATGCCGGTAAAGGCTATGAATTGAATAGTGATATGATTGGATTCCTAGCACGAGGACTATCAAAGATAGAATCATCAGATATCCTTGATGAGGGGGAATTTGAAGCATTGAAGGGTAAAATTGAACAGCTACTCCTGATGAATGGATTGTAGCATTATTTTGAATAGTAACATTGTTTGTGTTACTATTCATTTTTTTGGTACAATCCTTTAAAAGTGATTGACAAAATATGGTTGTTTGAATAGCGTTTTTAGAAAAAAAGAGTGTGGCAAAATTATGAAGATACTTAAAGAAGAAAATGGGCAGGCAGAAGTTTCCATAAACTTTATAGCTAAACTCACCAAGAGATTACATCTAATATCTGGAAAGCACTTCAAAAAAATAAGTAATTTAGGGGCTTGACAAATTTTTAGAAAGCTGTTATCATAGGATTTGAAAGGAGATAACCACTCGTCCCGTAATCAGCAATGCATCCGGGACGATTGAGCAGTTAATTCCGTAATGTAATATTCACCATTAGCGGTTATACTGGAAAAGCAAAATAGCGTAGGGGTCATGTCCTACAAAATATGCAGAGAGAGGGTAACACTTCTCCTCAGCGTGGGTTATCTACTTTTTTTAAAAGTGTTGTTTTCTTCCTATAAGCTATGCAAGTCGTAAAGAGCAACGTGACGAAAGGCACGTATGGGAGATCACAACTTGGGAGTGTTATCTCTGGGACGCCTTAGAGAATACCGGAAATGATGGTTCGACTCCATCCACTTCCACTAAAGGGATGCAAACGCCGCGAGGGGATAATAATATCGGGTAGCGCCTGATGGTTTAGCCAAACCTGAAATGGATAGTTTAGCGGTCGAAAAGCCGTCTTCGGTATTAGTACGCCGAGTAGTCTTAGGGTCAGTGGAATGACGCTGATTGGGATAATGCTAGCCCCCATTCAGAGAGCGGTTCGATCCCGTTACAGACTAAAGAACATCTGCTTTGACTTGATTGTGGCAAAAAAAGGAGGGAGATATACTCCTTCAGGAGTAGCTATACCCGAAAAGGATGAATTTGTGATATTTTCCTAACATTGTACCTGAGAGGGTATACTCCTGTTGAAAAAATAATTCTTCACGATTCTTTAAGAAAGTCCTTGACGCCCCTTAAAACTAATGGTATATTTTATCTTGTAGTGAGGAACACCACACTATATATTATTTTTTGAGGAGACTGAAGTGACCAAGATTTCCTTCCCCGTAGAGAAATTCGGTGACTTTCTTTCCAAGCTTGAAGCTGTAAACAAGAGGCTTCAACGCAAAGGTTCCCCTCTCTTCGTGGTTGTTGAGCATGTTGAGCATATTAAGAATATTGATGATGTAGGAAATACCCGCAAATGGGTAGAAATTACTCTTGAAGGCCCCAAAACCATGAAAGTAACCTGCGAATTTGTGGGCAGCATCACCTTTGTGGAGGGTGTCAAGCAGATTTTCTCCCTTGACGCTGCTGATGTTTCCCTTGGTTCCATTCCCGCTGATAGGCTGGTTTGCGACCATTGCAAGGTGAATCGCTTCAGGGTGAAGTACTTCTTTTTCCGCTCTGAAGGCAAGCTTCTCTCCATCGGTTCCTCCTGCGCCAAGGATTATTTTGGTTGGAATATCGAAGCTTACCTTGATGCCTACAATATCATGATTGATGCCTCCTTTGCGCTTCAGGAAGATGAGGGTTTTGGAGGTAGGGGTTCCCGCCTTACCTTCCTCAATGACATGATTCTTGCTACCTATGTCGCCAGTGAAGGCTTCAAGGCTACTTGGATTTCCAAGTCCAATACCGATTATGCAAAGGTTCCTACCAGTATTATTATCAACTCTGTTCTTTTCCCCGGAAAGTCCAAGGTTATTGCTGAAGCCAAGGCTGAAGCTGCCAAGCTTCTCGATGACACCTACTATGCCAAGGTTCAGGATAAGCTCATTGAAAAGTTTGGGGATGTTAATCCCTCCAATGACTTTGAGTTCAATATCCAGAACAACCTCTTTGATGCTGAGGGCCTTCGGGAGTTCGTAGTTAGCCCCGGAATTGTAGGCTACGCAATCTATAGTGCCATGCATGAAAAGATTGAAAGCTCTGAGTCTGCTTCCAGCTTCCTTGGTGTCGTGGGACAGAAGCTCACTGTGGAAGTCAGGGTTCTGGAAACCAAGAAGATTGACACCCAATATGGACAGTCACTTCTTTTGGTTATGGAAACCCCTGATGGAAATATCGTGAAGTCCTTTTCTACTGCTGCCTTTGCTTATAATGTTATCGTAGGGAGTACCTACAAAGTTACTGGCACTGTAAAGAGCCACGATATGTTCAATGGAAAAAATTCCACCATGTTGACCCGCATTAAGGGTTGACATTTTTTAAGTGGGGCAGGATAGTTCTTGTAAGAGCTACCCGCTATAATCTTAAGTTTGTAAAGGGGGGATATTATGATTGCCATGACTGGAGAGGGTTACTTCTTCAAGCTTCCTAACAACAAAAATACTTTCACCACTGTCAAGGGTGCTCCCTGTGAGTGGTCCAAGGCTCAAGGAGCCACGTATTCCCTTCTTTTGGAGAATGATGGTCATCGTGCTGTCAAACTCTCTAAAATCCGTGCCTATGTAGGTGTGGGAGAAAATGAGAAAGGCAAAATAATCTGGGATAAGTGGGATATCAGAATCATTGAGGAATTTTCCAAGGATACCGTTCAGAATACGATTTGGTACTACACCAAGCTGTGGAAGAACTCTGGACTTAAGCACTTGGAAGCCCTTGCTAATTGGAGTCCAGTATAGTATACTAAGTATGTAGTTCACGGGGTGGTAGCTCAAAAGAGTAGAGCAGGAAAGTAGTAAGTGGCTTTCTGTGTTGATGGTGCAATACCATCCCACCTCATACATCCTATATTTTTAAGGAGGAGCTTTCAGTTAATTAGGTTTAATTAGGGCTTAGTAGTATGATTGTTGCTGAGATGCCGCTTTCTGCTATAGCCCTTAGGGTTAGATGGTTGAGGTCCCGTTGTATACCACTTCTAACCCTTTTCTTGTTCATTTACCATCAGGACTGATTGAACAGCTAGCGTAAACGAGTGGAGAGGCTGAATCCTGCCAAGGAATAAGGGTAAACACTAAACGGCTACGATTACCGGAAGTGCCTGAACGTATAATTAGCATGGCAGCTAATACGAGTTTATGTATCAGTTCTGATGGTTTTTTTAAACAGGGGATTAGGGTAATGGTTATCCCGGCACTCTTATAAGGTGTAAATTCTTGGTTCAAATCCAAGATCCCCTATAGAAGGTATCTAATACCTTTGAATCTTCATACCAGAGAATAGAAGTCCAAGATAATGTTTTAAAGGAAGGAGGGGATTAATTTGACAAAACTAAAGGAACAATCAGAAATACAAAAATTCATAATTTTCGCCGGGAAACCCGGTGTTCTTTAGACGCCGGGTCAAGAGGCGATCCTCCTTTTTGGTCTTTTCAACCTATTTTTCTAACTCACACTAACTAGTCATAGTATGAAAACATACAACATTGAACTTCAATTTCCAGCACCTCAAGACCAACAAGATTGGATTCAGTTCTTGGAAACCGAAAGAACTATCTACAACGAAATCTCCGAAATAACCTTTAGTGAGAAGACGCCTCTGTCCCTGAAACTAATCCACGATAGAAACTACTATCCTCTCCGAGAAAAATACCCAACTCGATCTTCTCAGATGATCATTAAGTCCGAACAAGCAGTTCTCTCAAGTTACAAAACCATTAGAACTCTTGTCAGTCGAAAGCTACAGAAGCCTCTTCAACAACCAATCCTGAAAACCCAGCTTTCAATGAGGCTTGACAAAGCCATCTATTCTAAGTTCTCAAAAGACTCAATTTCTCTCATTTCCTCAAAACCCAATCATCGAATCCAAGTCAAATTGAATCTCTATCCAAAAGTTCTTGAACTCTTTGAAAAGTTTCAAACCAAAGACCCCCTAATCTTTGAACGTAGCGGAAAACTATTTCTTGCAGTCACTTTCGATGTTCCTTCTTTTGAACTTCCAAAACCTGAAGAAACCGTCTTAGGCGTAGACTTAGGAATCCGAAGACTAGCCGTTACCTCCGATGGTCTTATGGTATCAGGAAAAGAGTTCTCAAAACACAAAAGAAAAATCCGGTATCTCAAAAGATGTCTCCAATCCAAAAATACTCAATCTTCCAAAAAACATCTCAAAAAAGAACAGAGACATGAAGCTAATTTTTCCAAAAATTACACTCATCAGGTAGCTAATGAAATCCTCAAAACTAACAAAACAATCATTGTTCTTGAGGACTTAACAAAAATCAAAGAACGAACAAAAGAAACAAAAGAGGGTTTCAAGCGAACTAAACACAATAATCGGATGTCTCAAATCCCATTTTTATTACTCAAACAGACTCTTACCTACAAGGCACTACACCTCAAAAAGAGAGTAGAAACAGTTAACCCCTACATGACCTCCCAAGACGACTATCGTGGTCTTGGAAAAGGTACTCGTAAAGGATGTAGATACTACGCAGTCGATACCAAAATACTGGATGCTGATGGAAATGCATCCTGTAACATTGCTCTCAGATACTGCAAACACCTTTCTTCGTTTTTTCCATCCATGGATGGAAGCTACAAACCCAGAAAGCAGGGCTCAGTCAATAGCCCAATCGAAGGAAGACTTAAAAAGTCGTTCCTTCAAGCCTGATGTTCTTTAGACATCAGGTAGTTGACCAACCTTTCTGATAAGGAGGCTATTATATTATATAATAGTTACAGATCTAACATGAAATTACAAAATAAAATGATAGAGGCACTTGTCAACATACATGAGATGTAAGTATATTCCAATATACGAGACTTATCAGTAAAGCATTTTGGGACTTCGGATACCGAGGAAAAGATTGTACTTAATACATTAAGTCAGGAAAGGAAATATTTAGGGGATTCTGACTTGACAATTTACCACGCAGTACAGTATAATTTAAATACAGACAAGAGAGACAAGGAGGATTTTGCTAATCTGTCCAGTATGGAACTGGAGCTTTTTACTATGAAGCTTCAATATTTTGTTGATAAGTATGATAGAAAGTTTTACATGTCTGTGTAGCTCCAATGGTAGAGCAAAAGGCCGTTAACCTTTTGGTTGTTGGTTCAACTCCAACCGCAGACTAGAATCCTATCAAGGAATAGCTAAACTTGATAAAGAGATGAATAACGAAGCCGTCCTAATACTAATAAGGTTAACACTGGTTTAGTAATCTAGGAAAATAAGGAAGGATCATCTGACAGGTAAAGGTCTCGACATTGAAACCTGACATCCAGCAACCAAGACTGGACAAGTGGATATAATTGTGAACCACAAGTCGTAACCTAGTAACACGATGATGTAGGTGGAAGCCCTATTATTTAGACAAGGAGGTATAACAACCATGAGCGAGTTATCTAATAGGGAAAGAAAAGAGTGGTTTGAGAATAATCCCCCACCTTATTTCGTAAGGATAACTGAGAATGTCTTATCCAACGGTACCATCTGGAAACTTCAATGCAAGGAAGGGAGTATTAGTACTGACAGAGTAGTTAATCATTTTAAGGTAGGTGAAAAGAACAACACCTTTAATTAAAGGAATTGATGGCCTCCTAACCCAACTGATAGAGGTAGTGGACTTAAAATCCATCCAGTCCGAGTTTGAATCTCGGGGAGGCTACTAGGTTACTTGATTTTTTTTTAAAGATATGGTACACTATCAACAGGAGTTAACAGTGGCAGACAGGATAGCTAAACAGAATACCCTCAAGGAAAAGAACCCTAATTCTGGACGTTCGTGTTCAGGAGAGTTTCCCAACGGAAAGCGTCGTAAAGTAGGTGGGCAGGAACTAGCTCCTCGCTCCTTGAGGAGGCTAGGAAAAACCCTGATGTCTGAATGTACAGTTTCAGAACTTGAGAAACTCGGCATCACTAATTAAGTATGGATCGTGATTGTGGAGTGCTTGAGATATTTCAAGAGATTACCTCCTCTCTTTGATTTATCCTTCTTTCTACCTCCTTTCCGAGCACTTCTATTATTCCTCCCAATCACGATTATTCTTTTTCACCCTCTGTAGGTATTTCTACAGAGGGTTTCTTCTTGCATAATAGGAGATTATAATATGTTTGAACTAGATAGTATGATTAATATCAATAATCGTAAGGTATATATGTCATGTGCTCCCAAGGACATTGAAGAAGCCAAGGAATTTGGAAAGAAGATGCTTGAACATTCCATAAGGACAGTAATAGTATTACTTTCCAATGAGGAAGTTCGTGACATATATGGTTCACCTAATGCCCTCTACTCAGCATATAAAAGTTCAGGCATGAAAGTTGAACACTTCCCCCTACGAGATTTTGGTGTCCCTGAAAGTAATACTGAGATGAATATAATATTGATGAAACTATTATCCATACTTAAATCGGGACAGGATATCCTTATCCATTGCCATGCAGGAAGGGGCAGGACAGGCTTGATTGTCATAGGGCTTCTGGTTTCACTAGGTATGACAGCAAAGGACGCCTATCAAAAGGTGAATAAGGTTCGTAAGGTTGTAGATACTGAAAAACAGATGAACTTCTTGGTTGAGTATGAGAAGTCTGTCAGGAGTTCAGGGAAGAGGAAGAGATAGAAAAAATCACCTACTTGACCGAAACCCAACCGCAAGCCCGGTGTTCTTTAGACGCCGGGTTAGGTTGGCAACAGTGACAACCTTCGCCAATGAACAATACTAATTACATATGGGAAGCGTCTTCAAAGCGTTTAAGATCAGAATATACCCCAATCAAGCTCAAGAAACTCTCATCCTAAAATCTATTGGATGTGCAAGGTTCACCTATAATTATCTATTGGCTGAAAGAATAGAAGTCTATAAAAAACTAAAGGATGATAAAAGAGCTTTGTATGAATATAAATACAAAGATGAGGTCTCTCTAAAGAAAGAGTTTGAATGGATGTCAGAAGTATCAAAATTTGCCATTCAATCTGCTAGAAGAGATTTATCAACCTCCTTTCAAAATTTCTTCAATTCCTTAAAAGGACTACGGAAAGGAGAAAAAGTAGGGTTTCCTCAATTCCATAGAAAAGGTCAAAACGACAGTTACCGAGAATATATAACCAATAATAATATAACTGTGGATTTTCAAACTCGCACGGTTAAGCTTCCAAAACTAGGAAAGATAAAGTTTAGAGATTCCAGAATATTTTTTGAAGGAAAAATAAAACAAGCAACAGTATCTAGAACTAAAACGGGTAAATATTTTGTATCAGTTCTTTATGAACAAGACCTTGACTTAGAGGGTGTTGAAGTCAGAGATGGTATGAAGGTCATTGGTCTTGATATGTCCTTACAGAAATTCTATGTTGATAACTTGGGGAATAGTCCAGATTATCAAAAACCATACCGTTCAAATCAAAAGAAACTATCACATTACCAAAGGAAACTCAGTAAGAAACAGAAAGGAAGTAAAAATAGAGAGAAGGCAAGATTGAAAGTAGCAAAGGTTCATGAGAAGATAGTCAATTCTCGTTCAGACTTTGTACATAAACTTTCAACCAAGCTGGTCAAGGAAAACGATGTCATAGTAGTTGAAAACCTTTCTTTGAAGGGCATGTCTCAAGCTTTGAAGTTAGGAAAGTCTGTCATGGATTTAGGGTATTCAGAATTCGTCAGACAACTCCAGTACAAAGCTTTATGGAACAATAAGACATTCTTGAAAGCAGATAAATGGTTTGCCAGTTCAAAGACCTGCAACTTCTGTGGATTCGTTAATAAAGATTTACTCCTGCAAGAGCGGGTATGGGAATGTCCCAACTGTCATGAGATTCACAATCGTGATACTAATGCAGGAACCAATCTCAAAAACTATGGTTTGAAAGAATTAGGGCTGGTACAGCCCAAAATTAAGCCTGTGGAGTCTAGTGACCTCTTGACAGAATCGAAAGAATCTGTTAAAGTTCAGACTGTGAAGCAGGAAGCCTTCGGTTCTTTAGACCGAAGGTAGTTCACACATATTGTAAACTATATTATACTCCATGCTTAAAGGAAGGAATAATGGAATTTGTAAATACAGTCATTTGTGGGGATTCAAAAAATATATTAGGTACTATATCTGATAATTATGTGGATTGTATCATAACCTCCCCTCCTTATGATAATCTGAGAACCTATAAAAACAAGAAAGAGCATGAAGCATATGAATTTGATTTTAAGGGAATTGCTTCTGAATTAAACAGGGTATTGAAGAAAGGTGGAACACTTGTCTGGATAGTAGGGGATGAGGTAATAAATGGAAGTGAGACAGGTTCATCCTTTAGACAAGCTTTGTATTTCTTGGATGAACTAAAGCTTAATCTCCACGATACCATGATATATAAGAAAAATTCATCTTCATTTCCTGCTCGGGCAGATGGCAACAGATATTCCCAAATATTTGAATATATGTTTATTCTTTCAAAGGGGAAACCTAAAACAGCCAATCTACTCTGTGACAAACCCAATGCTTGGAAAGGTTGGCTGGGGTTTGGCAAGATGAAGCAAAGGGAACGTAATGGGCAATTGGTAGAGATACAAAGGAATCCGGTTCCTGAGTTTTCCCCTAGGACAAATATATGGAAGTATGCGACAGGGAGAAACTATTCATCCTCTGATGAGCTTGCTTCACAACACCCCGCCATATTTCCAGAGGGGTTAGTTGGAGACAATATCCTTACATGGACAAATGAGGGTGATATTATCCTTGATCCATTCAATGGAAGTGGGACTACTACCAAAATGGCGCATCTGTTGAATAGAAAGTATATAGGTATTGATATATCAGAAGAATACTGTAATATTGCCCGTAAGAGGATAAGTACAGGAGTAAGAGAAGATTCATTTGCCATTGATTTTGGTGATGATATTGATTTAAGCAATATCAAGAAGAACTGGAAATAATATATGTATAATAGCTTCTATCCAGATATGGAAATAGGTGTCCTCGGTGAGTTGTGGTATATCAAGAAATATCCTCATATGTTTGCTTCCAAGACAACAAAGGAAGCACTTGATATAGCTCATTATTCCTACTTTGATTTACATGTCATCAATACCATACCTACAAAAAAAGCAGAAATTAAATTTGATATTGCTGCTCTAAAAACAGGTAATATACATGTAGAATTATTCAGGGGAGACAAGAAAACAAAATCAGGAATCCATGTAGCAAAGAATAACAATGTCGAATATTGGATAACTTTGGTATCATCCTATGATGCAGATAAAAAGAGGATAGTAGAGACAAGTGAAACATGTGTTTACTTGTTTTTAGTTCCTGAACTCTATGACTTCACTATGGAATATTGGGAAAATCATCCTGAGTGTCTGAAACCTTCCAATTCTTCATGGGGAGCCTGTATTCCAATTGGGGAATTGGAGGTTATATGCCACAATGATATTCTTTCCTATACGCTCATGACTAAAGATAATATACCTTATAGAAAGGTGAAAGGTGTTTGTGTATGATTGTACTCCAAGAGAACCAGCAGAAACAGGTTAATACTTCAATAGCTAATTTCATCAAACGTATGAATACCAACGTATTTATAGTTTTTGATATCGAGACAAATGGATTATTGAAGGGTATAGATGATATACTAAGTATATCAGCACAGAAGTGTAGGATAGCCTCAGATAAGTCACTAGATATATTAGACACATATAATCGTTACTATTATTGTAGTACAAGGTATAATCCCGGTGCTACTAGGATAAACGGGCTGGTTGATGATTCAGTGGTGTCAAAGAAGAGAGGTGAAAATGACAAGAAGTATTCCAGATATTTCAATGATGACAGGTTGAGGTTCTTTCACTTCATAGGTGGTTGTCCTAATTTCATAGGGCATAATTGTATTGATTTTGATATGTGTTGGTTCGACAATGATATATTCTTTAGTAATATCTTTGATACCTATATAGAAAATATGTGGATACCTACAGACAAGGATATACCTAACCGTAAGCTTCCAAGTGTGGCTAAGTTCTATGGGATTGAAAGTGATGCTGCTAGTTTCCATGCTTCATCATATGATGTGGAAATGTCAAAGGAGATATTTGCCAACATGTTGAAGTTGTCCAATATCAGGATGATACAGATGAAGGAAGCAGATATATGGTAGATTACTTACAACTTACCAAGGACACATTGAACAGTGAATATAAAAGAAGAACCCTCAATCTAAATTATATAATACAGTGTGCCAGAAATGACATCAAGATAGCCGAGATGTTCAGTACTATAATGGATGTTAACTATTCTCCAAAAAGAAGGGAACTACTACATGTTCTTGATATTTTAGGATATGGTATGTCTATAGACAGGAGATTGCATGTTGATGATTTTGCCAATTTCCTCCATGACTATTATGACAACAAAATAAATATGAGGATAGATAGGGGTAAGGTAATAAAGATAGACTATAAAGAAATTGTAATGCCAAGTATTTCTGATATCATGGATGCTGTTTCCACCATAGGAGTTGAAAATGAACAATGATAAGATGACTAACCTTTTAGACCAGTTGAGACTTGCTATCGGACAACAGCGTGATATTACAGAAAAGATTGTTGGGCTTTACAATGAGATAAATATAGAGTGTGGTACCCTGATAACTGTTTCTCTTGAACAGAAAATCAAGCAGAAGCCCTCAGCCTTTGGTCCCGACAAGAATTGGGTTCCTCCAGTAGCAACACCTGAGTCCCAATATTTAAGAGGGCACCAGTTGACAACTGAGAAGATGTAGTATATGTTGGTAGTGAGGTATAAGTGTGAGTAGAAAGCTTGGTTCAAAACTTACTGAAGAACATATACAGTGTATGAAAGAGGGTAGGGAAAAAGCTCGGCAGATAAAAATTGAGGCAGGAATACCACTTAATAAGCATAAAGATACTACAATAAAAGAACTTGATTTCAAGCCTGTATTATACATAACTGGTAAGGAAATTGATGCCTTTGATTTTTGGACACCTCTACGGAATGCACTTCGTCCACTTCATCAATATGAACTATGTAAGCAGATAGAAAAAGAGATTGCAGATCCTCAGACATGGAGAAATATTCGTATAGCCCTGAATAGATTACAGAAATATTTTATAATCCAAGAGGGGGTTCCCAAAAGGAAAAAGGTGAAAGTGGAAAAAAAAATCAAGACTAGAAAGAAAAGAGAGGGCTTTGTCCTGAGTGATGAAAGAAAGGCAAAGATGCAGGAAGGCAGGATCAGGGCTAAGGAATTGAGAAATTCTCTGATTTGAGAAGTAGCTTTTCGGGGATGTGGAATGCTACTACTAAATTAGTAAATTGTGTTATGACGCAATTCTGATGTCTTGAAACTTGTGCTATAAGACATAAAGAGATATTTCATAATTTTCGCCGGGAAATACATTCTGGATTAATTACTATTTAGGTGAACAAAGGAGTAAAGATGGAGTTTTTAACCGATGTCCTGACTGCACTGGCTGTAGTCATCAATGGCATCCCACAAGGGCTACTGGCACTGTCATTTGGCTTTGCCGCATTTCCAACTGCCTTGGCTTTCATGATTGGTGCATTAGGGTCGTGGTTTTATGCCTCACCCGCTACCATTTCATTCCAAGCTGAGACAATCACACTGGCTGGTACATTAGGGAGTAATATCAGGGAGCGGCTATCCCTCATTTTCTGGGGAGGATTCCTGCTGCTGATTCCCTCGCTGTTTGGCTTGAATGAAGCAATTGTACGATTCGTAGGTCCTATCATTGTAACATCAATGATGGCGGGTGTTGGTATCATGCTTGCCAATGTATCAATTGACCTTTTCAAGTCAGAGAAGATTACTGGTACTGTATCCTTGATTTCTGCCCTGATTGCTTGGTTTATTACCAAGGACTTGTCAACCACTATCATTGTTTCTGTACTGGCTTCAACTGCTGTTTATGTAGGCATGAAATATATCCCCGGTGTGAAGGAGAAGCTTGGGATTAAGTTTGAAGATATCAATGTTGATATTTCAAGGGAGAAGTTCAAGCTTGGAAATATTGAGTGGAAATTCTGGAAGAACAAGAATATTGTCCTAGGTGCCCTTTCAGTAGCATGTCTCAACATTGGAGCCAATATCTCCTTTGGTAAGATTACTGGTAGTATTGCCAAGATGGATACCAATATTGACCATCTGTCAGTATATTCTAGCTTGGCTGATATGGTATCCTCATTCTTTGGTGGAGGTCCTGTTGAGTCAATCATCTCAGGAACCGCATCGGCACCACATCCCATCCTTGCCTCTATCCTGATGATGAGTATCATGGTTGTAATCCTCTTGGCTAGGCTTCTACCCACTATTGGGAAGTTTGTCCATCGTGCTTCCATTGCTGGATTCCTGTTTGTCCTCGGTGTGTTTGTAACATTTGCCACAAATATGGCAGGCGCACTTTCCCTTGGTGGTGAGTTTGCTGGTACTTATGGCTTTGGAACTGCTGGTATGATTATAGGCTCAACTGTATTTGTAACTGCCCGATTCAATCCATTCTTCGGACTGTTAGCTGGCTTGATTGTTAAGATTATTTTCTTAGGAGTGTAATATCATGACATATACCTTGGATATTGTTGGGCTTAGAAGGATACTGCCTAAAGTAAAGATAAATAATAACCTTCATATTGCCAGCTTTGTAATGTTAGGTGATACTGAGCTTATTGAAAAGACTGCTAGGGCTATCTATCAGCACAAGGATTTTCCAAGGTATATTATTGACATCATAGTCTGTCCCGAAGCGAAGGCAATACCCTTGGCACATAGTATTGCTGTTCTTTTAGGGGTAAATTATGTAGTAGTCAGGAAGACAATCAAGGGTTATATGGAGAACCCTATTATAGAAAATGTAGAATCCATAACTACAGTCGGTAAACAGATACTAGTTATAAATAACATAGATGCTGATAAATTAAAGGGGAGAAATGTCTGTATAGTTGATGATGTAGTTTCAACAGGGGATTCCCTGAAGTCCATTGAGAGCCTGTTGTCCAAGATAGATTGTAGGGTAGTTTGTAAGGCAGCAGTATTGTTGGAAGATGCTGGATATTCCGAGAAGGATTTAGTATACTTGGAGAAGCTGCCTATATTTAAGAATTGAACAGATATTTTTCTTGCTACGTTAACTCAGTTGGCAGAGTACCACACTTGTAATGTGGTTGTCGAGGATTCGATTTCTTCACGTAGCTGTACAAGACCGAAGTACAAGGTATCGAAGGCGGGGGAGGCCTCTTGACAATGCACACTTTCCCCTCTTGATCGTAGGCAAGCACAGTTTCATCCTTCTGGGGGCATTCCAAAAAAGGGTATTTTTTAAAGGGAAAAAGAAGCATGATGATTGAAAGATTAGAAGAAATTATGTATCTTGCCTTGAAGAATAGTCCTCTCCATGGCTTAGAAGCAAAAATTCTTGCCGACGAAATACTTCGTTTCAGGAAAGAAATGACAGAAGCAAACGAAATAATGGATAAGTATTATTCCGAGATTAAATATTTGAAGGAAAAGCTTTCAACCACATAAGGAGGAGGGGTAGATACTATGGGATTTCCAAGATTTTTCAGGAACCACTGGTTCACCAGATACTTTAGGAAAAGTTACTGGTTCCAAAGGTATGTTAATTGGCAGATGATTAAATTTTTCCTCCTTGAGAACAGGGAGTGGGATTGGACATACCTCCTTAAAGTTATGGAAAAGAAGTTTACCTATATGGGACTTTATTTTGCCAAACGAGGTGTCAGTGAGGAAAACAAAAAAAAGGCCCATGCCTGCTGGGAGCTAAGGAAAGCTGTAAAAGATATTAATAATTATGAAGATAATGCCTATATCAAGAAAACTAAATTGTTTATTGAAAGGTATGGCTTTGAATATACCTTAAAAATGAAGTCAGAGAAGATAACTGAAGGAAGCCACAAGGGAATGTATACTTGTGATTTTACCACTATCTATCCTATTGATTTCCCTGAGGAAAAGAAAGAGGAAGCTGAGGAATATTATCATAGCATCAATCTTAGTGATGGTATGTACAAGGAAGCTCTTGACAGGTTCACGAAGTTAATGACACATCATCTTGAACATTTATGGGATTAATTTTTAAAAAGGGGGTGAAAAGGTTTCGCCCTTGAGTTCCATTTGAGCCTAACGAAATTGCCTAAAGACGAACAGGCGAGGAACTTTTGGTACTTCGGTTCAATTCCGAACACCTCCACGAAAGGAGATATTTGTGGCTACCTTTAAGATTACCCCTTCTCTTAGAGCCAATAATTATGGTATAGTTGTTCCCTATGATTCTTGTGGGAATTGTAACTATATATATTGTCACGAGTACCCAAATATTAATAGAACGGGTGGCTGTAAACTAACTGGGGATATAGTATTAATAGGTGGGATATGCGACAAGTTTGAGATATTCAAGGGTGGGTACCAAGAGGAGAAAGTAGTATGACACAAAAACTGAGTAAAGAGTTATATGTAGCATACCCTCGTATTTTTGATGATGGTGAAGAGTATTCTGTACCCTTTGAGCATGGTGATGGCTGGTATAATTTAGTGAACAGTCTGTGTATGAAAATAGATACAGTATTGAAAGATAACCCCTCTATCGTGTTTCATGTAGCCCAGATTAAGGAAAAATTTGGAACATTACGATTTTATTATTATATAGAATATGACAAGGAAGATATTGATGATACTGCCCTACAGAAAATAGACATGTACATTGATGAAGCTGAAAAAGAGTCAAAAGTAACCTGCGAGAATTGTGGTAAGTCAGGAAAACTTAATTTTTCTGGCTGGCTCTCTGTTAGCTGTGATGATTGCCTGAAAAAGAATTCAAAAAAGCTTGACACCTCCCTTATAACTTAGTATCATAATTCTGTGGTGAAAATAATCCTTGGAGATTATTATATCAAAGGAGGTAGATATCTATGAGTACACGGGGTGCGGTTAGGGTTTCCCTTGATGGTGAAAAAATCATCACCTTGTTCAACCATTGGGACTCCTATCCTAAGGGACTAGGTGAAGACCTGAAAGATTTCATAAGGAAAGTAGATTTAGATAAATTTATAACCTCCCTGAAATCTGCAAAGGAAAGAATTTCTAATTCCCTTGATGAGGAAAGGGATGAAGGGGAGGGGGACGTTCTCTATTACTTAGCTAATCCAGATAGAATAGATTATTCTCTTGAATCTGAGAACTTTATAGCTGATACCTTGTTTTGTGAGTGGTGGTATGAGTTGAATATTTATAGTGATGATAATAGCTATGAGGTTGTTACTCACGAAAATCTTTATAAGGAGGCTTGAAAATGAAAATGAAAGAGAAGGTTGTAGCGGTTGGGGAATTTAATGTTGAAAAAGACATCAAAAAGGTAAATAGGTACCTTAAAAAAGGGTATACTGTTTTTGATGTCACGAGGATAGAGAATGTGTGTACCTTGTTCATCCTGTCAAAAGAGGTTAAGGAAAATGAGTAAACTGAATGTCCACAACATTCGTGAGGCTGCTAGGAAGTATGTATCTGGTTATATGGTTGCAAATACACCTCTAATCAACTATGTATATAACCCGGCAGGTTTTGTCTATGGGGTTGTAGTGGCACTTGGGAAGGAACATGTAGGGTGGTCAATGGTAAGCCCTGCCCACGATACCTTCCCTCGATGGCTGCGTCCACATCAGCTTCCAGCCATTCAGATGCTTACCGAGAGGGCACGACGAGAAAATAAGTTCTTTGATATTACCATGACTGAAGCCTATATTAATTGGGTAGCCAATCGGGGGTTCATCAATGTCCCTAAGTTTGACAGGGTGATTGGTATCATCAAGGCTATCGAGTGTGCCGAGAAGAATCAGGTTAAAGTGATTGGTGATTCCATCAGCTTTGAGGGTAAGGTACCTACTAATCCTATGATGAAGTATGCCATATCAAATATGATTGATAGGTCTCGTAAGGTTCGCAGGTTCATGGTCTAAAGAAGCCATACCTTCTTTAGTTACTTCTAAAGGCAGAGAGAGAGGGGAGCATTATCCTTTTCTCTCTGCTTTCTTTTTCAGAACCCGATTTCATAATCAGAAGGTATTTTACCTTCTGGATAGATGTTATGGTCTCCAAACAGATCAAGCTCCTGAAGGTTGTCTATCTTCTTCTTGGAAGCCCACAACCATAATGTCTTGGCTGTATTGATAATTACCTTCCAAATATCTCGTTTCCCGAAGTTAATCAAGTCGGGGAACTCTTTGTAACCCCCCATGAACTCAGGAGGAAGCATGGTAACAATATCGGCACCGTAGAATATGAACTTGTGATTAGGTACACGCTTCATGTAAGAGTCAATAAATGCCTGATTTCCAGTGTGGGGAGGTGAGAAGGCAGCACAACTGATAGCCTTGTCAGGGAAGTTGTACTGTAAATCTACTGAGCAATAAGTAGCCAATACCGCTCCATAACTATGCCCACTACAAACAACCTTGGTGCCTGTGAATTCCTTCACCTTGGCGAGAATATAATCCCGTACTCCCTTCCTTTGGTATTCCTGTATCCAGCCACTATGGACACGAATAAGGGAGTCTGTATTATCATAGGGAATAGCTGTAGGCATGAATACCATATGGTTCAACCAGTCAAGCTTGTCATTGGACGCACTAAAAATTATATATAATGTATCATCTATAATCTTGGTGTAGCCCTGTACTGTCCCTACATTTATTTCGGTTGATTTACTCGCAGCCAAGAGCAAGGGTCTGTAGTTTTCAAATTTCATAGAGGTATATCTCCTTTTATTTCTTTGACTAATTAGTTATCTTAGATAGAAAGCCAAAAGGAAAAAATTACAATGAAACTGAAAGAAATGTTCAATTCTTTCATATATAAAACCCCTACCAAATTAAATAGTGAGTATTCAGTAGAACATACTCCCAACTATAAAGATAATAAAGGTAAAAAATTACCATGGAAGAGCACAAATACAAATGCGGCAGGGGATACTGTTACGAAGCATTATGCTACTGAACAGGAAATGGACAAGGTAACACAGGTAGAGGATCCTAAATATATCTTGTATGACTTCTACTTCCTTGTAGGGTATGTATATAACCAAGATTTCTCCATGATAAGGAAAAAGGCAGACTATAGGATAGTTCCGGGTGGTGAGAGGGAAGAGAATATAAACTTCATATTCAATGAGGCTGTCAAGGACTGTGTTGATAAGCTTACTATCCATATGACACGCGCCATGAAATTTTCATTATCGGCTGAATTCAAGCATATTACTGATTATTGTCATCTGGTTGTAGATATTGCCAAGGAAGCTAAATCAAAAAAGGATGCCAGAGAGGAACTTAAACAGGCAGTATCACCTAATACCTACAAATTCATAGTAGAATATTTAAGTACCTTTCCCCTGTTCTATAATGCCTCAGGTTCCAATGCTAAAAATCTATATTCCCTGTTCAATCCAGCAATGGACATAGACAGGTCTAAGGAGTATAGAGGCCCTTTAAAGAAAGAGCCGGGTAAAAAATATGACAAGCAGTATAAAGCTGTCGTTGCCACCCAAAAGAGAATAGGTTTTTCCGATGAGGAATTAGCCGAGGTATTCATAGAGATATTCAATGATGATAAAGGCTGGGCATCCCGATTTGGTGGGGAAGCGTGGCTTCGTATTGCTCAGGCATATAAAAACCTTCTTGAGGCTACCTCTACCCAAGATAAGATAGTATGGTGTGACCATGCTTATGATTTACAGCATAATACTGGAACCGTGTTCAATAAGATACAAGGATATTACTCATCGGGGTTTGATTGGATAAAAAATGCCTTGGATTGGAAGAGGGATAATACTTCCATCAAGGAATTTCGTGAAAGAGTATCCCCTCAATTAAAACCTATTGTTGATTATGTAGCCAAGCATGGTGGGGAAGGTAGCTTGTTGGGTATAGAACATGAAATACCCCAGATAATACAATTACAGAAGGAAATCAAGAGAGAAGTACCTAATGTAAGTGTAGAATATGCGTCTGCTAACAATGTGAAGATAGGGGATAGGCTAAGATATAGCCCACAATATTTACAGCATTTTAGTAAGGAAATACAAGATAATCATAGTAATTATATATTTATAGTAGTTACTACTGATGATACACAGATGGTACTTGTCAAAGAAGGTGGCAACAAAAATGGAAGTGAGAATTTTTCTTCTCCCTATCGTAACACATCGGGTCTATACTTATATGTACACGTATTAGAAAATAAAGAGGAAGATTCTTCTGATGAAGTTGTTACTGCTGAGAACTGGCTACCTTATGGTAATTATCTGACAGTAGGTAATATTGAAGTCTACCCAACCAACGCTCCCAATAATATGACGTGGGACGAGGCAAATGAATACTGCAAATCCCTCGGAGAGGGATGGAGATTGCCAACGAAGGATGAACTCAATCTGATGTACACGAACCTGAAGCAGGCAGGTCTTGGCGGGTTTGGCAAGGACTGGTTTTGGTCCTCGTCCCAGATCAGCAACGTCAGCGCGTGGTACCAGAATTTCTCCGATGGCTATCAGAGCTACGACAACAAGAGCAGCAGTGTTTCGGTCCGGGCTTGTCGGGCTTATGGTAATTATCTGACAGTAGGTAATATTGAAGTCTACCCAACCAACGCGCCCAGAGAAATGACGTGGGACGAGGCAAATGAATACTGCAAATCCCTCGGAGAGGGATGGAGATTGCCAACGAAGGATGAACTTAATCAGATGTACCAGCTTAAGGATGAAATCGACGGGTTTGGCGAGGGCTGGCTGTGGTCCTCCTCTCAGAGCAGCAACGTCTACGCGTGGTTCCAGGGTTTCTCCTATGGCGAGCAGGGCAACGGCAACAAGAGCAACGTTTATTCGGTCCGGGCTTGTCGGGCATTAACTATTTAACTATTTTTAAGAGAAGAGAGGGAGGAGGAAGAAGAGAGAAGTATTACTTTCCCCATCCCTCTCCCTCTTTTTTTTCTATCCTCTTGACATTCCTCATAAAATCCATTATCCTACTAAATTGAGGATACTTATACCTTAAAGTGATGTGAGATTTCATTAGATAGAAGTTTTCTATCGGATTTCTCATTAAAGTTTTGTAATGTAATGGAGGATGGCAATTCCTCCCCGAGTCTAAAGAACTCGGGGTTTCCTTGCCATAATGTGATGAAAATCTTTCAAGTTTTTTGCTCTTTCTGAAAAACAGTAGGTTGGTTACGAAAAGAGGAGAACGGAATGGTATATGTGAGGATTAAAGCAATAGATGGTATTGAGCATGAACACCAGATTCTCAATGATGACAAAAATATATCTATATCTTATTCATTAGGCAAGTTTGAGTCATTATCTGATATCCGACAAGAGTATGAAGACAGGATTTCAGATATTCAGGATAATATTAGAGATGAAGTTTCAAGTATTGAAGATGAAGCTATAGGTGATTACTTTGATGGCAGGGACTTATATGATGTGTATATGGATAGGTATACCTCAGAGGATGCCATTGCTTTAGTGAGACAGATATACAGGAAAAAAAGTAATAAGGAATTTATTGCTTTTATCAATTCCCTTGTAAAGGAAAATATTTGATATGATACGCAATATTGAACTAACCAATTGGATGAATATATCCTCATGTAACCTATTCTTTATAGAAGGGATAAATATAATCCAAGGTGCGGTAGGTGAGGGTAAAAGTTCCATTTTTGCTGCCATTGCTTATACCTTATCTGACTATAAGCGAGGAGATAGCTGGAAGGACTATATCAAGACAGGCGAGAAGTTCTTTGAGATAAGGCTTCAATATCAATTCGGAAATGATGATACCAATATAATGGATATTTATTACAAGGGAGAGTCATTCAAAGGTTCAGTATACAGGGAGCTTACCTATCAGGGAGAGACCAAGAAGGGTGAGGAGGTATCCCAGTTCCTTAATACCAAGCTAGACCAGCAAATGCTCAATGCTGTCATATTTAATCTACAGGGTGGGCAGCAACTCTCCCAGATGACACCTTCCGAGCGTAGGGATATTTTCAAGAAGATTTTCAATTCAGATTTCAGTAATGTGGTAGCACAGATAAAGAGTGACAAGGAAGTCATCCAAAAAGATATTGAATTGAAATCAATGCAATTGAACCTTCTTAAAACAAAGGAATATCAGGTATTTAGAATCATTCCTGTTGACCCTATGGAAATGATACTATTACAGTCCGAGCTTGAGAAGGCGCACTCAATTGAAACATTGAAGCTAAGGGTACAACAATATAATGACAAGAAAAACCACTTGGCACTATTGGAAAGCTTACTCAATAAACATATTTCATCACAATTAGGACAAAAGGAGGACTTATCCAAATATGAGAAAGAAAAGGTAAATATAGAGTCTACAATAAAGGATACTCAAGGTTTACAGGAAAAGAACAATATTGAGTTATCCGGTTTAACCGGAGAGCTGCTGGAGCTACAAAAAATAAAAAGTTCACTCATGAACAAGGAACAACTTGATAGCTGGCTTTTACAGATTAAGGAAAAGACAAGTGCTATTGTTCTTGAAAGGTCAGCGATACAGGTAAATACCCAATATCTTGATACCTATAAGCTAGGGACTTGTCCTAAATGTGGACAGGAATGTGAACCCAATCATGCTATGGAATATGAGATACTTGTAAAGGAAGCCACTGACAGGAAAACAGGACTTGAGAAAAGTATAGAACAATTAAACAGTAAAATATCCGAGTATCAAGGAAGTATCACCAATAGTGATAAGGATATTTCAAACAAGGAAAGGGAGATAGCAGATATTCAGCACAGGATATCCCTTAATAACCAGCGATTATCTACTTCGGAAACTTTGATTTTTCGTATTGATACAATAGATATTGTACGATGTATGAGCAATATAAGTATTACCGAAAGGGAATGTATTGTTGTACAACAAGAGATTATTACCGAACAGGAATGGCTTAACAGTAATACTCCTCCTGATATTCCAGAGCAAGGAAGAGATATTCCTGAGCTACAAAAAGCTATAGAGGATATACAGTCACGTATACAAGGAAACATAAACAGGGAACAGATGAATGAGAATGTCAAGAAGGAAAAAGAAAAGGATGCTGAAACAATACTTGTTAATAATGATGAGATAAATGAACTGCTGAAACAAAAGGAAAGGCTGGATAAGGTATCTGCCATCTATAGCACAGAATTCCCTAATTTCATCAACATGAGAGCCTGTAAAATACTTGAAGCATACATGAATGACTTTTTTAATACAGTCAAGAACAACTTTCAGGTAGCTCTCCAGATGGACAAGAAGGGTGTGAGCTTCTACTATAAGTCCAACAATGAACCAGAATGGCGGAATCTACGGATGGCATCGGGCTTTGAGACATGCCTTTCCACACTGGGATTCAAGGTAAGCTGTGCCCGTTCCTTTGGAGCAACAGAGATTTTCTTGGATGAGATTGACCAGAATAGTGATTATAAGTCAACAGAGGCACTGTTTGAAACAGTAGCCAATGTGGGAGGATTCAAGCAAATGTTCATCATTACCCACAAGACTACCGTGGTGGACATCCTACTTGACTCAGGAAGGGCTTCTGGATATACTGTCAAGAAGGGAGAATTTACTTCATTATGATTGACGAGATTGGAAGGGAAGTCCATAATTTTAATGGCTCTTTTTATAAGGAGGTATCTGACATGTTTGATCCAAAGGTAACTTTTGAAAGAGAATTTAATTCTCAAATCCTTGATATAGATTCAGAATCTGCGTGTGGATTTTCTATTGATGTGAATAATGAAGAGACAATTATACGTTATTGGGAATTAGATGATGGATGTAAAAGTGTAAAACAATCCTTTAGTATTACAGAGGGATATGACTTGAAGGTATTTGAGGAAGCTATCAGGATGCGAAAGAGTATGAGGAAGTATGAGGAGGTAAATGATGGAACTAATAGGTAAACGACAAGGCTTTGCTACAAATTCATCCTCTACCCACTCAATAATATTCTGTCCACCTGATACGAGTAACCTGAATATAAATAATAGATATGGATTTGATCCTTTTATATGTGCTTCGAGGGAAGCCAAGATAAATTATTTTGTTGCTACCGTAGTATCCAATATATATAGTTATAGTGATAACAAAGATTCCAATGAGGATATCCTCTATTATATATCTGAAATATATAGGTTGGTACGTGAGAAGGTACCTTTTTCTTTATTTGAGGGTTTTCCAGCTAATAGCTATGTTGACCATCAATCCTGTTTCAGTATTCCAAGGGATGTTGCAACAAATAGATTGAGTATTGAGTTCTTTTATGAATTATATTCAGAGATACTTGATAATGACGAGTGTGCTATCATAGGTGGAAATGACAATGAAGAGTCTACCTATGACTATGGTGTACTTAGTACAGACCTACAATTAAGATATTCAGAATTTATTGATAGAGGTAATTTCTTGATAAGAAAAGAAGAATTTGGATATATATTATTCTTTCAGGATAATGGCACCAAGCTCTACTATGGAAAATCCGGTAAGGTTCCTTTGGCTGATATACAGCTACCTAAAAAATATGTGCCTGAACTGGTGGATATGACGATTACTGATTATTGTTCAAAGGGGTGTAAATTCTGCTATCGTGGTTGTACTGCTGAAGGTAAGCACGCCTCCCTTTATAAGGTAATCACATATATTGATGAACTAAAGAAAGCGGGAGTATTTGAGATAGCATTGGGAGGAGGAGAACCCCTACAGCATCCTGAATTACTGAAAATATTGGAACATGGCTATGATAAAGGTATCACCATGAACTTGACTACACGGGACTATGAATCATTGAAGTCACCTATAGTCAGGGAAGTACTTCAAAAATATTGTGGGGCTATAGGTATATCAGTATCTAATGTAAATGAAATGAAGAAAATAAGAGAAATACTGGATACACTCTATTTTAAAGTAACATATCATTATGTATTAGGTTTAGAGCCGGTGGAAAAGCTATATGATATAGTACAAGAAGCAATAAAGGATCCCCCCTCTGTTGCCTCTATCCTTCTATTGGGTTTCAAGCCTACAGGAAGAGCTTCTGATTTGGATGAGATAGTATATGAGGAGGACTTCATCAATATTACCATGAATATCCTTAAAAAGAAGTATATAAAACTAGGTGTAGATACTGCTGTTATAAACAGGTACCCTACATATTTTACCAATGTAGATCCTAAACTCTATTATAAACATGAGGGTATTATATCTAAATATATTGATGCTGTAGCTGGTACAATGGGAGAATCAAGTTTTGTCAGTCCCGAGCGGATGGTAAAGATTCCTCCTTATAATAATGCCAAGTTTATTGAACTTTTGTCTTCTAGGTTATAATAAGGAGGAATATTGTGGAATTGAAATCAAAATTTGAGGCTTACTTCTCTGAAGTCAAAGCTAATCAAAAAATAATAAAAGGCTTGCCTAATATTTTTGATGATAGTTTCCTAGATCCCCTCTATAGACTATGCAACAATATCGTTCCAATATTGGCTGATTTCTATGCTACTATAAAGAAAAAGGACAAGGACGAGGTAGGGGAATGGTTTTCTTGGTTTGTATGGGAATGTGAATCAGGTAGTAGTCCCATGGAAGCCAGAGTTGGTGAAAAGAAGTTCATGGTAAATAGCTTTGATATATTTTGGGACTTGATGGAAGAATTATATGGAAAGTAACCGGGAGCTATGTTCTGTATGTAAGTTCTTTTACAAAGCCAGGAAAGCCGATGGCACACTTGAGATATATTGTAAGAATCATGAACTTCCCTTAACCCCCCCCAATGTTTGTCCTCAATATAAAGAAAGAGTGTACTATGGATTACCGGAGGATTGATGCAAAAGATACAGAACCATACCCTGCTTTTAGATAATATACTTTTAACAGTAGGATATAAAGACTATATAATCAAAGAGAAAAATGGTTTACTCCTTGAAAATGTCAATGAAAAGCCAATAGAGGCAGATGGGATGTTTCTTGGTTCAGAACAAGAGATACATTATCAAAAGGGGTTATCCCCACAGAATACAGCTAGGATAATCCTTCATGAAATAATCCATGCAATTGATGATACCTTTTCAATGGAGTTGGATGAGGACACAGTTAATAGATTAGCATGTGGGTTTACCTTGTTATTCAGGGAAAACCCGGATGTGATGAAGAAGCTGATAGTAGCATCAGGACAAAGGACTTGACATAGTTTATAAAATAAGATACACTTGTTTTTAAGGAGAATCTGATGGAATGTAAGTACAGTGTGGGTGTCTTTGATGGAGATAACAAGGTTATCACAAAGAAGTATAAGAGAGGAAATGAAGAGCAGTTTACTGATGATACTGTTACTTGGATGGAACTTACTTCTGAGTTTTATGGTATTCTTCGTAAGCTGGGTTTTCCTTTCAACAAGGAAACCAGAAAGAAGTGGAGTGCATTGATTAATAGTAATAAACTCTATAGTCCAGATGAGTTTGATGTTTGAGATTATACACAACAAAATTGTTTTAAAGGGTCAAAGTACCCAAAAGGAGTATAGAGTATGAGTGGTAGCAACAGTTTTGATGATGAGTTTGCCGAGGAGGCCCGACGGGCAGAGGCTGAGGAGAAGGCTAAACAGGAGAGTCACAAGAAGGGTGAGGGATACATCTACGAGGATATTAAATGGACAGGATTTTCTGACAATACTCCCACCAAGGTTCTACGATTTATTGGAAAGCATCCTGACCTTCATGTTGGTAGCACTCTTCCTGCTTCCTCTCCTGTTGATGCTCATGTAGTCAATATGTCACAGGTAATTGGAGATAATGGTAGGCGAATGGATATGTACCTGCCTATCAAGGAGCGTAATCCCAATCATATTATCTGGAGGATTATTGATAGGGTCAATGCTATTGAGTGGAGAAAGAGGCCAGATAAGGTTGATCCTAAAAAAATCAACAATGAGAAGGTTTATACCAATGAGCTAAAGTACCCCGATATCTACAATATCATCAATTACTCAGGGCTTCCTGCCGATAATCTTCAAAGGAAGTATGGGCTTGTAGGTAGGGGTTGGTCTGGCAGGGAAATCCTGATTGCCAACGTCATTGACAGGGAAATGGCTGAGTGGCACGCTACCAATAAGCATACAGTACTTCTGGCAAAGAAGATTACTGTAAAGACAAGGGCTGATGGCACCATAAATGAGTTTATTGACAAAGGTGTTCCCTCCTATGGGCTTAATAATCAGTTTAATTCCCTTCGCAAGATTTATGGTGATTGGGAGAAGTATGATATCGGGTTCACCCGGACAGGCAGCAAGGATAATCCCAATGATATTTATAATGCTGGCAGGACACCCGAAAAGCTTCCCAGCAATCTTCAAAAGCTAGTATCTTTTGAATATCTGACTGAAGCTGAACAGAAGTATGTAGGCTATGATATTTCCAAGATTTTTGGAGTATCCAGCTATACAAAGCTCTGGAACAGGCTCCATTTGACTATTGAACGGATTGATGCCTGTTTGGGAACCAACTATGCTGAAGAGCTAAAGAATCTTGCTGATGATGAGGCAGCAACGAGGGGAAAGAATGCCTCTGTTCAAGATGATGTGGAAAGTGAAGATTCTGTAACAGAGGAGGAAGATATCTTTGGTGGCATCACTGAAACAGCCAAGAATCTATTTCAGCCTGAGGCTCAGGAACAACCCGTAAACGCATCCGTTTCAGCTCCCCGTGTTATTTCCCGAAAAGTCCCAACGGACGCTGCCATGACAATGGAATCAATGGATGGGTGGAAAGGATTGACTGATTCTGAGCGGGCTGGAATCGTTTCAGCTACAAAGATGGAAGGAAAGGAATGGAAGGTGGTTTTCAATGACACAAAACAGTCTATGGCAGCTTGCCCTGAGTGTTCAACGGTAAGCCCTGTTACATATAGCAGTTGCTGTGGATGTGGGGTTAAGTTCTCTTAACTTTTACTGACTTGTGAAACAAGCCCTACATTGAAAAATGTAGGGTATTTTTTGTATCTCGCCAAATATGTCGCCATTATGGCGAGATAATTCCATCAAATTAAAAAGAAGCTGGAGGTAGTGATCCCCCTTTACGTGAACTACCTGTTGTCTAAAGAACAACATATACTAAATTGGATTCTCTGTCACCTTGTCATTGCTATTGGGTACAGCGATTAAAAGGGCAGTATCTTCTTGTGCAAGCTTTTGACGGTTAGCTACTTCTGATACAATTCTTCGCAGGGCGTCCATAGCCTGTAATACTTCCTTGGAAGCCTCCTTGTTAAGCTTGACATCATTGTCCTGAATCTTTTGATTGTTATCTATCAAAGGTATATTTGTTCCTTCTTTAGGAATGAATGGTTCCAGTATATGCTTAACCTTGATATTCTCGTTTATTTCCCTTGATGTCAACAATGAGGCTATCTCTGACCATGTAGCCTCAGGTGCCCTGTCCAACAGCATCTGTTTCAGTACATCATTGAAGGAATCCTCATGGTCTATCTTACGAATCCTGTTTCGTAGCATATCCACTATATTGGTAGTTATCTCTGTATCAGGATTGAAAACATTTTCAAGTTTTAAGTGTGTTATATCTTGTAATGACTGGTAAGCCAATGACACATCAGTATTATTCACAAGTTGGTTCCTTTGCTTTTACCTTCCTAGTTATATTTCTAAATATTTGTTCATCTATGAAGCCTTTCAACTGCTGTACTCTGATACCAAATTTTATAGTATTCAACTTCTCTATGCTTATCTTGTCACGAATCTGAGTCCAGTCCAAGCCCTCTACTTCCTTATAGTAGTAGCACAGTGATGTAATGATGCTGTCTTTATACTCCTCTTCTGAAGGAAAGGTTATAGTCTGTCCCCTGAGGATAGTTACTACTTTTGCAAAATCAACAGAACCCAGTTTCAGGAACAGTTCCATCATGACTTTCCAGCTATCATTTTCTAGTTTATTCACTACCTTTGATTTCTCAAATGAATATATCTGTTGGAGTTTGAAGATACTCTCAAACAGTGCTGATGAGAACTCCTCCTTGGGTAGGATACTATTAATCCTCTGTTGAAAATAAGTACGAGGGTTTTCGTATATTTTATTGGTATTTGCTTTCATAACAAATAATTAGTGTATCAGCGAAAAAGGTTGAAAACTCCAAAGATAACCAAGCCCGATAACAGTCCCAATGCACCTGTAAAGGTATAATTTACCAGTGCTTGTCGCTTATAATTATCAAAATCTATCTGGACATTCTTCTTTTGGATATTTAAAGCCTTTATCTCAATATCTTTCTTGTCACATAATCCTGTCAAATCAGCTATTTTTATATCCTTGTCAGCTATGATAAATATGTATTTATTTTCAGTGTCCTTTATGGCTACTGATACCGCCTCATCAACAGCACTGTTCACTGCCTTAGTCACTTCTGTCCTAATCAAGGCAGCTAACTTATCCTTATCAACAGTTATAGTCTCGGAAGATGCCATTACAGACAATAGCATCACAATAAGAAAAAATAGTGTCTTAAGATACTTGCACATATGTTACTCCCTTAAAGAAAAACCCTAGCATAATCTGTAGAAAAATGCTAGGGTCTATTTGTTGATAATTTTGAACTACATTTTGAACTATACTTTGAACTTCCTGTTGTCTAAAGCCAACAGGATTCCTGCTTCATTGTCTAAACTTACTTCATCTTGCGACTCAGCAGGGGTTTTAGACTCCACAGGCTTGAATTCCCGACGCTCCATCGGTACTAAACCTAATTCTTTCAATCCATATTGCTTCAAACATATGCTTTTTAATTCATCTTCTGCATGTTGGCATACACACTTACTTTCCCGACAGAGGCAACAGTGTCAAAGTTGATATAATAGAGTCCATCAGTCTGCTCAGGAGCAACCACACCAACACCAGTTGAAGTTGTAACACCATCAACATGGGTAACTGTACCGAGGGTAGCACCAGTAATCTTGGCACCGGCAACACCAAAGTCATAAACAAGTGCCTGATTGGCATTGGAAGCTGAATAATCAGAATACTGGTATCCAATGATTACAAAGCCAGCAGCACTATAGGCATAAAGCCCAGTCTGTTTTGAAAGCTTGTTTACAGCATTGACAATCGTAGCAGCATCAGCAGTCACAGTACCAGCTCCGGCAGTGGTGGGAGTATATGTCCTACCATTAAGTACAAAGGTACCAACAGTGGTAGAAGTATGGCTGGTAAGGGTGAAGGAAATGGAAGGAGTCCTCAGTGCTGATACAGCAGCTCCGGCAGCGATTGTGAGGGCAACAACATTACCACTGGGATGGTTCGGGGGATTGTTGGAAACAGCAGCGGCATCCACAATGGCATGGCTTACAGTTCCATCAACATGGGAAACAGTAGCAGTAACATCGGTAGTATCAGTATCATTAAAAACAATTGAAGTGGTGAGAGCTACCGGGACAGCACTGGTAAGAACAAGGGTATCACCAGCATCTGTAGTAGTACCGACTGTAGGAACCCAAGCAACAGCAGTGGTGGTAGTGGCAATAGTATAAGAAGCAGCCGCGAGAGCGAGGACAACTGCTTCAACAGTTTCAGTCCCTGCAAGCTCAACAGCAACACCATCAAGGGTAATATGTCCAGCATGGGCTGCGGCATGGGTAATCTTGACACGCTGAACACAGTAGACGCCGGGAGCAGAACCAACACTAATCTTGTTTGTACCAGTAAGGGCAGATAATGTCTCTACAGTGAGTGCCTGTAGCTGGAAGCCACGAGGAACACGAATGACCTCATTCTGTACAGCCTCAGTAATCACGTAGCGGGCATTACCACCCTTCTTAAGCTTCTCTAAAAACGCCATTGTAATCTCCTTATATACCTTTAGAAGGTTCCTAACTGACACTACCTGATAGTGCCATTACATAATTAGTGTTATTCTTTCCTGTCAGTTGAACTGTCATCTTTTACAGGTGGTATGGCAGTATTGACAACACCCATTATTTTTTCAGCAGTGGGATTCTCACTGAAACTCTGGACAGCCTTACCACCAAAAGCAACAGTAGCAAGGATACCAATAAGAGCAACTATTCCAGACATATCAAAAGGCTTACCTAAGTAAGAAAGCCCTACAAATGAGAACACAGATATAATAGAAATAAATATGATAGTCTTTATAATCTTGAAAAAAGCTATCCTCATGGAAGATACCTTTGAATAAACCTGTACAGCTTCTTTTTCCATAGTATTCATCAACTAACTCCTTTTTAATTTAAATCGTTCATGATGGCATCAACAGCATTATCAATAGCATTGGTTTTAATATCCTCAATCTTTTTCTTGGCAGGTTCACTCAATGAACTAACTGTTTCAGCTACTGATTTTTTTTCAAGATTCTTCGCATCCTCTTCTGCCTGAGCTATTATCCTTACTTTTTCCTCATTAACCTTTTTATCAATTATTGCCTGTTCCTTTTTTACATCAACCTCAGGCAAGGGAGGTGTCTTGGGTACCTTAAGGATATCGGGAATATTTATTGGTACCTTGTTTCTCAACATGAAGATGGCAGCTATTGCTACCGACATAAAGGTAATGATAATTGTAGCATATTTAATAATCTTTTTCCACATAGGCGACTCCTTTTTTAAAGAATGATTGGGAAACCGATAACACCTATTATTGGGGCAATTAAGCTTATCATGGTTCCTGAAGTAATTGATACATTTGTACCAGACATTATTGATACACCTCCTAATGCCGTTGTTATATGAAGGCCTCCACCTGCTATCAAGCTAATGTCATTTTGGGTTGAAGTTGTAACAGAGGAGTATACCTCATTTAATTTCCCACCAGTTATGTTGATATCCTTGGTGTAGGATTCTTTCAATGACTTTCCTTGTATTGTTACTTCACCATCTTTATTTATTTTTGTATAGTAATTACCACTGGATGATAGAAGTGTCCCATCAGAACAGAATAAATAATATATCCTGCTGTTATAAACTTGAAGGGTAGTTCCTGTATGCACATTGAATACAGTAAGATAATTATCCGAGAGCTTTGTTACTGTCAAATCTGCTGATGAAGACATTTCAGAACTGGACAGGCCTGCCAGTGTTTCCATATGTTTCATTTGCTTTACTATGCTGGTAATATCTGTACCATTATAAGGATTAAGATACCCTAGTATAAATCCTACCTGAAAATCAACCGAGCATACCACCCATACCATTTCCCCTACTTGATAGGCGTAATCAACTTCCTTGAAAAAGTTAGGGTAATCAGGCAGTAATAATTTCTTTGTAACGCTATCAATATCAGTTATATGCATCATATCTGGAAGAATACGAACTGAGAATGTGCTGGGTCCTGATGCAGGATTGGTTGAGTCCAATACTGTTCTGGTACCCTCAATGATACCTGTTTTAAGTATATAATCCATTATTTTTTCTGTATCTCCACTACTTTATAAGTAGCATCCTTAGGTATAAGGTGTTCATTATAGAATATGTCTTTTTGTAATACACCCTTTGAAATTATTTTAGGTTTTGAATTTATATTTGACTGCTGTGTACCCATTAAAACCCTCCCCTCTCTCTCTATAATTAGTAGAGAGGGGGAAATAACCATTATTGCGCCATACCTGCTTCAGCCCGTATATTGCTTGACAATGTAGACAGGATAAATTGATGTGACTTCCACATATCTATCAGGTTGTTGAGGAATTCAAGCTTGTGTTCCTTCTGTAAGAGGGCATCCTTATGCTTGATATACTCATGCTCATACCTAGCCCTTACCATATGCTCAATTTCCTTCTGTGATGCCCACTTCTGTGCTGTAAGCTCAGGCCTATTGGTATCGTTGCGGATTTCTATGAACTTCACAGAGTACCAGCTATTGAACCTCTCCTGTGCCTGTTGTACATCCAGCCTAGCAAAATTATGTAGTGAGATTAATGATAGATATACCGATGTGTACTTCTTTAATGCTGACTCAAGTTCAAAGAAACTGATTTCCTTGTCAGTCCCTAGTCTGGTGGCTTCTTTCATTTCCTCAATCTGTTCATTGATGAAATTAAAGAGTTCTGAGTTCTCTGTGTCTTCCTGCATATTGGCTCCTTTGTTGCTTTCAGTATGAATATTTTCTAATGAGGAAGAGGTTCTGTGCCCGATGTAGTGTAACTTGTTACCTTGATATTCGGCCAATCATAAGGATTGAATTTTGGAGTTTTATAATATGGAAAGGGTACTACTGGATATGTTGGACACACAATAGGAACGTTATAGGGCACAAATTCAACTTTCTTGTCCTTAAATAGCTGATGAAGCTTACCATAGAGAGCCTTAGCCTCTTCCTCGGAAAGCAATAGCTTCTCCCCCCTGATTTCAATACCAATTACTACTTTAATATCTTCCATTTCAATATCCTCCTACACTATTGCGTGTTCTACCATCTTGTTCAAGTATTCCTTTTTACAGGTACCTATCTTACGTTCCTGTTCCCTGCCATTTTTCAATACTATGAAAGTAGGTATGGACTTTATCTCAAATGTTTCAGCCATGTCAGGATACTCATCCAAGTTGATATTCATGAACTCGATATCCTTGCTGCTATTTTCCTCACGTACCTGCTTCCATACTGGTTCCATCATCTTACAGGCTCCACACATGTCAGCCTCCAACTTCAACATTTTTGTACCTTTTTTAAAATCCAATGTCATGTAGTATAGCTCCTTGATTAGTAATTAGTTCTATCAGGAATCCTCTGCTGAAGATTCCGCTCCCTCATCCTCAATATCTGTTTCACTGGCATCTAGTGTACTATAGGAACTAAACATTTCATTTACTGTTTTCTTGGACTCTTCAAACTTGTCAGGATGTTCATAGAGCCAAGGTAGCAGCTTATCCTGTCCCTGAACCTTTAGCCCCCATTCCTCATTTGAATACCAGCCACCCTTCTTTTCAATTATACCTAGTGAGATAAAAAAGTCGATGAATTCAGCATCGGGATTGAAACCAGAACTATACAATAAGTTTAGTTCTGCCGAACGCTTAGGGTACCCAATTTTGGATTTTGTATTTTTAATCTTTACCTTATTACCAATTATTTCATCTTTATTCATGATGTCTTCACCACGGGTAAACTTGGCTCTCCATGAAGCAGCGAACCTTACACTATACCCACCTCCACTGGGAACATCTGGAGGACCGTAAGACTGGAAGCCAATCTTGGCTCTCATCTGTGTCAGGAATATTACAGAGGTATTATGCCTAGAAACATAAGGGGTTATCTTTTTTATACCCTCTGAAAATAAAAGCCCCGCCCCACCAAAACTGCGTTTTCCAAAATCATCTGTCATGGCAGCACGAGTAGGAGTAGCACTGGTTGAATCATAAACAACTAAACCTATCTCTCCTGTCTTTATCAAGTCTTCCATGATAGTAAAGGCTTCTTCTCCATCAATAGGCTGCACTAGAATAAATTTACCCTTATTGGTATCACAATTCAGTCCTACATTGGTAGCAAACTTACTATCAAAGGAGTACTCCGTATCTACATATAATACTATCTTTTGTTCATTATCTATCCTGTTCTGTATCTGTGAGCCTATATAAGAAGATAAAACTGATTTTCCCGAACTTTCTGAACCATAGAACTCTAAGAATCTACCTAATGGTAAACCCCCACCCATTATATAATTAAGTTTAGGGGAATCCATTATCAATCTTTTTACTATCCCTGCCTCCGAAGCATCAGGTAGTGATCTACCATATATTTCACGAAGTTCCTCCACCTTCTTCATCATATTCACTACTTTTTCTTTAGCCACGTATATCTCCTTTAGTACTCTTCCCTATTCCCAGCCCTATCCAATATAATCATTCTTTCAGCTATCAGCTTATCAGGGGGTGAACATTCAACCTGTTCCCTGTCATACTGTATGAAGGAATATATTTCCCTATCTCCATCCTTTTTCCAGAAGTTCAATAATTTATTATAATCGTACCTCTTTCCAGTATATGATGAACGAAACCAATGCCTGACTATACCATATGACTTAGGTGTCCATACGAAGTCATTACCTATATCCCTACCCACATCTTTATGGTATTCATACGACCATCTATACATGAAGTATGCCATATTTATAGGGATATTACCTTTATGTATCTTAGTCTGTGTCCACGATTTCCCGATAGCCTTGTTCAGGGCATCATAGAACTCTGTCCTACTTAGTATCTTACTTTCCTTATCGGGGAGAGGGATAGTAATTCTTATATCGACACCTATTAGCTGCTC
>SESF01012752.1_pt1 | contig 37281 bp, 26 predicted proteins | sample 3171521 | NCBI WGS metagenome assembly SESF01 (sample SAMN10866945, study PRJNA518727) | freshwater metagenome | biome: subpolar coniferous forest; feature: holomictic lake; material: water; isolation source: holomictic Lake 227, 6 m and 8 m depth | place: Canada: near Kenora, Ontario | collected...
GATACCAGGTTAAAGACTATTTCGAGCAGGCGTGGAAGGAAGCGTCCATCTATCGGCGGCACATCGCTACGATGAGGAAAGCGTATCGGGACGAAGTGAAAGCGAATGCGACTGCGACCGCTGAAGGCACACCTTTTTACCTGTCCGGGACCAATGGGAAAGCGAGGAGTATATGAGCGCACCGGTCGAAGGCTGGCTGTCATACACCTATTGGCGGATGCACATGGCGAACAGATATTTCGACGGGGTATATGTCCCGATGGCCATGCATCCGAAGATTCAGCACGCGCTAAGCGACGACGGCGGCTGGCCCTCCGGCAGTCTCGGGCATGAGGGACAAGTTGCGAGGGTCACGACGATTATCACGGCAGCGGTGCTGGACTTCCGCGAGGCGTACGGCGCGGCGTTCGAGGAGGCAGCCAAGGACGACACGACCCTTGTGCCGGTGTCCTGCCTGACACACATCGATGCGACGGTATGGTACAACATCTGCGCGGCGTATGGGTTATACACCCTCAAGCCGGACGGCGTGACGCGATACCAACTCACGGACTATTTCGAGATGGCGTGGAAAGAGGCGTCCATCTACCGGAGGGCTATAGCGATCACCAGGCGGACATACCGCGAAGAGATATCCGAGGTCGTGTCCGCGAACGGCACACCCGTTTACATCCCACGAATTGAAAGGAGCGAGAGAAGTTTATGAACGAAGACAACATCCACGAGATTTTCACACTGCTGCGGCAGATCCAGTGCGACATAGCCTCCATCCGGACGCTGTGCCCGCACCATGAGAAAGAGATCGACGAAATGGGCAATCGCCTCTCGAAGTGCGAAGAGGTCATCAACCGTGCCACTGGCATGTACACGATCATCGGTTTCATCGCCGGGATCCTCGGCTCCCTCGTCGTCGGGATCGCCCTTCATTTCCTGACGCGGAAATAGCAAATCCGTCTCCGAAAGCTTTCCAGTCCAATCCGTCTTTTCTTAAAAAAAACTTCCCAAAATCTTCCGCGAGGTCGATCCGTAAGGGCTCACGGGGTAAAAAATGGCCATTTTTACCTCTGGGACTGTAGTAAATGACTGTAGTAAAATTGTAGTAAAAAAACGGGTTTGAAGTGGTAAAAGGAGAGATGAACAAGAAACCCCACGTTTCAAAACCCCAAAAGCTGGAAATGAAAAATCCCCAATAGAATCAAGGTTTTATTGGGGATTTCGGGGCAAAAAAAATGGTGGCAAGGGTGGGGATCGAACCCACGACACGCGAATTTTCAGTCCGCTGCTCTACCAACTGAGCTACCTCGCCACATCCTGAATCAGATGATTCAGAAAAAGTCCGTGTAATTTAACGAATTTGACGCCGAAAGTCAATACTGATTCAATTATTTTTTATCCGTGTTTCAGCGGCCGGAAGCGGACACGGGTCGGTCGGTCTGCGGCATCACCCAGCAGTTTGCGGCGTTGCTCATGATAGTCTGCGTAGTTGCCCTCAAAAAAGGAGACCTTGGAGTCGCCTTCAAAAGCCAAAATATGTGTCGCGATACGGTCGAGGAACCAGCGGTCATGGCTGACCACCATGACGCATCCCCCGAAGTCTGAAATTCCTTCTTCCAAAGAGCGCAAGGTGGCAACATCCAAATCGTTTGAAGGTTCGTCCAACAACAGCAGGTTGCCGCCCTTACGCAGCAACTTGGCAAGATGCACACGGTTGCGTTCGCCGCCGGAGAGCACCCCTACTCGCTTTTGCTGATCGGCTCCCTTGAAGTTAAAGCGACCACAATAGGCGCGACCATTCATTTGCGTCGTGCCTGCTAGCATCACAAATTCAGAACCCCCTGTTATTTCTTCATACGTCGTGTGGTTCGGATCCAGTGCGTCGCGCATCTGATCGACATGCGACAGTACAACCGTCGGCCCAACGGTCAGCGTTCCTGAGAGCGGCTTTAGTTCCCCCGTGATCAGTTTAAAAAGCGTGGTCTTGCCCGCGCCGTTTCCACCGATGACACCGACGATACCGCCGCGCGGCAAGTCAAAGCTCATGTCCTCGAACAACAGGCGATCACCAAAGCCCATGGATACCTTATTCGCATTGACCACCAGATCACCCAGACGCGGTCCAGCCGGGATCTGAATACTCAATTCGTCTTCGCGTGTGTTGACCTGTTGTCCTGCCAATTCTTCGTAACGACGGACACGTGCTATATTCTTGGCGCGACGCCCCGAGGGATTCGTCTTCACCCACGCCAATTCATTTTCAATAAGCTTACGACGCGACTCTGCCTGTTTGGCTTCACGCATCATCGCATCCTGCTTCTGCTGCAACCAGGCCTCGTAATTACCCTTGTACGGATAGGCACGCCCATTATCCAATTCAAGGATCCACTCCGTCACATTCGTGAGGAAGTAACGGTCATGCGTCACGCAAATAAGCGTACCTTTGAAATTTTTCAGATACGTTTCGAGCCACGCAACCGATTCAGCGTCCAAATGATTCGTCGGTTCATCAAGGAGCAGCACATCCGGATTGGAAATCAGCAAACGACAGAGGGCCACACGGCGACGCTCACCGCCTGAGAGTGGCGCAACAGGTGCATCTGAAGGAGGTAAACGCAAGGCCTCCATCGCCAGTTCAATATGATGATCGAGGCTCCAGAGGTCATTATGGTCAATCGTATCCTGAAGTTTTCCGAGCTCCGTATTCAGCTTTTCCGATTCCGCATCGCTCAAATCGTTGCCCAGCAATTCACAAATTTCATCATATCGCGCCATGATGGCCTTCGACCCTGCAACGCCCTCTTCCACACACTGGATCACCGTCTTCGTCATATCAAGTTCAGGTTCCTGCGACAAAAAGCCGACCTTGGTCCCCTTGGCGATCTGGCATTCACCCATGTATTCCTTGTCGAGACCTGCAAGAATTCTCAGAAGCGACGACTTTCCAGAACCATTAGCACCAATCACACCAATGTGAGCACCATGGTAAAATGAAAGATAGACCTCTTCAAGAATGGTCTTCTTCTCATGTTGTTTTGTCACATTTACTAAACTAAAAGCATATTCACCAGCCATAGCCATTCCCTTTTCTGTTTTGAAGCGATACAACATACCGAATTTTAGATAACGTGCAAGTCTAATCGTTTATAAACGGGTGAAATATTGGAATGCTGGTTGGGGCAGAAAGGCTGGGCGAATAGACGTCTCGCCTGTTCGCTGGCGGCGCAGGAAGCCGCCAGCATAAACATCCGGCTTCGGGTACAGGCGAGACGCCTATACGCCCAGAATTTGCAATGCAGAATAAATGCGCCCAAGGAGGGGCGAGAAAAGCGAAAGAATTGGCTAGCGCATAAGTAATATGGTAAATTAAAAGAACATTTTCCAATGAAAGCAACCCCCATACTCCTTGTTTCCGTCAATGCGCGCTACAGTCATGCTTCGTACGCTATACGGACGTTGCGTGCCAATCTTGGTGCGCTTGCATCAATGACCTCATTTCTTGAAACCGATTTAGAGATTACACCGATTCAACTTGCGGAACAAATTGCTAAGCGTAACCCCCGTATCGTCGGGTTCTCCATCTATCTGTGGAATCGCCTTCTGATCGAGGCGACTGTCGGTATCCTCCGCATTGCGCATCCATCCATAACGATTGTAGCCGGAGGACCGGAATGCGTTGCAGGAGAAGCGTCTTCCCGTGAAAAACTATGTGACACGATGATCGTCGGCGAAGGCGAAACCGCCTTTCGGAAAATTTGCGAAGCTATTTTTTCGGCCTCCTTCATGAACACGCATAATCGCTCAAACGTTTTTTCCTCCGTACTTTCTGTTGCGTCACCCGAAGATCTGTCACAACTCGTCTTACCCTACGATGAATACAGTGACATTGACATTTTGCAACGCACGATTTATGCGGAGACCTCGCGGGGATGCCCCTACTCCTGTTCCTATTGCACATCAGACGGCACGACGCTGAGACTCTTTCCGCTCGAAACACTCTTGCCCGCTTTTGAGAAACTCTGGGAGCGAGGTGTGCGGAAGTTCAAATTTTTAGATCGGAGCTTCAATGCGCCCGTTGAACACGCGTGCGCAATACTTGATTTTTTTCTACCCCGCGTCACGCCCGGTTCCTGTCTACATTTTGAAATCAACCCAGACCATTTGCATCCCGATGTATTTACCCGCATAGCGGCCTTTCCCAAAGGCTCGCTCCATCTTGAAGTCGGACTTCAGACGATCAATCCTGATGGTGCAAGGCGTATCGGACGCAGTGTCAACACAGAGCATTCACTTGAAAATCTGCGCAAACTGTGTCAAGAAACAGGTGCTGTTGTACATGCGGATCTCATTTTTGGATTGCCAGGAGAAGATGAAGAGTCCTTTGCTCGCGGCTTCAACACCGTCGTCGCAACCTGTCAAGCGCCAGAGGTTCAAGTCAACTGGCTCAAAGGGCTCCAGGGAACACGCCTTGTCTGCGATGCCGCCAAACTTCAGCTCGCCTTCAGTGCGGAGCCCCCCTACGAACTCCTTTACTCCGATGTTATGAATTTTGATACGCTCTGCCGAATACAGCGTTTTGCGCGATGCTGGGAGCTCGTTCATAATCGAGGACGCTTTCCGAAAGAAGTCGAAGCCCTTCATGCCCGCATTGCACCTGATTATTACCAAGGTTACCAAGCGCTGGCCCAGCGTATTTTTGAAGGAGAGGGGAAACTTTACGCCATCAGCGCCACGAGACTACAAAGTTACCTCCAGCAGCATCTTGACACTGAAAATTGTTAATACGAGATGGCTTTACTTTTTTGCGGTGGTATGCTATTTTTTTAAGACGTTTTTAACTTTAAGAAAGGTATGTTGGTGCATACCTGAATGCGGGTTAACACACGAAGGAGTCAAAATGCACAAAGAATTAATTCCGGGGGCGTTACTGGGGTGTTTAGTGGCAACGCTTATGACTGGATGTACATCATCAGATCATAAAACCAACAAATGTGAGACGCCAAAAGTGAGCAAGTCTGTTTATTACACGGATGGAAAGTTTGATGCGGCAAAGGCGAAACAAGCCTATTTTGATATGATGACTCGTTTCCATGTGCCGATTTATGAAGCCTTGAAGAAGGACAAAGATTTTTTCTGGGTACTCGATTTTAACAAGGGTGATTTTGATGCGTATGGCATGGGTGGAGTATTCTGGGTCAACACCAAGGCGCCGACAGGGTACCTGGGACATGAAATCTACTTGCTGCCAGGCCAAAGTATTCCTGAGCATTGTCACTTGATGACGAAAGATGCACAGGGGCGCACCATTCAGCCCAAAGAAGAATCCTGGCAGGTCCGTTACGGATATGTTTATGGGTTCAGTGAAATTGGAGAACCTAATCTCGACAAGTATCCAGAAGTGAAAGCTAAACTTTCAAAAGTGCAGATCCCTTATCTGAAAAGCGTACATGTAGAAAAATGGGTGGCGGATGGCCGTACCCATGATATGCCAAAAGCTGAAAGCTGGCATTTCATGATGGCGGGACCCGAAGGAGCCATTGTCTCCGAGTATGCAACCTATCACGACGGCGCAGGATTGCGTTTCAGCGTGCCGGGCGCAAAACTATAAGTATCAACCCCAAAAAAAGAAGGACTTGATTATGACATTTCATCACGTAGGATTTCCGGTATTTGAGAAAATGGAAGGCATGATGTTTGCCGATTCACTAAAAGTGTGGTTCACGGACGCCAACGTGAATCCGTACAAAATTGAGTTTGTCTATTTTGAACCCGATTGCCCCATGGCAGCCGCTATTCAGGATACCGTGCATATCGCGTATACGGTTGACAATATCGAAGAAGCGGTAAAGGGCAAGAGCATTCTGTGGCCAATTTGCGAACCAGGCCCGGGAATGAAAATTGCTTTCGTGTACGATGAAGGTACAGCGATTGAATTTATACAGATGGGTTAATCAACACGAAAGGAACGAATATTATGGCTATGAAGAAATTTTTGAACGATCCGGCTAATATCACCAAGGAACTGCTGGAAGGATTGACCGCGTGTTATAGCAACAAGGTCAAACTTGTGAACGAAAAGATTGTCGTTCGCGCTACGCCGAAGTGTCAAAGCAAAGTCGCCATTGTGTCACTGGGCGGTACGGGACATGAACCTGCCATCAGCGGTTTCGTGGGCGAAGGCATGCTCGATGCAAGTGTAGCGGGCGATATCTTCGCTGCTCCAGGCGCGCCGAAGGTTCTCGAAGCGCTTCGCATGTTCAAGCGTGAGGCAGGGATCATCCTTGTGACGCTGAACCATGCGGGAGATCGCATGAGTGCAAGCAAAGCGTTGCGCGATGCACAGAAGGAAGGTATCAAGGTTGTGGAAATCGTGACACAGGAAGATATCAGCGCGGGCATCGACATTGATCCGGAAGAGAAGCGCGGCCTCGGCGGTTGCATTCCATTGTACAAGGTGATTGGCGCTGCTGCAGAACTGGGCAAGAGCCTTGACGAAATCACTGAAATCGGTCAGCGCTTCAACAAGCAGATGGCCACATTAGCTGTTGCCATGACAGGGTGTACGCATCCACAGAATGGCGGCGTCATTGCCGTTCTTCCCGAAGACGAAATGGAAATCGGTATGGGCCAACATGGCGAAGCGGGTGGCGGACGCAGCAAGATTCTGACTGCAGATGAAACCGCAGCGAAGATGATTGCGCCTCTGATGAAAGCCACAGGTGTAAAGTCAGGTGACTCAACCATGCTTATCGTCAATGGCGTTGGCGCGACGACGCTGATGGAAATGTTTATCGTCTATCGCAAAGCTGCATCAGTTCTAGCGCAAAACGGCATTACTTCAGTTCCTGGCATTTGCGATGAACTGCTGACCGTTCAAGAAATGGCAGGATTCCAGATGATTCTGTGTAAACTGGATGCTGACCATGTTGAACTGATGAAGGCGAAGGCGAATAGCCCCTATTGGACAACGGTTGCGTAAGACACTTAATACGAGGTTAGTGGGGTTTTCGAGTCACTCGAAAACCCCATTATTGAATTATGCTCACACTACAAAAGTTTAAGGATATGGTCGTTGCTGCGGGTGTCGATATCCGGGCTAACGAAAAGTTTTTTTCAGAGCTGGATGCCGCAGCTGGTGGTGACGGCGATCATGGCACTGCGATTGTTACAGCCTTTAACGCCATGGACAAGGTCACGGATAGCGTATGCTTTAAGAGTTATCTCAAGGCGTTGACAGACACGCTTCAGAATGAGGCTTGCGGTTCAACCAGCACGTTGTACGGAGCTTGGTTACAGGGCATGAGCGATGCCGCTCCAGAACATGCGACTGAATTGGATGCTGGATCTGTAGCAACCTTGTTCAAAGGCGGACTGGATGAAATCGGCTTTACGACCAAGGCACGAGTTGGGGATAAAACACTTATGGATGCGTTGATTCCCGCCACGGACGCCCTTGTCGCTACTGCGGGGGATGGTATCGCTGCGATGTTTAAAGCTGGAGCAGATGGAGCAAAGCAAGGTTCGGAGGCAACGCGGGCTATGCGCGCCAAATATGGTCGTGCAAAAAATTTAGGTGACCGTTCAATCGGACCTGTTGATGCAGGTTCCGCTTCAATGGCCTGTATCTTTGCGTCATTTGCAAAGGCGTTTTAACAGAAAGAGAGCAAAATTATGGCAGACTTAGATGATATTCGAGATGGTAAAGAGTACGGTATCGGCATCGAACAGAAAAATGAGAAGTATTTCCTCAAGGGTTCAGCAAACCTGAATTGGGGCATGAAGGACCGCTTGAGCCGTATTTTTAATCCCAAGACGGGCCACAGCGTGATGCTGGCGTTTGACCATGGCTTTCTCATGGGACCGACCTCTGGTTTGGAACGCATTGATCTCACGATCACCCCGCTCATGAAGTATGCGGATTGTTTGATGTGTACCCGTGGCGTTCTTTCCTCGCTTGTCCCGACGACCTTGCGCAAGCCCGTGTGTTTGCGTTCAGATGCGGGCACGACCATTCTGACTGAAATGAATCACAACGTGGTGATGGAGGTCAAGAATGCCGTTGCGTTGAATGCATCCGCAATGGCGGTGATGGTCGGTGTCGGTGACAAGACCTGTGAAGCGGAGACCGTTGCAAATCTATATAGAACCATTGATGCTGCGCAGCCTTATGGAATGCCCGTCATGGGCGTAACCGCTGTTGGCAAAGACATGGCGCGCGATGCGCGTTATTTCGGTCTTGCGGCTCGCGTGTGTTCCGAGAATGGCGCAAACATCGTCAAAACCTATTACACCGAGGGTTTCGAAAAGGTCGTGGCATGCTGCTCGGTTCCTATCGTGATCGCAGGCGGGAAGAAGTTGCCAGAACTGGAAGCTCTTGAATTGGCGTATATGGCCATCCAGAGCGGCGCGGCTGGCGTGGACATGGGACGCAACGTGTTCCAATCCGATGATCCTGCTGCCATTATTCAGGCTATTGGAGCGGTTGTTCATAAGGGTATGAAGCCTGCAGAGGCGTTCCAAATGTTCAATGACCTGAAGAAAAACTAGGCTTGTTTGAGTGCCGCTTGTACGATTTTCTCCATTTCATCGGATTGTTCTTCCATGCTGACAACCATCTTCTGCTGAACGCGACACCGGTCAAGGTTTTGACCGGGGCGCGACGTGCGGAAATAAGTATCGCCTGAGAGATAATCCGTCAAGAAACGTATCGCAATAGTCATTGTGATGAGACGAGCCGAGAATGCGAGTTCCGCTTGTTCTGGCTTTGTAAGGAACTTCGCGGCCGAACAATAGCCGTTGGCAATCGCCCGAAACATATCAATGCGGCTCTTGACCTTTGATACATCACGTTCATCCTCTGGTGTTGCTGCGGTTCCAGAGCGGCACATGTCGCCAAAATCGTAGTGAGCAAGTCCAGGCATGACGGTGTCGAGGTCGATCACACAAATGCCCTGTCCTGTCGTGTCATCTAACATCACGTTGTTGAGCTTCGTGTCATTATGTGTGATGCGCTCTGGAATTTCGCCCTTCGCTTGGAGATCAAGCAGTCGAGCGCATTGCGCGGCGCGCTTTTCGAGGAATTCGATCTCGGGCTTCACATCCTTAGCGCGGTTAAAAGAATCCTTTTGCAATGCAGACTGGAAGGCCTCAAAGCGCTTGACCGTATTGTGAAAATAAGGGATCGTCTCATTCAGTCGTGGTGCAGGCAAGTCTGCCAGTTGATTTTGAAAATCCGCAAAGGCCTTGCCCACAAGATACGCTTGCTCCTCATTCTTAACAACATCATAAGTCCGCGCCTGTGTGATAAACAGATAAATGCGCCACCAGTTGCCATCCGGATCATGATAGACGGGCTTGTTGTCCAGTGTGGGAACCAGCGTTAACGTCTTGCGACTTGCATCCGTATCGTTGACATCGAGTTTAGATGCCACATGCCGTGTGACGCGCAGAATATTATCCTGCACATCGGCCGGGTTCTTAAATACGTTATGGTTGATGCGCTGCACTAAATACAACACAGGTTGCCCAGACATATGAACGGTCACTTTGTAGGTTTCGTTAATATGTCCAGAGCCATAACGCTCACTTGAGATGAAGTCACCCAAAATTTGAAACTGTCGTATAATCTGTTTCATGACAATCCAATGGAATCGTTAAACAGTCACGATGCCGAGAGGTTCCGCTGTCTTCCATCCACCGCGCGTGAAGTCAGGAATATCCATTGTTGCGCCACGCTTCAAGGTTGAACGTTCCGTGAGTTCGAGGAGGCAACTCCACGATGCTGCATCATAAACATCCATGTCCAGCGGAAGGCCATTTTGCAGGCAATAACAGAGGCGAAGGTCCATGAGGAAATCCATGCCACCATGTCCACCGACCTTCTTTGCAAAGTCGCCACTCTTCTTCCACAGCGGATGAGTATATTTTCCCTTAACCTCGTTGAGTTGCTTGTCATCCATCCAGCCATGGGCTTTCGGGTCAAGTGCGATACGCAAGGGATAATCGGAAAGAATACCCTTTGTTCCCGAGATGGTGTTGATGCGGCTGTACGGGCGCGGACTGGTTGTGTCATGCTGAACCATAATCGTCCGACCGTTGAAAGTTTTAATAATGGTCGTACTCATGTCCCCTAGTTTGTAAGATTGCAGTGCTTCCGGACTATCCTTGCCATATTTTTGCAGCGCATATTCCGACATGCCAAACTGATTAGAACTGACCGAAGTCAAAAATTCAAACTTGTCGCCCCGGTTGATGTTCATATACTGTGCAATCGGTCCAAGACCGTGCATGGGGTAAGGGCATCCCGTATGGTTCTTGCTATACTCTAGGCGCCACATGCCCTGGTACCCACTCTTGCTGAACTTGAGGCCGCGCAAATCATGGATGTATGCGCCCTCACCATGAACGAGTGTACCGAGAACGTTTTGACGGCAAAGCATCAACGCGAGCATTTCGTTTTCACCATAGCAACAGTTCTCAAGCATCATGTAATGTTGCTGCGTCTTTTCTGAGGTCTCAACGAGTTCCCAACATTCATCGACTGTAAGCGCTGCAGGTATTTCGGAGACGGCATGCTTGCCTGCTTTCATGGCGTAGACTGAAATGGGGGTGTGCCAATGCCACGGTGTGCAGTTATAGATCAGGTTGATTTCATTCAGTTCCACCATCGCTTTCCAGCTTTCAAGCGTACCGCCAAAGACCTTAGGTTCTTTTTTGCCAGCCTTAACAAGTTTATCTTTTTGACGTTCTGCGCGATCCTTGATTAAATCGCATACGGCAACAATTTCGACACCTTCAATTTTGGAAAGGCGATCTACAGCGCCCGGTCCGCGCTGGCCAAGACCAACAATACCCACCTTGATCACGGGAATCGCTTTTGTCTTGAGCCCCATGACGCTTTTGCTCGTTCCGGGTGAAAGCGTCACACATGATGTTGTTTGTGTTGCCATCGCGGCAGCTCCTAGTCCCATGCATGCTGAACCGAACAAGAAATCTCTGCGTGAATTCATGATGTCTCCTCCTTTGTTTCGTTACTCAAAGTGAATTAAGTAAGGGTTATATTATCATTATCAGATGGCTTTGTCTTCAAAAAAAATGAATTAAAAGTGAAACAAATTACACTTTATAACAACATGGATACAAACACCTGTTAGTTGGCAAAGACACGTGTGTCCTTGGGCTTTGGGTACGTTGCGCATGCTCTTCGTGCCTCATCGCTAATGGGAATGTTCCACGAATCAAAGATAGACGCAATGTTTTCCCCCGTCACGCGTGAGAGTCGGGTACACCATTGATCGCGTTTTTGTAAATCATTCGTGGGGCGTTCACCTTCCGGCAGATTTCTGTACACCGCAAAGAGCTTTTCAAAGGCTTCCCATCCATAAGCTTGCTGGAGTCGAACAAACATTTCAAGTGCCAGAAAAGGGTTGCTCTTCCATGCGTCATAGGGCTTGCCGTTCTTGATCCACTCGGTGTAGGCTTGGGTGGCTTCGTTCTTCATGCGCGTTTGGCGCGGGGCGATTCCGCACATTTTCTCCATGCAATAAAGTGTGAAGAAGTTGACCGTCACCTCTCCTGTGCCGTCGAAAGTCCAGTCATGGTTCTGGTGGTTATGGCCTATTTCGTGGAAAAAGCCCCAGTCGCCCTTTGCTTTAAGCAAGTCAAGATTGACGATCTCCTTCGTGGTGACATTAGGAATCATGATCGGATACCCCGCATGCATCCACCCAGCGCAAAGCTGATCGTCTCCAACAAGGCGTTCCGCGTAGCGGCGTGTAGCGGGTAAAACGGCTAGCTTAGCATCAAGGTCGGCAACGTCATCCCAGAATTTCATTAATGCGACCGGATCGGCAACAGTCAGTAGTTGTTCGCGAGGGACGGTCAGTATAACGTTGTTGCTTTCGATCTCACCGTAAGGAGCTGGGGCTGTTTTAATCTTCTCCCAATCCGCACGTGAATCACGACCGACTTTGAACCACGCGGCCTTGCAGACGCCGCTGACGGTTACAGCAACCGCACGTTCTTCACCTTGCACCGAATCGGACACAACCACATATACAAGTCCGCCGAAAGGCGAGGCGAACGTGGTTGTGGGGGTGGCAAGAGGAACCTCGATATCGACCTTCGGTGCGCGCGACCACTGTCCGTGGCGTGTATTATCACATGTTGTTGAGCCAATACGTAACCGAAGTTTTTTTCTCTCTGCCCCCGGCGGGAGCGTCACGGTTACAGGCTCACCAGCGGAGGCAAAAAGACCCGTACTATGCCATTTTGGAACATCGAGATTGATAGCCATCGTCTTTGCTTCGCGTAAAACATTCTTGTCAACAATGCCTGGATAAGAGGTCGCAGCAGGTGAGGCCGGCCAGTTTTGGAGCGGTTTGCTCAACCATGTACTTTGAAATGCAATAAGTTTGAGACGGGCCGCAACATCAGTTTCACGCACAGGATTTTTTTTGGTTGGAACCCCATTGGCCGATGCGGATTGCATGAAGGCGGTGAGGCGCTTTCCCATGATGGACGTATCGTTGTCATCCAATAGCATTTTGATTGTACAGAGTGTCGCACTGGACTGTGCTAAGCTCGCTTTGATTGGCTTCTCGGATGCCACAATGTCGAGTGCTTCGAAAACGGTTGCGCCCAAGGGAATCGGCTTGACGGCAAAACCATTATCGGACGTCCGCTCCAGCAATCCATCTGCGACATAAAGTCCTGCTGGGTTCAGCAATCGGTTAAATCGGCTCTCACCCTTGACGGATTTTTTACTGACCATCATCCATCCCCAGCCAATGGCTGAAGTCATGAATCCGCCTCCTTGCTTCAAATAGGCGCGCACGTGTTCGATTTCCTTTTCAGGGATATCTTCAGCATAGCCGACCAGTGTTCCGGTAGTGGCCGAGAGTTGCGACCAGTCTTTAAGTTCGATGACCTGTGCGTTTGTGCTAAGCAGACTTTGAAGAGCAGGAATGACGCCGTTATTTTTGAAGACACATACGATTGGTTTGTCATGCATCGTCCACTGGAAAGCATTGCGCATAAAGATCGCGGTGTCTGCTTTTTTGAAAGCGCCCTCGGAATAGAAGTCTGGATGTCCCAGTGCGACGATACGCCCCTTCTCGTAGTAAGCCGCAACTGCTACCGGCATCTCGACCTTGCTGATTTTTCCCATGACGATAGGAACTGATTGGCCGCCTTCACACGCGAGGACGCCTGGGATGCCGCTGGAGTCAATGGAACGGACATCCTTGAGTAATAAGGCACGTACGTCTTGCGCGAAATCAGAAGACGTCGCATGTGAATAATTAAATAAAATTAGATTAAAGATAAAAAGACTGAATATCCCCGCGGTGGCTAGGTGCAATCGTGTGCTGTCACGTAATTTTTTTTTGTTCATAAAGCCTTTCAAACGTCTAATATTTTTACTAGATGCTTTGCCTATGATACGAATGATGAGTTGATTACAATAGTCTAAATAATGATACAGTGAAAGAAATAAAAAAACGGAGCTTCGTTTCCGAAACCCCGTCTTTACAACATACGCGCTACCACGTGAAATTACAGGTCTTTTCCGAAGACTTCAATTTCCGTATAGTGATTCATCTCGTTGGAGGTGTTGCCACGGCTGTAGAAACGAACATAGCGACCCTTTACGCCTTTGACTGCGAACGGACGTCCCTTGTTATCTTCCACATATTCCTTATCCTTGCCTTCACCGAGCTTGGATGAGTTGTCATGGTCATTATTAAAAACAGTCTGAACGCCATCAATAAAGTCAGCATCATTAGAAATCTGGCAAATGACATCACGATAGACACGTGCTTCGCCATGATAATGCCAAATACAGCCTGCATAGATTTGCTTCTCTTTGCCGAGGTCGATCTGAACCCACTGCGTGTTCGGCCCGAGTTCAACGTAGGTGGCGGCATCATGCTCTTTGTCGCCGTCTGTTACAAAAGCGAGTTCACCGATGATAGGCTCTGCATCACTCGAGGTAACCTTGCACCCCTTTGAGAGAAGCTTTGTACCCGTAGGTACTTCGACCGGATCACGATCTTTTCCGCCACGTGCAATTTCCAGATTGGGGGAGCGGATGTCTTTCGGCGTACCCGTGAAGCAGGGCTTCGGAACATCGATCTTCAGGTTTACTTTGTCCTGGGCTTCAGCAGCAATGACCACGCCTGTGGCAAGTGCTACCAGTGTCAGTGTTTTGAGGTTCATGAGGTCTCTCCTTAGTCTGCTTCTCGCGAAGCGTGTTGTTAATTGAAAATTTTTGAAACAAAATTATTACATAAGATCGTCTGATTTGTCCAGTCCGAATAAAAGTTCCGAACTGTTTCACCGACTTGCAAAGTGATATTGGCGCACTGGTGAACGCAGTCTGTCTAGCCACACGGGCTGTTCGCGTGCCACAAGTGCGCCGCACCCTTCAATCGCATCGCAAGCAACCTTAATTTCACTCCAGTTCATCCCAAGAAATGAAGTTGAGAGTGCATCAGAGAGTGCTGCTGTTGGCGCGTAAGCCCAGGTTGCAGCGTGCCGGACGGCTGCCATACCCCGCCGCACATCCACGACATGCGCCCCCTTCACATCAAATCCTGATCCGCTGATAGCTGCGTCCTGGAGTCGCACGCTGTTGAGTCCAGTACGCACCTGCCAATCACCTCCAACGCCTACAGGCCAGCCTTTTGGACCATCTCCCATCGAACCACGGGCTAGAACCGAGCTTGTTCCCCCGTGAATTAGAAAATCTTTGAAATCCCACTCGTTTATTAGCAGATCGCATGCCAAGTCAAGCGCATAGCCTTTTGCGATGGCGCCGAAGTCAAGTTCAACTGGAGTAGCCTCACCATTGAGATCAGGCTTGACGCTCACCAGGTAGTTATCCGTGTCAATGACGAGGCGGTTCATACCGCATGTGGCCAGCGCGGCGCGGAGTTCATTCTTCGTCAATCCCTTCCAACGGTGATTGACCTCGCGGAGTTTGTCCATGAGCGTGCCGACGGTGACATCAAAGACGCCGTTTGTTGCTGCGCAAACTTGTGTGGAGATGAGAAGGAGATCCAACATCTCCGACGCTACACGGAATGTTTCGCCGGGTTTGAGCCGACTGATGAGTGCCACTTCACTGACATCAAGAAACCGGCTGAAGAGAACCTCCAGCCGGTCGATCATCTCGAATATCTTGTATGATGCACTGTAGGCGAGCTTTTCATCCTCTTCGGCAACCATCAGCTCAAAGAGGGTCGACATCGCCTTGTGTTCATACTTGAACATTATTCCTTGCGTCCACCCGTGATGAGCATCCAGGTTGCGACGAGGATAAAGCACATCGTGGCACAGCGGTGAGCTTTGAGCAGAACCCATTGCCATTCTGTTCCGAACCAGGTCATCATCGGAGCGACTGCGGTAAACACGACCATCACGCCCAAGTTGAGCATGATCATCCAAATCGCATTACGCTTTGCATTCGAGATGCGTTTAGCACCTCGGAACCAGATAAGCGCGAGTAAACAAGCTGCAAAGAGACCGCCTCCGACCATGTGGAAGATGAGGACGTAACCCGTCATCAGATGGAAGAACCATCCGAGTATTCCCGATAGCGTGAGATAGGCACTTGCCAAGCAGATGCCGAGTACGGCTCCTTTCTCTGTCCATTCCAGCAGGTCCTGTATCTTGGTGTGCCGCGCCTTATCGTGTTCCTCACACTTCAGTATGGCAGGGATGGCTGCTGCGATAAAGGCAATGGCGACCATCATAACAAAGGCGAAAACGATCCAGAGGAAGATCTTGAAGAAGGGACGCATGAGGAAGGTTGAGCCAAATAGCTTGTTGTAGCTACTGGACAAGCCCATGTAGGCGATTTGCGCCTTCACGAGCTTATGCGTAGTCATCAAGGGTCCCGTGGACTCGACATTCGCGAAGAAAAACTTAGAGTCGAGCGTATGGCAATCTGCACACTTGGCGGGCTTTGCGCCACGCGCCATGCGGGCTCCACGTACATCATGACCGAAGGACCAGGAGACGGCTTCCGCAATCTTTTCTTCCTTGGCGTCGAGTTTGCCTTCTTTTGTGAGCGACCACACTTGTCCATGAGCGACATAGACCGCATCCTTCGTTCCTGCTTGTGCCAAACTCTTCAGTCCAGCCGTGACCATCTCTTCCGTCACCGAATAGTCGGTACCTGCAAGTGCTGTCGCATTTCGAATAACATAATCGCTGAGGAGCGTCTCAAATACACCATCCTTATACCAGCCGATGTGTACTTTGTCTGCGGCGAGTGTGGAATTTGTGGAGATAATGGAATCGCCTTCCCCTCCCCGATAGTAAAATTTTCCTTTCAACGTCACTACTCCAAACCCCTTACTGGTGGCAAGCGGAGAAGCATCGAGCGTCTGAAGTAAATTTTTCAGCAAGATCTTGTTTGCTTCAAATATTTTACCCTCTTCTTCCTTCATTTTTGACGTATCGGCATCTGGATCAAAGCTGGACAGCGTCGCAACGATCTTATTCGTGGTTTGATACCAGAATCCATCCGCTACATCCACCTTGCCGGCAGGGACAGCCAGACCGTCGACGTTTTTCTTGTACGCTTGCTTCTTAGAGACAAGTACCGGTATCCCAGGTATGTTGGGGTCTGTTGCCAATATGGCAAGGATTGCTCCTACTTGCTCGCGGACCGTGAGTAGATTTTTTCCAACTTCCATCACTTTTTCGGGAGCAATGGGATTTATTTTTTGTTCCGCACGTGTTCCCCAATAAGCAGGCCATACCATGCGACGAGGCTCAATCTTGCCCGCAGCGTTGCGAACAAACACAGGCTCCATAATGAAAGGCTGTGCGGTGACCCAGCGTGCACGGCCATAGATGCCCATGCGATTCGCACGTGACGTACGCACTTGAGCGAGGTCACCGTTGTCCGTGACACCCGAATGGCAAGCTGTACAACTGAGTTTATCAAAGTGCGTGACGGGAATACCCACATGCTTGGGCATGGGTGCTCCGAAGCGTCCAGTTTTTGCACCCTTACCACCGAGATGGCAACCTGCACAGCTTGCAGTTGCGCGTGTCATGTCCATCTTGCCGGTGTTATCTCCCAAATAGCCACGGGCTATAGAATGATTAAGACTGTTTGCATGGCAGTCCGTACAGGTCATTCCTGCGCGCAGATGTACATCGCCGTCGATGCTCTTCCCATCCATGCCCGCTTGTGTGGTGGAGTGACAGCTTAAACAGTTTTCCTTTCGAGGCTTGCCAAGTTCCAATACCGTCCGGTTCTTAGCGTCAAAGCGACTTTGATCATAGACAATATTCGGCGGAACAGCATAAGTAGCGTCATCGCGATTGAGGCCGCGCAGGACACCCCAGTAGTCTTTGACGCGCTCACCCATGCCGAGTACTTCACCGAGGCCAAGCGCGCCCGTAGCAGCCCAGCGGAAGTTCTGGCGTGTGATCAGACGCGCCCATTCGCTGGAGTCATACCCTTTGTCTGTACTGTGACAAGCGAAACAATTAATTTCAAGCGATCCTGAGACTTCCCAGCGCGCACGGGGTCCGCCTTCGGCATAAATATCAAGGGGATCCGAGATATCACCGCCGGGCATGTTGCGTCCGAAGGTATGCGTCCACTCCCAGTTTGACATACCGATCTGGTCTGGCTTGAAAAGATTGGGCCAGTCACGCAACCCCATCGGGATCTGCGAGCCACTGACCGCATCAATCAGAAACCAAGGTTGCGCTGGGCGGCCAGGAATCGCGCTCGGGTTAGACATGTTAAAGTGCCAGCCTCCTGCGATGGTGTCATAGTCGTGACACTGTCCACAGGTCTTTCGCGTGCTGATGGGAAGCACGTTTTGCGTTCCAGGCACAATCAAGTCGCCGAACTCATCATTCAAAGCCAGGCGATGTACAGGAATAACGCGCCCGCCATCGTAGTGTGATTCGACCGCTGCGAAGGTCGATCCCGCTACAAGGGCAAGTGCTGTTAAGAGTAACTTTTTCATTGTAAATTCCTTATTATGCTCAGTCAGATCGGTTGGATCCGACAAATCGGACGGATCATCTTAAACTGCGAAGTCTTCTGGCTTGAAGGTGATAGTCTTGCGTTGTGCAACGGACGCATTCGCTGCCAGAACCGCCACGGCTGACTCATAGGCGAGGGCTGCCGGGCAGTTGAGGGCTTCGGGTTTGTTCTTGCGGACGGCGAAGAAGAAATTCTCCAAGTGTGGCATGTGTGCGGGTTTGAGCAGGTCGACTGGCATGGGCCAGCCATCTGCTTGCACAGAAACACGCGCATCAACGGCCACATTGGATGTCACTTCCAATGAAACACCTTTTTTGGGTTGAATGACAAGTCCTTGTTTTGCAAACACAGCCCAGTCGGACTCTAAAGGTCCTCCTGCGCGCACTTCGCGCTGAACAGCGTTCCCGCGTGCGGCGATTTCAGAGATGGTCAATGAACCGTTCTCACCCATGAACTGCTCATAGAAGCCGCCACGGCTGGAGGTGGTGAGCACCTGATAATAGGCGCGGTTGATTTTACCTTCCTTTGTCTTAAACTCGTACATCGCCATGACGTTGTCATTCATCTGGCGATTGTAGTAATCGTTGCCGCCAATGGCCGTCACGGAGATCGGCTGGCAATCCCAGACCCAGAAGAACAAGTCAATCTGGTGCGAGCCAAGATCGACCATCGGACCGCCTCCGTATTTGGAGAACCAACGCCAGTTATAGTACTGCTCCATGTTTTCATACCCGTATTTCTGAAGTGTCTCTGTCGGGATATCGAGCTTCACACTGTTTTTGATAAACGGTGCAACCGAGCGGTTCCACTGGGCATAAGCATGGGTGACACGTCCTAACATATTTGATTCACGGATCACGCGATTGAAGGCATGCATATAACGTGGATTAGAACGGCGCTGATGCCCGATCTGGAGAAGCTTGCCGGTCTCACGCTGGCAGAGCACCATGTCCTTAGCTTTGGCAAGCTGGTTGGACATTTCCTTTTCGCAATAGACATGCTTGCCTGCGCGCAAACAGGCACACGTATGTTCCGCATGCATCCAATCCGGTGTTGCAATAATGACAGCGTCAAAGTTCTTGCCATCCTTATCTAACATTTCACGATAGTCTTCATAAACGTTCACCGTGTGGCCCATAGCCTTTAGGATACCCTTGGCTTTCTTTTGGTGATAGGGCCATATATCGCAGACGGCTGTAAAGCGTACGCCCGGAATTTTCATAGCCGCGTCTGTTAGGATCTGGCCTTCCGCACCGTACCCGATGACAGCGACTTTGATGTCGTCATCTTTGGGACCAATCGTTTTGTCCTGTTGACTGAGGATATTGAAGGTCGGCAGGAAAGTTGCTGCCGCTGCTGTACCTTTGAGGAATGTTCTACGGTTGAATGATGTGTCCATGATTTTTTCTCCTAGCGGATAACCACTTGGGATTATCCTTACAGTGTGTTGGGGTTCTATTTTTACATCCTTGTGTAACGTGGCCCGTCACCGCCCTGCGGGAAGGTCCATTCGATATTCTGATACGGGTCTTTAACTTGGCAGGTCTTACAATGCAGACAGTTTGAAAAGTCTACATGAATATAACCATCTTCCAAGCGATAAACTTCAGCTGGGCAGAACCGCTGACAGGGTGCTCCATACTTTATGATACACTCACGACACGCATCTCGGTCCTTGATCTTCAAGTGACACGGCTGATCTTCGTCATGAATCGTACCCGACATAAAAACATCCGTCAGACGGTCAGGTGAAGTCGGGCTTGCCACCAGTGGCTTCGAGGGGGAGAGCTTGCCGCCTTTCAGGGGCTTCATCTCCTTATGGTCAGGCAACATGCCGACCATCCAGAAGGGGAAGAGTCCCTGAGTCGCCCATGCACATCCAGCACTCATCACACCTAAACCGATAAAAACGGAGAACGGTGCTCGTACGTTTTTAACGCGCTTCAACTGCTTCCAGCCCGAGGTGGCTTTCAGACGTTTACTGTAAGGTTTGAGGGCCTCATACGAAAAATCATTTGCAGTCCAGCAATCGGCCAATGTCTGAGCAGCCGCCACGCCAGACTGCATAGCAATGTGCACCCCTTTGATACGAAGTGTGTCCACGAGTCCAGCCCCGTCGCCCACGATGAGGACGCCGTCAGCGACCACTTCCGGTACAGAATAATAGCCGCCTTCCGGAATTACTTTTGCCCCATACGCCACAGATTTACCACCTGCAATATGCTCGGCGACGGACGGATGAGCCTTGAAAAGGCGGAACAGGGTATGCGGATCTTTTTCCGGAGAGGCATAATCCAACGCATACGCAAAGCAGATCATCACCTGAGTCGCAGAAACGTGATAGACGAAGCCACCCCCATACGTTGACCAGTCGGCTGGATAACCAAAGGTATGATCAATTTCTCCGACGCGTTCTTCGTTGGCGGGCACGTCGATGACCTCTTTGATTCCCAGCGCATAAGATTGGTCTCCCCGGAGGCTGTACAGCCTCTTGTGTTTAATCAGTTTCTCGGTCAACACGCCACAAGCGCCTTCCCCTAAGACGACGACCTTGGCGTAGATTTCTTCATAGTCCTGGTGATTACCTTTAGGCTGGCCATCCCGGTCAATGCCCTTTTCGCCGGTACGTGCGCCAATGATTCGACCTTTTGAGTCTTCAATCAATTCAGTGATTGCAAAACTGGTATAGACTTCAGCGCCCTCCTTTTCGCAAAGCTGTGCGAAGTATTGAGTCAGCTTCGTCAAGGAACCAACTGGAAATCCATGCGCCTGCATCATCGGAGGCACCCATGGGATTTTCATTGCAGCCGTCTTATTGAAGAGCATGTGAAAAGATTCCTTCGACACGCGCGCTTCAATCGGCATCTTTGCAATTTCTTCGTCGGTCAGCAATCCCTTAAATCCTTCAGGGTCAATGACTGCGCCTGACAAGATGTGATTACCGACACTTCTGCTCTTTTCAACAAGGGTCACGCGAGGCAGCTTCTTGCCTTGCGCCTTCAAGGTACGCAAGAGCGAAAGAGCGGTCGACAGTGACGCGATGCCAGCTCCCACACAAAGAATGTCAGTCTGAACTTTTTTTGCCATAACGTAAAATCCTTATCAGGTTCTCTCGCGCTTCGCTTCAAGCTCCTCGATCAATCTGGGAACGATCTCAAACAAATCGCCGACAACACCGAAATCCGCCACGCCAAAAATCGGCGCGTTGGGATCGGAGTTAATCGCGATAATCGTATCGGAAGCGCGCATGCCTTCCAAGTGCTGAATGGCACCCGAGATGCCGATGGCGATATAAATTTTCGGACAGACCGTCTTCCCGGTCTGCCCCACCTGGCGGGCGGCAGTTGCCCACCCTGCATCAACGCAAGCGCGAGATACGCCGACCACGCCGCCGAGAAGATTTGCAAGCTTGGCAAGCATCTCCATGTTCTCTGCTTTTTTGAGCCCGCGACCGCCGCCCACGATAATTTCTGCTTCAGCGATATTCAAGGTGGAGGCATTGTGTTCAGCTTTGATAATTTTTGTGCGAGCTGAAATAAGGTTCAAGGTCTCAATCAGCGTTTTGCCGGTACGCTTCGAATCGGGAACAGCCATCTTGAAAACCTTCGGACGCACAGTCGCCATCTGGGGACGATGATTGGGCGTCATAATGGTGGCCATGATGTTGCCTCCAAAAGCCGGACGCGTCTGATGCAACAAGTAAGTTTCCTTGTCAATAGAGAGTGCTGTGCAATCTGCGGTCAAACCGGTGCGTGCCCGGACCGCAACCTTGGCGAAGAAGGCACGTCCAATCGCGGTCGCGCCAGCCAGAATCACTTCGGGCTTATATTTCGCAACCAACTGATGGAGGGCATCCGAATAAACATCTGCTTCGTACTGTGCGAGCTCAGGCTGGTCAACAATATAAACCGTGTCCGCGCCAGAGGCAATCAGAAGGGATGCAGCGTCTTTAATATTGTATCCGAGCACGACCGCAGCCAGTTGGCATCCGCGTTCCTGAGCGAGACGCCGACCCGTTGACAGCAGTTCGTAAGCGACTTCCTGAACCTTTCCTTCGTGTTGTTCGGCGAAGACCCAGATATCCTTAAATGCGGCAAGACCCACGTTTGATGTTTCTACCTCCTCCGGGGGTGTTGAGATAGCCTTGAACGGACAGACCTTGATGCAGGCGTTACATGCACGACATTCCGCCACCTTTAAGACAGCCAGTTTACCCTGCATTTCCAATGCATCAAAGGGACAAGCCGTTATGCACTTCTTACAACCTTTACAGAGGAGAGGGTCGATGATGATGGGTGCGTCATTCATGACTTAGGCAACCCCCTTGTCCTGTAGCAACTTAATAATCGCTTCAACGGCCGCCGCAGGTTCTTCGCGCCCATCCATACGAATGCCGCCGGTTTTTACAGGCGGAGCAAATATTTTTACCACTTTCGTAGGCGATCCGTTCAGACCGCACAGGGCTGGCTCAGCATCGACATCCTTTGCACCCCATTTGGGGATCGCGGTCCGCTTTGCGTTCATCCAGCCACTCAGACTTGAAAAACGAGGCGTTGAGGCTTCTTTCACGACTGTCATTACTGCTGGCAGTTTTCCTTCGATAATGACGGTGCCTTCATCCATGTGCATCTCAACTGTAAAGGTGTCCCCGTTGACTTCGAGAGCCTGCACATACGTCACCAATGTACAATTCAAAAACTCGGATACTCCAGGTCCGACCTGAGCCGTATCGCCGTCAATAGCCTGTTTGCCAAAAAATACGATATCGGGATGGGGATTAATCTTTTTAATCGCCTGTGTGATTGCGTAAGAGGTAGCCAGCGTGTCTGCACCTGCAAAAGCGCGATCGGTCAACAAAACACCGTCATCTGCGCCACGCGCCATGGCTTCACGCAAAACAATGTCGGCTTGTGGCGGTCCCATCGTAATAACACTAACACGCGCACCGTGTTTGTCTTTCAACTTTAGAGCCTCTTCCAATGCGTATTCATCATACGGATTGATGATGCTTTCGACCCCTTCTCGCATCAGCGTATTGGTTTCCGGATTGATACGAACATTCGTCGTATCCGGAACCTGCTTTACGCAAACAATTACATGCATACGTTACCCCAGTTTATGTATCACGTTCTTAAAAACTTTTTCAAACGAGCCGTAAAATTAAACCATAAACATGAACGGTTGTCATGCATTTGTTTATAAAAGAGCACAACTATTTTCGCCTTTCTTTTTTAAGCTTGCGCTATAGCTATTTTCTTCTATATGCTACCCCCCAATAAGGAGATTTATTATGTTTGAAAAAAAGAGTTTTAATCCATCCGTACGAACGCCTGCGGAGCAGCCAAACGGTGGACAACCCAATAATCTGTTTGCACTGGCCGCCATGCTGCCGTTCATACTTGTTTTTCTGCTGTTAGGGGGTTCGTTGTGGGTGTGGTATGGGTGGCGCATTGAACCTGATAATGGCAAGATGGCCATTCTCGTGAAGAAAACAGGGAAGAATCTGTCTGTGGATCAGGTGATAGCACCCTCGTTAGATTACAAGGGTGTCCAATTAACTGTGCTGCCAGAAGGGCGCTTTTTTTATAACCCGTATGTGTGGGATTGGTTTATTGTTTCTGCCACCGATATTCCTGCTGGTAAATTCGGCGTGTTAACACGCAAATACGGCAAAAATTTGCCGGGCGGAAAGATCATTGCGACCGATGAAGACTACAAGGGTATTGTGCGTGAGGTTCTCGGTACCGGCAAGCACCGTATCAATCCTTATGCGTATGAATTAAAGCAGTTTAATGATATTAAAATTGCGCCTGGACATGTGGGTGTTGTCACGGCGTTGTGTGGTATTGATATCCTGTCGAGTACCTCCAAGACGAGCACGAACGCTCAGAGTTTTCTGGTCGCTTCAGGCGAGAAAGGCGTTCAGCACGATGTACTGAAAGAGGGTACGCATCGTTTGAATCCCTACGTGTATGCGGTCTCTATCGTGAACATTCAAAGTCAACGTTTTGAGTTAAGCGGTGCTGATGCTATTTCGTTTCTGACCTTGGATGGTTTTCCGATTACGGTTGAGGGTACATTGGAGTTTAATCTAAATGTCGAGAAAGTGGCTCAGTTGACCCACGAGGTTGGTGACATGGACGACATTATGCAGAAGCTCATATTGCCGAGTGCACGTGGCTTCTCCCGTCTGGAAGGCAGCAAAAAGAATGCGACGGACTTTATTGTTGGTGAGTCGCGCCAAGCTTTCCAGAATAATTTGGAAAAGTATTTGCAGTCGGTTTGCCAGACATGGGGAATATCCATCAATTCAGTTTTGGTGCGCGATATTCTTGTTCCCCAGCAGATCGCTTCTGTTGTTCGTGACCGCGAACTCGCTGCACAAGAGGCGAAAATGATTGAACAGCAGATTGTACAGGCAAAGTCATTAGGGCAACTCGGAAAACAGAAAGCACTTGCGGATCAGAATCGCATGGTGGTCTCCGCGGACACGGATCGTATCCGTCAGACCATTACTGCGGAACAGCAGAAGATGGAAAAGACGGTCGCCGCACAAACAGAATTGGAAGTTGCAAAGATCGGACTCGAAACCGCGAAGGCGGATGCGGAGTCTCTCTTAAAGATGGCAGAAGCCGAACGTAAGGTTGTTGAAACACAGAACAAGGCGTCTGCCGACGTACTTCGTCAGCAGGTGACAGTTTATAAAAATGAGGCCGATTATATTCGCGCAAAACTTTACGAAAAAACAGCTCCACATTTGGAGAGCATCCTGACAACGGATGAAGGCGGCGGGTTGTTCGGTTTGCCACTTCAATCCATACCCGATGTGAAAAAGGACGCTGTCAAGAAAGAGGTGACGCCATGAAGAATGCTATAGGTACAATTATCGCACTGATGACTGGAATGTTTGTGATAATTTTTTGGTTTATGTGGTTTTTCTGCCGTATTCAGGTGGAACCCGGGTATATGGCGATTGTCACAGCGAAGGTAGGTAAGGACTTGCCTCCCAACGAGATTTTGGCCGCGCCAGGCGAAAAAGGTGTTCAGCGTGATCCGCTGCCGGAAGGGCGTCATTTCTTGAATCCGATCAATTATGCATGGGTGATCGTGCCCGTGATTACGATTCCTGTCGGTAAAGTAGGTGTCGTCACGGCTAAAGTGGGTAAAGAGCTGGCTCCCGGTGAAATTCTTTCGGCCGATGAAAAGGGCAAAGGTATCTGGAAGGATGTTCTGGGTCCAGGAACCTATCGTCTAAACACGCAGGGCTATGAAGTCACGCAACTCGATGCCATGAACATCCCGATTGGCTACGTGGGCGTTGTGACCTCGCAGACAGGCCTGCCTGTGCCGCTCGGTCAATTCGCCGGACCTGGTCAGCAGGGTGTCATGCAGAACGTGTTGCATCCCGGGCTCTATTATATCAATCCGCGCGCTTATCAAGTGGACATTCTCGAAATTGGTATGAACCAGGTTTCGATCCTCGGTCGTTCGGGGAGTGTGGTGATTACCAAGAGCCAGATCGGTTCTGAAAATGGAAGCGAATTGCAATCCTTGCAGATGAACGCCATGCGGGCGCAACAGGCCAAACGTAATGAATACCTGGAAAAGAATAAGGACAGCGGCTTTATGGTGAACCAGGCCTTGCAAACCGATGTCCCGAATCAAGCGTCAGATTCAAAAATGAAGTCTTCCATGGCAGGCTCCCGTGGTCGTCAGGCCGCACCCGCAGCAAAGGCTAATCAACTGGTGACACAAGCCGTGGATCCTTTAGCGGAGCCGCAGGGACAGCAGACAAAGATTCCAGAATCGGCTGCCTTTGGCATTACACGCTTTGTGGAATTCCCGTCGCGGGACGGCTTCCAGATCTTGCTGGATATGACCGTCGAGTTTGAACTGCTCCCGGAGAATATTTCGCGCATCTATATGCTCTATGGTGACTTGCCGGCCGTTGTGGAAAAGATTCTGTTGCCACAGATCCTCTCCATTTCGCGCATCAAAGGCTCCAGTTACAAAGCGCGGGACTTTATTGATGGCGAAGGCCGTCAGTTGTTCCAGAATGAATTGACGACCGAATTGATTCGCGTGCTGAAGGAAAAACACATCCTGATTCACAATGCGATTATCCGTCATGTTGAAGTGCCGAACGATATCTTGATGCCGATTCAGTCTGCAAGTGTGGCCAAGGAACAGGATCTCACCAACAAGGCGCGGCAGGACACTGCACGTAAGCAGGCCGAATTGAATACGGAAACAGCCATGGTCGAACAGCTCAAGAAACAGGTTGACCAAGAGACGGAGATGTTGGTTGCAACAACAGCGGCTAAGACTAAAAACGAAGTGGCGTCCATTAACGCTTCTGCAACGTTGAAGGCTGCCGAATTGAATCTCCTCAAAGCCGCAACGCAGGCGCAAATTACTCAAGTGCAAGGCGAGGCGAAGGTACAAGCCGGCTTTGTCGTTGACAATGAACGGGCCTTGGGCGACAAGCTACGCGTTGCAGTCTTCAAGGAATCTTCAACACTTGCGGACTTAACCTTTGTCGACAAACTGAACGAAAAACTTACTATTCGCATTCTTCATTCCGGACCCGGAACGCTCTGGACGGATATGAAAGGACTGACCCCGACAGTCCCCGTAAAGACCGGCAAGTAAAATACAAGAGCCACCCTGTGACGGGTGGCTCTTGTGTTTGCGTTTCTAGTATTAGAGCACTTTGATGTTCAACGGATCAGAACCGGTCGGCGTTAAACGTTTGGCGATGGAAGGCGTGCAGAGAAGCGTTAATTGCGCGGGTGTGTCCGGTATCCAGACCGCTTCGCAATCCGGATGGTGCTTGAGAAGTTCTCGTCCCTTTTCTGGACCTAAGACAAAGAGTGTTGTCGATAGTGCATCTGCCATCATGGCCGTGGGCGCAACCACCGTAACCCCAGCAATACCCCTTACCGGTCTGCCTGTCCGGGCATCCATGATGTGTGCATAGCGAACGCCTTGAATTTCAACAAACCGCTCATAGTTGCCAGATGTGGCGACGGCCTCTCCGTTGGTCAGCAGAAACTGGGCTACGCAGATCTCTTCAGCGAAGGGGTTTCTGATGCCTGTACGCCATCCGCCTCGTCCGAACATGGCCTCTCCAAGGGCACGCAGATTGCCTCCTAGATCAATAAGGACGTTGGTGTACCCAGCTTGTGTTAATTTTTCGTAGGCGACATCAACGGCATATCCCTTGGCAATGGCTCCAAGGTCAAGTTTCATCCCATTTATGGGCAAGTAGAGTGTGGCGGGCGACGTTTCCAGATGAAACCGAATGGCACGCCAATCCGCCAAGAGAGTCGCCCTTTGGAGCACTTCTGGGGAGGGTGGCTCTGAAGGTATGCCGCCATTGCCAAAGCCCCAAGCTACCATAAGGGCCCCTACCAGCGGATTAAATGCGCCCTCGCTTTCCCGAGTGATCGTAAGCGCAGAGGCTATAACGGTTTTCATTTCTGGCGAGAGTTCAATGGGAGTTGCTGTCCCCGCAGCACGATTGAGCGCGGTCAACTCCGTGTCGTCCTGCCATGTTGAGAACCGATTGTTAATCTGAGTGAATATAGGTTGCACAAGATCTCGAGCGCGTTGAGCATCTTCAAGTGTGGATGCCTGAATAGCGGCAATGGTCCCCATGGTTACCCACTGACAACGCGCAATCCCAGGCTTCGGTCCGCATCCAGAACCCAGCATAAGCAGACTAACCAGCACACCTAAATAATGAAGTCTTTGTAAAATCATGGGACGCAGTATAAGTTGTTTTTTGCTGGGAGACAATTTAAAATTTAAATTGAGGCGCTCGCCTGAAAACGGTATTGTACAGGGTAATTGATTTTTGAGACGAAAGGATTTCTGTATGGATGACCCAATGCCTGTTGTTGAAACGTATGCACATGTGCAACGCGTGATTGCCGAGGCCTGCGCAAAAGCGGGTCGGCAAATTGACGAGGTTGAGGTGATTGGCGTGACAAAGACGCATGGACCTGATGTGGTGCGTGAAGCGTGGGATGCGGGTATTCGCATTTTTGGTGAAAACAAAATTCAGGAAGCTGCCGCAAAGATTCCTGAAAGCATCAGTCAAGCTGAATGGCACCTCCTGGGCCATTTGCAGCGTAATAAGGTTCGTCCGGCGCTGGAACTTTTTTCGGTAATTCATTCGGTTGATTCGCTCCGTCTTGCTGAACAGATTGAACGCATCGCAGAGGAGTCAGGGCAACGTCCGCAGATCCTTCTTGAGATCAACGTGGCGGGTGAGGCGAGCAAAGATGGACTGCGTCCAGATGCAGCACCCGAGGTCATTGAATATTTGATGAACTGTCGGAACATCACGTGGACAGGTCTGATGACCATGGCGCCCTTCTGTCCAGACCCTGAAATGACCCGCCCGGTATTTGCAAAACTTCGTGAGCTACGAGATAAATGGGAACAGACGTACGGTATCGGCCTGCCCAGACTTTCCATGGGCATGAGCAATGATTATCGGATTGCGGTTGAAGAAGGTGCAACCTGGCTACGCCTGGGCACCGTCCTCTTTGGTCATCGTCCTAAATGGCGTCCTGTCGCAGAGTCCTTCGAAGATGACATGACAAATTGACTGATTGACTGATTCATTTGGCCTGCCCGCCGGAGACCTATTGGCCAAGGCGGGTCAACCCTGTCAATACGTCCTCAGCGATCAATCCGTCACTCGATCAATCAGTCAACCCGTCCTCAATTCTCCTATTTCTGCACCGGTGCCAACACGCGGAACTCGTCGATCGTTGGCGTGGAAGAAGCTTTGAGTATATTCAATCGGATGTGACGAGCAGTAACCGGCACAACAAGTTCGATCACCTTCTTCTCGCCGATCGTCGTACCTTTCGCAAGCTCCTTCCACACGCCGTCGCCGGAATGGCCTTCAATGACGAACTGTTCCGTTCTCGCGGCCGTGATTTCGTAAATCTCGAACCGCCCGATGAGCTGCTCCTTTTCAAGATCGACTTCTAGCCAAGCGCTGGTCTGCACGCCCTTCGCCCCCCAGCGCGTGGTGTAAGGTGCATCGTCGAACGCTTTGGACGCGTCGTATTCAGCACTCCAGACACCCGACGCTTTGGCGGGCTTCCCCGTGGAAAGCGCAGGCTCTTTGAGCGGCAACTGCTTGAACCACGTCGGATGGCCGATCATCGTGCCGACGCGTTGCAGGGTTTTGACATCGATCTCCCGTAATTTGCCTTGGTAGTCGGGGCCCACATTGATAGAGAAGAGGTTTCCATACTTCACCGCGCCCAGATAGTCCGCGTAGAGCTTCTCGGGCATGAGACAGGCACCCTCGTTGTCCGGGTGCGAGTAGAACCACATCGCGCCCTTGGGACGCCGTGGCTGAATCGGATAGGTGAACTCGGCGACCAGATAGTTCGTGCTGCCTTCCTTGTTCGCGTACGGCCCCGCCGACGAGAGATCGCTTAAGGGTCCGGGTTTGCCGAGCTCGCCGATGCGGATGCAGGTGTTCTGCTGATCACCATGATTGAATCCCACAAAACAGGAGGGCTGCAACTTCTTGCAGTGCGCCAAAAACTCCTGATGAGAAAGGCCGCCTGTCCCCGCGGCATGGTCTACCCACATATATTCGATCGGTCCGTACTTCGTGAGCAACTCGGTCAACTGGGCGCGTTCCATTTCTGCGTTCTGGCCCGAGCCACCGCCCTTGCCGTCCTTTGCCCCTGGCCAAGTCCAGTCGCCCTCCGAATAATAGATCGCCAAGCTGAGACCATATTTGCTGCAGCTCTCCTTCAGTTCGGCCAGCACGTCGCGACCGAGGGGCGCCTTCGTCACCTTGCGGTCGGTCGTCTGCGTGTCCCACAGGCAGAAGCCGTCGTGATGCTTCGCGAGAAAGAGGATATAGTTCATCCCCGCCTCGCGGGCGGTCTTGGCCCACTGGTCCGTATCCACGCTCGTCGCGCGGAAGAAGGAGACGTCCTTGACTCCCGGCGTCCACTCCTTTTCCGCGAACGTGCTGAACGACCAGCAGACGAACATCCCCCACTTGAGATCCTTCAGCTCCTGAGCCCGCGCAGGAATGTCTAAAGGCGGGATGACGAACTCGCCCTTCTCGTTCCGGACAGAGTCGATGGGCAAACCGAGGTAGGCGCGTGACAGGGCCGCCACGTTCTTCTCGTTCCCCTTAAGCGTCCGCACCGAGTTGGTCATGTTGGGCAGCGCCAAAAGGGAATTCGTCCCGGGCTTGCCAAAACCGTACAGGCCGATCCCCTCTTTAATCGCGACAGGCACGACCACGGTCGGATTCTTCAGATTCCACGCCGCAAGACAGGTCAGCATGCGTGTGTGCTTGCCGACCATGGGCATCATGGCCTTAACACGTTCGATGTCACCCGCCTCGTTCATCATCCAGTCGACCTCCCTGTACATCTGCGAGCCGACCGTATGTGGGTTCAGCGGCTGATGGGTCGTCAGCCAGATCAGGCAGTTCGGATTCGTCTCCTTGGCTGCCGTATGGATGGTTCGCCACGCACGGGCGATCGCCTTGCGGCCGTATTCGACATCCTGCTCCTTCGTCAACTTGTCCTCGCCGGGGAACTCCTGTGACATGAGTTGCACGTACAACTTCTTCTCGCAATCCAGCCACTTGCCCTTCATCGCACCCCGGTTGGGTTGGAATAGCCAGTCGACCATGAAACCATCCATCTTTGTCTTGCGTACGGCATCTCGAATCGCCTTATCGAGGTACGAAAGATATGCGTCGGTGTAGGGAATGTGCTGCGTACTGGAACGCCCGTAACTGAGTTCCGGATTCTCCTTGGCCCAGCGTGAATTGGCGCCTGCGCAGAAATAGCCGAACACGCGCATCCCCTCCTTGTGTCCGAGGCGAACCACCTCCGGCAGAAAATCATACTTCAGACCCGGCTGCTCTGGCACGACGCCGTTCTTATACCAGGCATACCCATTGCAGGAGACCACGAAGGTCTGGACCACATTCGCGCCGAGCGCCTTGTACCAGGCGACGTGCTGCGCGGGATCAGCCTCCGCCCACTCCCCTGGCAGCGCCCAATTGTTGATCCTCTTTTCCCCCTCAGCCTCGCCAGTGCCCCAGTTGAAATCAATGCAATAGGCCTTGATGGCATCAACCGACGCCTCCGGCACCGCACGAGCAACAACCGCCCCAAACAACCCGACAACAACCGCCGCCCTCAATACATTTCCATTCATTTTGCCAACTTTCTTTTACTTCGCCCCGGTTGAAGCCGGTACACCAACCCCTGATCCTACAATGCGGATGCTGAAATCTGGACGATTTTCTTCAGCAGGATATCCCCGGAGTTCGCACCGACGCGGATTTCGAATTCGCCGGGCTCGATTGTCCACTTCTTCGTGGCGGGATTCCAGAACCGGAATGCCTCGGACCCCAGTTCGATCTCCACCCGCTTGGACTTGCCGGCATCGAGTTGAACCTTCTGGAATGCTTTCAATTCTTGCAACGGACGCGGCACGCTACACACCTTGTCGCTGACATAGACTTGAACCACTTCGGCCCCGGGCCGCTTCCCAATGTTTTTCAGCGTGAAGCTCACCGTCGCCTTCTGTCCCTTCACGTCCACCTTAAGATTCTCGTACGCGAAGGTCGTGTAACTCAGACCGAACCCGAACGGGTAACGCACTGGAATCTTCTTCGACTCGTACCAGCGGTGGCCGACAAACACCCCTTCGCGATAGTTGACGTCATAGGTGTAGAGCAGTGACTTGTCTTCATTCGTGTAGAAATCGCCTTTGACCCAGTCCGGAAAATCTTTGGCCGGATACGGACGATCCTTGTTGGGTTTGGGGTTCGTCACATCGAAACCCGGCGAATCCTCCAGCCGCCGCTCGATGGTGAAAGGAAGCCTGCCCGACGGGTTTTCCTTGCCGGTGAGAATGTCCATCAGCGCGTCGGAACCGGTCTGGCCGCCGTAGAGACAATGGATGATCGCGGCGGCCTTGTCTGCCCAATCCATCTGCACCCCGCCGCCTGCGGTGATGCAGACGAGCGTCTTGGGATTCATCTCGCAGCAACGCGCGACGAGCGCATCGTCGAGCAGCGGGAACGTGCGATCCGACCCTTCGCCCTCATGACCCGTGGGCGGTGTCGGACGAAGATGCTTTAACGAGAACCCCGGAAAGAGGAGGACCAGATCCGCGGAACGAAGCTGGTCGTCTGTCGGCTGTTCCGCGTGGATGACCTTCGCACCGCTGAAGGTTTCCGTGATACCCTGCACGTAGGTTTTCAGGTTGTAGCCTCCGACATGCCCGGAGCCGCCGCCCGCGAGTTCCTCCCGGGCAGCGTTGTTGCCTGCCACCAGAATGGTCTTCCCCGCCATGGAGGCGGTGAGCGGCAGGAGGCCGTCATTCCGCAGCAGGGTGATGCCGGCCTGGTTGACGCGCAACGCGGTCCGCTCCCACTGCGGACGATGGCCGAGCAGTTCCGGTCGCGTGTAGTTCGCTTCGTAGTATCCGCCATAGATGCACGTCTTGAGCACCGTGAGCGCCATCCGATCGATTCCGGGCGTTCCGATGACGTGGGCCCGGTCTTTCTTCAGAGCCCAGCCACCGGGCATCTCCAAGTCAGTGCCTGACTGCGCCAACTGTACGCCGTCGTAAGTACCGATCCAGTCGGTCATGCTGATCCACCGGAAGCCGAGCTGTTCACGAAGCAGGGTCGTATTGACATACTTGCTCTGGCCGGCCCACTCGCCGTTGAGCTGATTGTAAGCAGTCATGACGGCCAGTGCGCCCGCGTCAATACCGGCACGGAAGGGTTCGAGATAGACCTCCTGAAGCGTGCGCTCGTCGATTTGTGAATTGCTGCCGCGCCGATGGAATTCAATTTCATTGCCGACCAAGACTTTCAGCGTGGCGGCCGTGCCCGTCTTCTGAAGCCCGCGCACGTAGGCGGCGGTCATACGACCCGCCAGATGCGGGTCTTCGCCGGGGTACTCCCAGTTCCGACCGCAGACAGCAGTGCGGTAAAAGTTCACCGAGGGTGCCAACAGCGCATGTGTGCCACCCGAACGGCACTCCTCGCCGATAGAATGGGCATACGCTTCGGCCAGTTCCGGATCCCACGTGGCAGCCAGCAGCAACAGACAGGGATAGGAGACGCTCTGCGGATGGCGCTTCTGGATGGGAGCCGGTCCGTTGTTGATACCAGCGCTGGCATCGCTGAAGACGACTGGTGGAATACCCAAACGCGAAAAACCGGAAATACCGATCGCACCGTCACCACACACCAGCGCGAAACGCTCCTCGTGGGTCATTGCGGCGAGCAACTGGCGAGCCTGCTTCTCGGCCTCTTGTGGAGTTGCCGCCTTCTTGATCAGGTGCTTGTACTGGCTGGCCTCACGCTCGAGTTTCTCCTTCCAGCCCAGCGCCGCCTTGCTGACCGTCGGGTCCGTGAGGTTCTCGCCGGTGTTATCCACGAACACGTCGTCGAGCCAGATGTCGGTCAGCCCACACTCGCGCGCCTTGACGACTCCGACCGCCGTGAGGATGCCGCGCGCGCTCTTGGCCGGCACGAGGATCGGTCCGGGAATCCGCGTCGGGTTCCCGGAAGCGCCTTCCTCCTGCAGATAGGCCGCCGAATGATCGCTGTCGCCTTGTGCGTTATCCACCACCAGCCATAGCCGATACCAATGATTTCTCCTCACAGGCCGCAAGAAATCTTTACTCGGCTTATTCGGCAAGCCGTACGCTGAACCGCCATTGACCCAGATGCCCGCCTGACAGTTGCCGGCGTTCAGCGCGTTCTCCGCCACTCCGATCTTCAAGCTGATGCTCTGGTGCTTTTCGCCCGTCGTGGAACCGAGCGTGGTGTCGAGTCCGCTCTCGATGAGGAACCGCAGGAAGACAGTGCCCTTACTGCTGGGAGGGATATTCACCGCGCCGGTCTGGTAAAAGGTGTCGTGCTGATCCGACTTTACGTTTTGGACCCGCTGGAGTTTTAGCGCCTGATTGCTCTGTGCGATCCGGTCTGCGGCAATGACGGCTTGCGAGACTTCCTTATGCGCAACCGTCCAGCCATTCGCGGACGACGGCAGCGTATCGGGCTGATAGGTCTGAAAATCGTCGATGCGGATCCATTCCGCGCCATGGCATGTCCCAAGCAATACGGTTGCTACACCCAACAAGCCACTCCATTTACACGCGTGAGTCATAGTCATATTCCTCTTTCTCTCTTGATGATTGACAAAACCGCCTTCAATCGGACGGCAAACACTTCGTAACCGGCCGGACCGAGGTGCAGGTGTCCGTCCGACTATAGCTCGTTCTTCAGCGTACCGTCGGCCGTGCGGGGACCGGCTTATTGCTCAGCAGTGCATCGAGCACTGGCTGAAGCCGGCTGGCGTAGAGCGCGTAGCCGCCGTCCTGGGTCAGATGGATGTTGTCAGGCGTGAACAGGCCGTTCTTCAAGGTGCCATCCGTGTTGACCATGTCGTTCCACAGATCGAGCACGGTCACCTTCGGGTCCACATCGAGCTTCAGCGCGTCGAGCGCGAGGTTGGTCTTCTTGATGTCCTCGTAGAACGGATTGCCCGGCACGTGGGCAGGGAAAATTTTCACGACCACCACAGGCGCTTTCGGAAACTTCTCGCGCAGGTTCTGCACGCAGACCTGGATGCCTTGCGCGGCCGGCCCAATGCCCGTCTCGGGCGTGAAGAACATGTTGTTGTTGCCAATGAGCAGGACGCACAAGCGCGGTTCCAGGCCATCCACACCGCCATGGTCGAGGCGCCACAGCACGTTCTGCGTCTTGTCGCCGCCGATGCCGATGTTGACGGTCTTGAGCCCGGGGAAATGTTTGGGCCACGCCGCGCCCCACTGCATCGTGATGCTGTCGCCGACCAGCAAGACATCAATTGGGCCTTTGCTGGACTCAGCGACCTTGACCAGATTGGCGTGGGTATCCAGCCAGCTCGTCCCGCCCCAGTTTCCAGCGGAAGGTACCGCCGGCCAGAGGGCTGGCTTGTGCTGGTTCGCCTCACTTCCGGGCCGACGCTCGTACTCCGCCTTGAGTATGTAGGACTTTTCCGCGTCGTTCAGCGGCCAGCCTGTGAGCTGCGGATCCATCTTGCCTTCGTTATAAGGCGCGTAAGGGTATTCGAAAGCCAGAGCCGCTCCGGCGGCTACAATGTGTGCTAAGAGAAAAAGATATCTGCTTGTATGCTTCATGTGATTTTCTTATGACGTTTTATTGCGAAACCTTAAACACGCTTAAGATCTGTCCCTAAGCGCATCCGAAACGCACAAAATGAACCGGACATCCCCCTAAAAAATCCTGATCAGTGTTCCCAGCGGGCGGGGCAAGAATCCCGCCACATCGTTCAGCACTTCCCCCATGCGGATTTCGTCGAAATAACAGTCTCTCATACTCCCTCCGCTGTAATTATTGTAGAAGAACAGAAACTGATTGTTCAGCCATTGCGTTGTGTAGCCGCCCTGCTGCTGCACCGTCCCTTTCACGCGCGCCCACAGCGTGTCGCTCGTCGTCCCGAGTGCGACCGAGTCCAGCCGGGCCTCGATCTGCTCTGGATATCCCGCGTGGACCAGATGGTCATACTGCTCTTGGGTCATGATCCACAGCCGTGTCGTGACCAGCGCATTCGTCTGATTGACATTCGTCACCTTGAAGACCGCCAGGAAAGTCTTGTTCGTCGTGATATAGGAGGATCCAGCCTCACGGGCGATACGCACAATACTCGTACTGTTCGTCTTGAACCCCATGGCCGCGCCACCTTGCTGAAAGGCATTGGGCTCAACCATGATATACCCGTTGTTGATAACAGTGTCGTTCAGGTATAACCCGTATTCCAAGTTTGCTTCGATCGACGCGTCCACCAGCGGCCGGAGCAAAAAACTGCCATAGATGTTCGTCACGGCAGGTGCGACCGCGAGAGAACGCGAAACATAAACTTGACCGGTCGTCAGAATCGCACCGCCCACCGTCTGAATCCCCGGCAGGCTGTACCGCCACGCTAGTCCGTTCGTGACATATAGACATCGGTTAGTCGCGAACACCGCCCATTTTCCTTGCAGTCCCCAGCTCGTGACGCCGCCGGCCGACTGATCGAAATAGGCGCCGTCCGCACGGTCTGGCACATCGAAACCTTCATAGACCAACAGGCTCTTGTCGGCAGGCCGCAACCAAATCGAACCGAGCATTTTCACCAACGTGACACCTGCGGGCAGCGTGGCGTTCAGTGATGTAACATCCCCGCTGAGCGTCCCCGTGCAACTGAAAAGCCGGACCGGCATCGTGACGGGCACCGCGCTGACTACGGTCAACACGCCGCCCAGGGTCAGATTGCCCGTGACGGACACCGATCCCGCGCTGTTCGTGTCCGCACCGAGCGTCAGCACTTTCCCGGACAGATCGAGGCTGCCATTCACTGTGACCGCCCCCGCCGAGGCCACCGACCAGTTCGTGCTGGCAATCACGTTCGTCATCACTAGCGTGCCCATGTTGACGGTCGTCGTCCCGCTATAGGTGTTCGTGTTCAACAGCGTCAACGTGCCCGTACCGGCCTTGACCAGATTAAGTTTACCACCGCCCGCACCGTCCTGAATGATGCCGCTGAACGCGCCGGACCGGTTCTGCGCGTTTCCGATTGTCAAGGTCACATTCGTGCTGCTAGCGTTCTCGACAACGTCGGGAATGGCCAGCGTACTCAAATCATTCGTCAACGTGCCGAGCGTCACGCTGTTGCCATTCACACGGAAAATACCACCCGTTGACGTCGCGTTGTAGAAAGCATTAAAGATGAGCGTGCTTTCCGACCCCAAGACCGGATTCATGGCTCCACCGCTGTTCAGCCGGACCCGCGTGAGCCTGTCAATCCTGAGCGCGTCAAACCCGTTGGTCGCGCCAAGTACATAGAGACCAATCGAATTACCAAACCCGTTTAATCGCAACTCGGAGACTGAGGTGCCCGGCGCCTTGCTGATCGGACCGTTCAGGTTGACCGTATAGGCCCCAGCCATAGACAACCTCGAGTCCCCTTCCAACAAAATCGCGCCCGTCATTGTCGTATTACCATTAAACCGCAGACGACCACTTACCGTACCGGCAAACCCCTTCAGCGTGAACGTGTTAGTAACGGATGTTGCTGACGTAAATATAATACACGCCGCATCGTTCGTCACGCCACCAACCAGATACTGCGCCGTACCCATCCCTGGATCGGTGCCATTCAGAAAAAAGGGCTCTTCACGGTTTGTCG